>Ga0075418_10007574_pt1 | contig 12217 bp, 11 predicted proteins | sample SoiMetdeltSBSDD2_FD_81776 | JGI IMG/M metagenome (GOLD analysis project Ga0075418, IMG submission 81776) | Bulk soil microbial communities from a Populus tree surrounding site in Tennessee, USA - Soil MetaG P. deltoides SBSDD2 | ecosystem: Environmental > Terrestrial > Soil > Tree plantation...
CCACGGATGCTCGACCTCTCACTGCTGGTGTCGGCGCTGCCCGAGAGCTACAAGGCGACCGAGACCGCACCGGGTGAATACCTGGTCGAGGGCCACATCGACCCTCAGGTGCTGGCCACCGTCACCGCGTGGTGCGCGCGACTAGATGTGTTGGCCACCGACATGCGAGTCGAGCAGCGCAGCCTGGAGGACGTGTTCCTCGATCTGACCGGCCGGGAGCTTCGACCATGACGAATCTGTTTGCGCCAGGGACATTCTCGCCGGATCCCCGTCCCGCGACGGTGCAGAAGATGCTGGCCGCGCAGTTCGGACTGGAACTGAAGCTGCTGCTGCGTAACGGCGAGCAGTTGCTGCTCACCATGTTCATTCCGATCACGCTGCTGGTCGGGCTGACGCTGCTGCCGCTGGGCTCGTTCGGGCCGAACCGCGCGGCGACGTTCGTGCCGGCGATCATGGCGCTCGCAGTGATCTCGACGGCCTTCACCGGACAGGCCATCGCGGTGGCGTTCGACCGCCGTTACGGGGCGCTGAAACGGCTGGGCGCGACCGCGCTGCCGGTCTGGGGCATCATCGCCGGCAAGTCGCTGGCCGTCGTCACGGTGGTGTTCCTGCAATCAATTCTGTTGGGCGCCATCGGCTTTGCCCTGGGCTGGCGGCCGAGCATCCTCGGGCTTGTCCTCGGGGCAGCGATCATCGCGCTCGGCACCGCGGGCTTCGCGGCGCTGGGCCTGCTGCTCGGCGGCACGCTGCGCGCCGAGATCGTGCTTGCGGTCGCCAACCTGTTGTGGTTCGTCTTCGCGGGTCTCGGCGCGCTGACGCTGGAGGGCGGGATGGTGCCGCACGGCGTGCAGTGGGTGGCCCGCTTGACTCCGTCGGGTGCGTTGACCGAGGCGCTGACGCAGGCGATGACTCTGTCTGTGGACTGGTTCGGGATCGCGGTGCTCGCAGCGTGGGGCGGCGTCGCCGCGCTATGCGCGTTGCGCTGGTTCCGCTTTACCTGACGACTTCAGCTGCGGCAGGAGGTATTCCAGCTGGCCCACCTCTTCGATGTTGTGCTTCACCCAGGCGCGCAGCATCTCGTCGGGAAATCGCCGGCATAACACGCTGTTGACCGGTGAAAGCAGCGCCGACCGCGCCCCGATGTCCATCACCGAGACGTAATGCACGCTGTCGGAACCGACAGACCACGTGTGTTCGAGCTGAAATATCGGAATGCCCGCCAACCGCTGCACCAACCGAATGCCGGTCTCGTCGAGCTTCTCGACACGGTCGACGACGTCGACCCTGAACTCCGGTCGCCCACCGAAGGCTTCGACGATCCGAAAGCGAGCGCCTTCGGCAGCACCACCGCGCGGCGCCGGGCGGGAAAGCTCCCAGCGGATGTGGTCGATCGGATGCCACGCCAGATACCGGTCGATGACCTCGCCGCCGTAGGACATGGTGCCGCCGAGGTGGGTGAACCAGTCGAGCAGCATCTCCTGCGTCACGTCGGTCAGCGGCCGATGATCGATCGTCACTCGTCGGCGATGATGCGGGGCAGCGGTGAACCGCACCGTGGCAGTCTCGACCGGGCGCAGCGGATAGAGCACGGGACGGGCCATTCAAACTCCTAAGATACGCGATCGTTTCTTATCGGCTACGCTAGACTCCGGCTTTAAGATACGCAAGCGTTTCTTCAAGGGAGATCTATGCGGCGGCGCCGGGGCGACGAACTGGATACGGCGATCCGGGACGCAGTTCTCAAACTATTGGCGACCAACGGTCCAGCCGGCGTGACCATGGAGGCCGTCGCCGCGGCGGCTCGCACGAGCAAGCCGGTCCTCTACCGGCGATGGCCAGACAGCGGAAGCCTGCTGCGAGATACCTTGCTGCGCATGGCAACTGCGGCCATCCCCCATGAGGACACCGGCAGCTATCGCGGCGACATGCTCGCCATCCTCCGGGGCTGGGCAGCCTTGTTCAGCCGCCCTGCCGCCCCGGCAGTGCAAGCGTTGATCGCGGCGATGGCGCACGATCACGAGCTGGCCGCCGCGTTCCGTGAGGACGTGATCGGCTGGCGCAAGAAGGAGATGGCGGCACTGCTTTCGCGTGGCATCGCCCGCGGCGACGTGCGCGCGGACGTCCCCGTCGAGATCGCCCGCGAACTCGGCCAGAGTGTGCTGTGGCATCGGCTGCTCGTCACCGGCGATCCGATCGACGACGACCTCGTCGTACAACTCGTTGACGAAGTCCTGGTGCCGTTCGTCTCGCCGCGAAGTTCATGACCACTGCGCCTGGCGCCGACCGATGACATCCTCGATGCCGCACCGCAATCTGGTACTGAAAATCGCGCTCACGGTCGTTGCCTCGGGCGGATCACGACCCTGTGGGCAATCTTCAGGAACCCTTACCGCTACTACGGGCTGTAGTTGCGGTGCTCTACGATCGAGGCCGTGCCCGTCGGACGACTCTTCCTGCGGCTGGTCGACCTGCTGCCCATGCCGAGCCTGCGGGTGCAGCGCGTCATCGCCGCGGCCGTCATCCTGACTCAGGGCGGCATCGCCGTCACCGGCGCGATCGTCCGCGTCACCGCGTCGGGTCTCGGCTGCCCGACCTGGCCACAATGCTTCCCGGGCAGCTTCACGCCAGTCCCCCATGCCGAGATAGCTGTCATCCATCAGGTCGTCGAGTTCGGCAACCGGATGATCACGTTCCTCGTGGTGCTGACGGCTGCGCTGGCGGTGCTGGCCGTCACGCGGGCCCGTCGCCGTCGCGAGGTGCTGATCTATGCCTGGCTGATGCCCGCGTCGACGGTGGTGCAGGCCGTGATCGGCGGCATCACCGTGCTGACCGGATTGCTCTGGTGGACGGTCGCCATTCACCTGCTGGCCTCGATGACCATGGTGTGGCTGGCCGTGTTGCTGTACGTGAAGATCGGGGAACCCGACGACGGCATATCGACGCCCGTCGCGCCAAAACCGTTGCGACAGTTGACCGCATTGACCGCCGTCGTGCTGGCCGCACAGCTCGTGAGCGGCACGCTGGTCACCGGCGCGGGACCGCACGCCGGCGACAAGAGCATCACCCAACCCGTGCCGCGGCTGCAGGTCGAGATCACCACGCTGGTGCACTTGCACTCGTCGCTGCTCGTCGCCTACCTCACGCTTGTCGTCGGTCTGGGCTTCGGTCTGCTAGCCGTGCACGCACCCCGCTCCGTCATGCTGCGGCTTGGCGTGCTGCTGGCGCTGGTACTCGTCCAGGGCCTCGTCGGCACCGTGCAGTTCTTCACCGGTGTACCTGCCGCGCTGGTGGCCGTTCATGTGCTTGGCGCGGCGGCCTGCACCGCCGCCACCGCGGCGCTATGGGCGTCGATGCGACAGCGGACCAAGCCCGAGCCGCTCGAGGGCTGACTCGACGCCGAGCGCGAATTCCCGCTGTTGCCGGGTTCTCGTCGCCTCGTCCAGTTGCCGCCAACCCAGCGACGGCTCCACCAGCTCCAGCTCGAGAACCTGCGCGTCGCGTCGGTCACCGATTATGTCGACGCGCGCATACAACACATCGTTGACGCCGATGCGAAGGTGAGCGGCCGCGGCCGCAAGCGCGGCATGGCCGACATCCCAGACCTCAAAGTCGGGATCGGCCGGGGTAAGCGTCTCATCCGCGTAGGTCCCGGACTCGTCGAACACCGGCGCCTGTCCCGGCGGCGGCAGGATCGGGTCCTTGGTGAATGCGTGCGATTGCCGCCCGCCCAGGAACACCAGCGCCGTCTCGCCATCCTCAATTCGGGGGTCGTAGGGCTGCACCAGCACCGTGCGGCTCTCGGCTTGCAACGCCGCGGCGTGGGCGCGAGCCTCGTCAGGATCGGAGAACCTCAGGGCGCCAACGGATCCCGCCCCGATGGCCGGCTTGACCACAACCTCGTCGGCGTCGGGGATTCGGATTTGCTCGCCGCGCGCGTAGAACCAGCTCGGCACCGTTGGCACGCCGGCGTCAGCCAGGTCGGCCAGATAGCGCTTGTCGGTGTTCCACACGACGACCTGCGGCGGGTTGAGCAGATTGCGCACCCGGGTCGTCCAGGCCAGGAACTCGTCGAGCCGATCGATGTAGTCCCATGTCGCGCGCAGGATGACCAGATCGGCGTCAACGGTCTGCGGGTCATCCCAGGAAAGCCAGCGGGCATGCAGTCCGCGTTGGCGCAGCGCCCCGACCAGCCCATCGTCGTCGCCATCGCCCTCAGGCAGTGCCGGACAACCGGCCAACATGATGCGCGGATGAAAGACGTCGGGACGAGCAAGCCTTACCACGTTGGCAGGATAGTCAGTATGAAGGCCATTGAAGTCGCCGAGACCGGCGGACCCGAAGTCCTGACCTACGTCGACAAAGACCAGCCCTCCCCCGACCCCGGCGAGGTGCTGATCAAGGCCGAAGCCATCGGCGTGAACTTCATCGACACCTACCACCGGTCCGGGCAGTATCCACGCGAGCTGCCGTTCATCCTCGGCGGCGAGGTGTGCGGGACGGTCGAGGCCGTCGGCGAGGACGTCGCCGCACTGAGCGTCGGGGACCGCGTCGTCACTGCGCAGGCCAACGGCGCGTACGCCGAATATGCCCTTGCCCCAGCTGATTTCTGCGCCTACGTGCCCGAGGGCGTCAGCGCCGATGTGGCCGCCGCATCGCTGCTCAAGGGCATGACCGCGCATTACCTGATCAAGTCGACGTACCCGGTGCAGCAGGGCGACGCGGTACTCGTACATGCCGGAGCGGGGGGTGTGGGCCTGATCCTTACGCAGTGGGCCACCAGCCTCGCCGCGCGCGTGATCACCACCGTGTCGACACCGGAAAAGGCCGCGCTGTCGCGCAAGGCCGGTGCCGTCGAGGTACTCGATTACCCCGACGACCCGGAGGAATTCGGGGCCAAGATCAAAGACCTCACCGACGGCGGTGTCGCCGCGGTGTACGACGGTGTCGGCGCGGCGACATTCGACGCGAGCCTGGCCAGTTGCGCGGTCCGCGGCACGGTCGCATTGTTCGGCGCATCCAGCGGGCCCGTCCCGCCGTTCGACCCGCAGCGGCTCAACACGGCCGGTTCACTGTTCCTGACCCGGCCCACGCTTGTGCACCACACCCGCACTCCCGACGAGTTCGCTTGGCGCGCAGGAGAGTTGCTCGACGCGATCGCCTCAGGCACCATCACCGTCACGGTCAGCGAGCACTACCGCCTGGAAGATGCCGAGCAGGCGCACCGCGACCTGCAGGGCCGCAAGACCGTCGGCTCCGTCGTGCTGGTGCCCTAGGCGGTAAACAGCGTCGGCAGCGCCAGAGCCGAATCCACCGCCAGCGCACAGAAAACCACGGCGAGGTAGTTGTTGGACTGCAGGAACAGTCGCAGCGGCTTCACCGGCTCACCGCGGCGCACGCCGGCGTACAGCTGATGGGCCATCACCAGGAACCAGGCACCGGCCAGTATCGCCACCGACGCGTACAGCCAGCCCGTTGCGAGCGCCAGCACCAACGTCGCCAACACCGTCAGCCAGGTGTAGACCAGGATCTGCTTGGTGACCTGCCGCTCGGTGGCAACCGCAGGCAGCATCGGCACCCCGGCCGCCTGGTAGTCCTCCTTGTAGCGCATCGCCAGCGCCCAGGTGTGCGGCGGTGTCCAGAAGAAGATGATCGCGAACATCACCAGCGCCGGCCATTGGATGGTCCCGGTGACCGCGGACCAGCCGATCATCACAGGCATGCACCCGGCCGCGCCGCCCCAGACCACGTTCTGTGAGGTGCGGCGCTTGAGCAGCAGCGTGTACACCAGCACGTAGAACGCGATGGTGGCCCCGGCCAGATGCGCGGACAGCATGTTCGTGGTCCACCACAGCCAGAAGAACGAGGCCACCGACAACGCCAGCCCGAACACCAGCGCGTGACTTCGCGGCACGGTGTGCTGGGCCAACGGCCGGCGGGACGTCCGCTTCATCACCTTGTCGATGTCCGCGTCGGCCACACAGTTCAGCGTGTTGGCGCCGGCCGCCGCCAGCAGGCCGCCGAACATAGTGTTGACGATGAGCAGCGGATCAACAGTGCCGCGGTGGGCCAGCAGCATCGCCGGAATCGTGGTGACGAGCAGCAGCTCGATCACCCGCGGCTTGGTCAGTGAGACGTAGCCAAGGAGCTTGGTGATGATTCGGTTCGGCGCAACGCCTTCGCGAATACTCACGCAAAACTCCTAAAGGTCGCCGCAGCGCGCAGCTTCTACTACAGACGATGGTAGACCGCGTGTAAACGCCGTCCTAATCGTCCCCCACGGACCTGCGGCGGCCCAGGTTCGCGCACTAGGGTGGACCAAGCGGATTGCGAAGCCGGGCCTATGTAAGGAGTTCGCCACGTGACCACTCTCGACGAGATCTCTACGCTCACCCGCCCGAATCACCCGGACGACTGGACCGAGTTGGACTCGGCCGCTGTCGACACCGTGCGTGTGCTGGCCGCGGATGCGGTGCAGAAAGTCGGCAACGGCCACCCCGGCACCGCGATGAGCCTGGCGCCGCTCGCGTACACGCTCTTTCAGCGGCAGATGCACCACGACCCCAGCGACACGCACTGGCTCGGCCGCGACCGCTTCGTGCTGTCGGCCGGGCATTCCAGCCTGACGCTGTACATCCAGCTGTACCTCGGCGGGTTCGGGCTGGAACTGTCCGACATCGAATCGCTGCGAACCTGGAAGTCCAGGACGCCGGGGCATCCTGAGTTCCGGCACACCCCAGGCGTGGAGATCACCACGGGCCCCCTGGGTCAGGGCCTGGCCTCGGCGGTCGGGATGGCCATGGCGTCGCGGTATGAGCGCGGCCTGTTCGATCCGGACGCCGCACCCGGCACAAGCCCGTTCGACCACTACATCTATGTGATCGCCTCCGACGGCGACATGGAGGAGGGGGTGACGAGCGAGGCGTCGTCGCTGGCCGGCACCCAGCAGCTCGGCAACCTGATCGTGTTCTACGACAGCAACCAGATCTCGATCGAGGACGACACCAACATCGCGCTGACCGAGGACACGCCGGCCCGCTACCGGGCCTACGGGTGGCACGTGCAGGAGGTCGAGGGCGGCGAGAACGTGGTCGGCATCGAAGAAGCCATCGCCGAGGCCAAGCGCGTCACCGACAAGCCGTCGTTCATCGCGATCCGCACGATCATCGGCTACCCCGCGCCGAAACTGATGAACACCGGCAAGGCGCACGGCGCCGCACTCGGTGACGAGGAGGTCGCCGCGGTCAAGAAGATCCTCGGCTTCGACCCGGACAAGACGTTCGAGGTGCGCGACGAGGTCCTCGAGCACACCCGCAGGCTGGTCGCCCGCGGCAAGGAAGCCCATGAGAAGTGGCAGAGCGAGTTCGACGCCTGGGCGCAGCGCGAGCCGGACCGCAAGGCGCTGCTGGACCGGCTGACCGAGCACAAGCTTCCCGACGGCTGGGACGCCGACCTGACCTACTGGGAGCCGGGTTCCAAAGCGCTGGCCACCCGCGCGGCCTTCGGTCAGGTGCTCAATGACGTCGCGCCGAAGCTACCCGAATTGTGGGGCGGCTCAGCGGATCTCGCGGGCAGCAACAACACCACGATCAAGGGCGTGAAGTCGTTCGGCCCGCCCTCGATCTCCACCAAAGAATTCACCGCGGACCCCTATGGCCGCGTGCTGCACTTCGGTGTCCGCGAGCACGCCATGGGCTCGATCCTGTCCGGGATCGTGCTGCACGGACCGACCCGCGCGTTCGGCGGCACCTTCCTGCAGTTCTCCGATTACATGCGCCCGGCCGTGCGGTTGGCGTCGCTGATGAACATCGACACCATCTACATCTGGACGCATGACTCGATCGGGTTGGGCGAGGACGGTCCCACCCACCAGCCGATCGAACACCTGGCGGCACTGCGCGCCATCCCAAACCTGTCTGTGGTGCGGCCGGGCGACTCGAACGAGACCGCCTACGCGTGGCGCACCATTCTGGCGCGCGGCGCCAGCAGCGGCCCGACCGGTTTCATCCTCACCCGGCAGGGCATTCCGGTGCTGGAGGGCACCGACGCCGAAGGCGTAGCCCGCGGCGGCTACGTGCTGGGTGGCACGCCCGATGAGGATCCTGATGTGGTGCTGATCGGCACCGGGTCGGAGCTGCAGCTGGCCGTGGCTGCGCAGAAGATATTGGCGGACAAGGGAATCACCGCGACGGTGGTGTCGATGCCATGCGTCGAGTGGTTCGAATCCCAGCCGGCGGAGTATCGCGACAGCGTGCTTCCCCCGGCGGTGTCGGCGCGCGTCGCCGTCGAGGCGGCGGTTGCGCAGAGTTGGTACAAGCTGGTCGGCGACACCGGCGAGATCGTCTCGATCGAGCACTACGGCGAATCCGCCGACGACAAGACGTTGTTCCGCGAGTTCGGTTTCACCCCCGAAGCTGTGGTGGCCGCCGCGGAGCGATCACTAGACAACTGATTTGGAAGGGCGAGAACAATGACCCAAAACCCCAATCTCGCAGCGCTTTCCGCCGCGGGCGTGTCCGTATGGCTGGACGACCTGTCCCGGGACCGGCTGCAGACCGGCAACCTGCAGGAGCTCATCGACACCAAGTCTGTGGTGGGCGTGACGACAAATCCGACTATCTTCCAGGGCGCGTTGTCCAAGGGCACCGCCTACGACGAGCAGGTCAAGGAGTTGGCCGATCGCGGTGCCGACGTCGATGCCACCATCCGCACCGTGACCACCGACGACGTCCGCAACGCCTGCGACGTGCTGGCCAAGGCGTGGGAGGCGTCCAACGGCGTCGATGGCCGGGTGTCCATCGAGGTCGACCCGCGACTGGCCCACGAGACCGACAAGACGATCCTGCAGGCAGTCGAGCTGTGGAAAATCGTCGACCGGCCCAACCTGCTGATCAAGATTCCCGCGACACTGGCCGGTCTTCCGGCGATCACCGCCGTTATTGCCGAAGGCATTTCGGTGAACGTGACGCTGATCTTCTCGGTCGAACGTCACCGGGCGGTCATGGACGCCTACCTCAGCGGGCTGGAGAAGGCCAAAGAGGCGGGGCATGACGTGTCCAAGATCCATTCCGTCGCTTCGTTCTTCGTCTCGCGCGTTGACACCGAGATCGACAAGCGACTGGAAAAGATCGGCACCGACGACGCGCTGGCGCTACGCGGTCAGGCCGGTGTGGCGAACGCGCGGCTTGCCTACGCGGCCTATGAGGAAGTGTTCGTCGGCGGTTCCCGCTACGAGGCTCTGAAGGCCGAAGGCGCACGTGTCCAGCGGCCGCTGTGGGCGTCGACCGGTGTCAAAAACCCGGAGTACTCGGACACGCTCTATGTCACCGAGCTCGTTGCACCGAACACCGTGAACACCATGCCGGAGAAGACGATTGACGCGGTCGCCGACCACGGTGTCATCGCGGGCGACACGGTCACCGGCAAGGCCGCAGAGGCGCAGGCGACCTTCGACGAGCTAGACGCGGTGGGCATCGATCTGCCGGATGTGTTCAAGGTGCTCGAGGACGAGGGAGTGGAGAAGTTCGAGAAGTCGTGGCTCGAACTACTCGAAGCGACACAAGGTCAGCTCGACGCCGCCAAAAAATGACCGCTGTCAACGATAAGTCAACATCGACAAGCTGGCGTAACCCGCTGCGCGACAAGCGCGACAAGCGGATGCCGCGCATCCCCGGTCCGTGCGGTGTGGTGATCTTCGGCGTCACCGGCGACCTGGCCACCAAGAAGTTGATGCCGGCGATCTACGACCTGGCCAACCGCGGCCTGCTCCCGGCGTCGTTCGCCTTGGTCGGTTTCGCACGACGGGATTGGGCCGACGAGGATTTCGGCAAGCTCGTCTGCGACGCCGTCCGAAAACACGCGCGCACTCCGTACCGGCAAGAGGTCTGGGACCGGCTGGCCGAGGGAATCCGGTTCGTACAGGGCACCTTCGATGACGACAAGGCGTTCGAACGGTTGGCCGAGACGTTGGCGAAGCTTGATGCCGAGCGGGGCACCGGCGGCAACCACGCGTTCTATCTGTCGATTCCGCCCAAGGCGTTCCAGCAGGTCTGCGAGCAGCTACAGAAGTCTGGGTTGGCCCGGCCTCAGGATGGCCGCTGGAGCCGGGTGGTCATCGAGAAACCGTTCGGCCATGATTTGCAAAGCGCCCAAGAGCTCAACGGGGTCGTCAACAGCGTCTTCCCCGAGGAGTCGGTGTTCCGCATCGATCACTATCTCGGCAAGGAGACAGTCCAGAACATCCTGGCGCTTCGGTTCGCCAATGAGCTGTACGAACCGATCTGGAACAACAACTACGTCGACAGCGTGCAGATCACCATGGCCGAGGACATCGGCCTCGGTGGCCGGGGTGGGTACTACGACGGTGTCGGTGCGGCACGCGATGTGATCCAGAATCATCTGCTGCAACTACTTGCCCTGACCGCCATGGAGGAGCCGGTCAACTTCAGCCCGCACGAGTTGCAGGCGGAGAAGATCAAGGTGCTTTCGGCAATCCGGCTGATGCAGCCCCTCGATGACACCACCGCTCGGGGACAGTACGGGGCGGGTTGGCAGGGTAGCGAGAAGGTCGTCGGTCTGCTGGACGAGGAAGGCTTCTCGAAGGAGTCCACGACCGAGACCTACGCGGCGATCACGCTGGAGATCGACACCCGCCGCTGGGCGGGTGTGCCGTTCTTTCTGCGCACCGGCAAACGGCTGGGGCGCAGGGTGACCGAGATCGCGCTGATCTTCAAGCGCGCCCCGCACCTGCCGTTCGACAAGACGATGACCGAGGAACTCGGCCAAAACGCGTTGGTGTTCAGGGTGCAGCCCGACGAAGGCATTACGACGCGGTTCGGCTCCAAAGTCCCCGGAAGCGCGATGGAGGTCCGCGATGTCAACATGGACTTCTCCTACGGCTCGGCGTTCGCCGAGGATTCCCCCGAGGCATACGAACGACTGATTCTCGACATGCTGCTCGGCGAGCCCTCGCTGTTCCCGGTGAACCGAGAAGTCGAATTGTCCTGGGAGATCCTCGATCCCGTGCTGGATTACTGGGCGTCGCATGGCAAGCCAGACACCTACGAATCAGGCACCTGGGGACCGGCGTCGGCCGACGAGATGATGCACCGCATGGGCAGGGAATGGAGGCGGCCGTGATTCGCGAGGGAGCCGAGCAATGATCGTCGACCTGCCCGACACCACGACCAACGACATCAACAAGAAGATCACGGGCCTTCGCGAAGAGGGTGGCGCGATCACGTTGAGCCGAGTGCTCACGTTGGTGATCTCGCTTGACTCCGACGATGTGCTGGAAGATTCAATCGAGGCGGCGAACTTCGCGAGCCGCGAACACCCCTGCCGTGTGATCGTGGTGGTCCAAGGCGATCGAAGCGCCTCCGAGCCGCGATTGGATGCGCAATTGCGCGTCGGCGCTGACGCGGGTGCGGGCGAGGTCGTCGCGCTGCGCTTGCACGGTGAGCTCGCCGACCACGCCAGCAGCGTTGTGCTGCCATTCCTGCTGCCCGACACCCCGGTTGTGGCATGGTGGCCGGTGGGGGGACCGGCGGTTCCGGCACAGGACCCATTGGGCCACTTGGCAATTCGCCGCATCACAAATGCGACGGCCTGCGAGGACCCGCTGGCAGCGATCAAAGGCCGCCTACAGGGCTACACCGACGGCGACACCGATCTGGCCTGGGCCCGCATCACATACTGGCGCGCCCTGCTGGCGTCGGCGCTCGATCAGCCGCCCTTTGAGCCGGTCACCTCCGCGGTGGTGTCAGGACTGAGGGATGAGCCGTCGCTCGACGTCCTCGCGGGCTGGCTGGCGGTCCGGATCGACGGTCCGGTACAGCGCGCAGTGGGTGAACTGAAGGTGGAACTCATCAGAAGCAGCGAGACCATCACACTGAAGCGTCCGCAGACAGGGGTGACCGCGACACTGACCCGAACCAGCAGGCCCGAGGCACGGATTCCGTTGGCGCGCAGGGAAGCCAAGGAATGCCTCGCCGAGGACCTGCGCAGGCTGGACGCCGACGAGATCTATCACGAGGCGCTGCAGGGCATCGACAAGGTCCAGTACATATGAGCCCGATCATCGAGAAATACGCCGACAGCGTTGCGTTGGTCGCCGCGGCAGGCGATCGACTAGTCGACGCGATCACCGACGCAATCGACAAACGCGGCACGGCGCAGATCGTCCTGACCGGCGGCGGCACCGGCGTCGGCCTGCTCAAGC
>Ga0075418_10007577_pt1 | contig 12213 bp, 8 predicted proteins | sample SoiMetdeltSBSDD2_FD_81776 | JGI IMG/M metagenome (GOLD analysis project Ga0075418, IMG submission 81776) | Bulk soil microbial communities from a Populus tree surrounding site in Tennessee, USA - Soil MetaG P. deltoides SBSDD2 | ecosystem: Environmental > Terrestrial > Soil > Tree plantation...
CGCCTGCGCCACGCCGGTGGTGGAGGGCATGAAGGTCTTCACGCGCTCGCCGCGGGCGATCGCGGCACAGAAGGCAACCATGGAGTTCCTGCTAATCAACCACCCGCTCGACTGCCCGATCTGCGACCAGGGCGGGGAGTGCGAGCTGCAGGATCTCGCGATGGGCTACGGCCGCGACGTGTCGCGCTACATGGAGGGCAAGCGCGTCGTCAAGGACAAGAATCTGGGCCCGCTGGTGTCTACCGACATGACGCGCTGCATCCAGTGCACGCGCTGCGTGCGCTTCGGCGAGGAGATCGCGGGCATCCAGGAGCTCGGGACGGTCGGGCGCGGCGAGCTGATGCAGATTTCGACCTATGTCGAGCAGAGCGTCGATCACGAGCTGTCCGGCAACATCATCGATCTCTGCCCGGTCGGCGCGCTCAACAACAAGCCGTACCGCTACCGTGCGCGCGCCTGGGAGATGACCCAGCATGCGCTCGTTTCGCCCCACGACTGCGTCGGCACCAACCTGTACGGTCACGTGCTGCGCGGGCGGCTGATGCGTGTCGTGCCGCGGGCCAACGAGGAGATCAACGAGACCTGGATCGCCGATCGTGACCGGTTCAGCTGCGAGGGTCTGTACAGCGAGGATCGCGCGCGGAACCCCATGCAGAAGCTGGACGGCGAATGGCGCGAGCTGGACTGGGAAACCGCGCTGACGGGTGCCGCGGCGGCGCTGCGCGGGATCGTCGACCAGCACGGGCCGGGCTCGCTCGGCTTCCTGGTCGCGCCGGGGGCCACGCTCGAGGAGCAGGTGCTTACCGCGCGGCTCGCACGCGCGCTCGGCTGCGCGAACGTTGATCATCGCCTCCAGCAGCTCGATTTCCGTGACCAGGACTCGGAGCCTTTGGCTCCGCTGCTTGGCTGCCGGATCGCCGAGCTCGAGACAGCAGCGTCCGTGCTGGTGGTCGGTAGTAACCTCCGGCAGGAGGTACCGTTGGTCGCGCATCGCCTGCGCAAGGGTGCGGTGCGCAAGGGTACGAAGGTCGCGCTGATCGCGCCACATCCGCAGAAGCTGCTGTTCCCGGTCGCCGCGAGCCTGACGAGCAACGGCCTCGGCATGGGTCGTCACCTGGCCGCGGTGCTGCTTGCGGCGCTGCGCTCGCAGGGCAAGTCGGTTGCGCCGTCGCTGCGCGCCGTCGTCGAGGATCTCACGCCCGGTCCCGAGCACGAGCGGATCGCGACGATGCTCTCGACCGGCGCGCTACGGCTGGTGCTCCTGGGTGCGCTTGCCCGGCGGCACCCGGCGTGGTCCGAACTCCACGCGCTCGCGGCCGCGCTCGCCGAGGCCACCGGCGCACGGCTCGGCTTTCTGCCCGAGGGTGGTAACGCCGTCGGCGCGGCGCTCGCGGGCGCGACACCGCACCGAGACACGGGCGGTCGCGCAGCCCAGGCACGCGGGTTGCCCGCGACCGAAATGCTCGGCGCCGGTCTCCGGGCGTACGTGCTCGTGGGCGCGATCGAGCCCGAGGACTTCGCGCTGCCCGCCCGCGCCCGCGAGGCGCTCGCGGCCGCGGATTGCGTCGTCGCGCTGACTCCGTACGCCGGTCCGGAGCAGCGCGAGCTGTCGACCCATATCCTGCCCGTCGCCGCCTTCGCAGAGACCTCGGGCACGTGGGTCAACGTTGAAGGTCGCTGGCAGAGCGTCGCCGGTGCCGCGAGACCGCCCGGCGAGGCCCGCCCGGCGTGGAAGGTGCTGCGCGTGCTCGCGAACCTGCTCGGGGTCGGCGGGTTCGATTACCTGAGCTCCGACGACGTTCGCAACGAGCTGCGCGGAGTGCTCGACGAGTCACCCGCGCCGTCTTCGGCGCCGAGCAGCTTCACCGCCGGCCACCTGAACGGCGTGGACAAGGTGCGCGAGACGCCGATCTACCGGGTTGACGCGGTCGTGCGCCGCTCGCGTCCGCTGCAGGAGACGCGCGCGGGTCGCGCCTGGAGCGGCGGCGAATGATCGATTTCTTCGTCACGACCTGGCAGGCCTGGCCCGAGTGGCTGCGTGGTTTCATGGTGTCGCTCGCCCAGATCCTGGTCCTGACCGTCATCGTGATCCTGACGGTGGCGTATCTCACGCTCGCCGAGCGCAAGGTCATCGGCTACATGCAGGCGCGTATCGGCCCCAACCGGGTCGGCCCCAAGGGCCTTGGGCAGCCGTTCGCCGACGTGCTAAAGCTCCTGATCAAGGAAGTGGTGATCCCGACCCGCTCGAACCATTTCCTGTTCCTGCTCGCGCCGCTGCTCGCGCTGGTGCCGGCGTTCTCGGCCTGGGCGGTGATCTCGCTGTGGCCCGGGTTCTCGATCGCGAGCGTCGATGCGGGCGTGCTGTACGTGCTGGCGCTCGCCGGCTTCGGCGCCTACGGGATCATCCTCGCGGGCTGGGCGACCAACTCGAAGTACGCCTTCCTCGGTGCGATGCGCTCGGCCGCGCAGATCGTCGCCTACGAGATAGCGATGGGATTCGCGCTGGTCGGGGTCGTGATGGCCTCGGGGACGCTCAACCTCGGCCGCATCGTCGAGGGCCAGTCGGGCGGACCGTTCTCCTGGTACTGGCTGTGGCTCTTCCCGCTCCTGATCGTGTACTTCATCGCCGGGGTTGCGGAAACGAACCGCGCGCCGTTCGACGTCGCAGAAGGCGAGTCCGAGATCGTCGCCGGTTTCCACGTCGAGTACTCGGGCGTCGCGTTCGCGATCTTCTTCCTGTCCGAATACGCGAACATGATCCTGATCTCGGCGCTGGCATCGACCTTCTTCCTGGGGGGTTGGCTCTCGCCGTTCGAAGGCTATCCGATCGTCGGCGACACTGTACTCGCCGCCCCGGGACTGCACTGGCTCGCGATCAAGATCGGCTTCTTCCTGTTCTGCTTCCTGTGGTTCCGCGCCACGTTCCCCCGCTACCGCTACGACCAGATCATGCGTCTGGGCTGGAAGGTGTTCATCCCGGTAACGCTGGTGTGGATCGTAGCCGAGGTCGCGATGCGGTACTGGAAGGTCGGACCCTGGGCCGCCTGAGCGACCATGCGCAACGTCCTCAAGACATTCTTCCTGACGGAGCTGCTGGTCGGCCTGTCGGTCACGCTGCGGAACTTCCTGCGGCCCAAGGTCACGCTGCAGTACCCCGAGGAGAAGACACCGCAATCGCCGCGCTTCCGCGGGCTGCACGCGCTGCGCCGCTACCCGAACGGGCAGGAACGCTGCATCGCCTGCAAGCTCTGCGAGGCGGTCTGCCCGGCGCTCGCGATCACCATAGAGTCCGATGTCGGGCCCGACGGCACACGCCGCACGACCCGCTACGACATCGATCTCTTTAAGTGCATCTACTGCGGCTTCTGCGAGGAAGCCTGCCCGGTCGATGCCGTCGTCGAGACCCGCATCCACGAGTACCACATGGAGAACCGCGGCGAGAACATCATGACCAAGGACAAGCTGCTCGCGGTCGGGGAGCGCTACGAGGCGATGATCGCGGCCGACAAGGCGGCCGACGCCCGCTACCGCTGAGCACGAGCACCCCGCATGTTCACGAGCCTGCTGTTCTATGGCTTCAGCGCGTTGCTGGTGATTGCCGCGATCGGCGTCATCACGGCGCGCAACCCGGTGCATTGCGCGTTGTTCCTGGTGTTCGCCTTCCTGAACAGCGGCGTAGTGTGGCTGCTGCTCGAAGCCGAGTTTCTCGCCGTCATCCTGCTGGTCGTGTACGTGGGCGCCGTGATGGTTCTGTGGCTCTTCGTCGTGATGATGCTCGACATCGATCTCGCGAGACTCAAGCAGGGCTTCACGCGTTACGCCCCGCTCGGCGTGTTGATCGCACTGATCGTGATCGCGCAGATCGGCCTCGTCGTCTGGGCGCGCAATCTCGGTCTCGAGCCGGGTACGCCCCCCGCGCCCAAGCCCGCCGGGTACTCCAACACCGCCGAGCTGGGTGAGCTCCTCTACACGCAGTTCCTGTATCCGTTCGAGGTCGCCGCGGTGATCCTGCTGGTCGCGATCGTGGCGGCGATCACGCTGACGATGCGTCGCCGCCCCGGGCAGAAGGTGCAGAACATCAACCGCCAGGTCGCCGTGCGCGCGAAGGACCGCATCCGCATCGTCAAGATGGACGCCGAGGGCGGCCAGTGATCCCGCTTTCGCATGTCCTGCTGCTCTCCGGGATCCTCTTCAGCCTCAGCGTCGCGGGGATCTTCATCAACCGCAAGAACGTGCTGCTGCTCCTGATGTGCATCGAGCTGATGCTGCTCTCGGTCAACTTCAATTTCATCGCCTTTTCGCACTACCTGGGTGATTTGTCCGGGCAGGTGTTCGTGTTCTTCATCCTGACCGTCGCCGCGGCCGAGTCCGCGATCGGGCTCGCGATCCTGGTGGTGCTGTTCCGCGAGCGGCAGAGCATCAACGTCGAGGATCTCGACGCCATGAGGGGCTGAGCCGTGGAGCGAACGCTGCTCGTCATCGTTCTGGCGCCGCTCGCTGCCGCGATCGTCGCCGGGCTCCTCGGCCGCTGGATCGGCCGCGCCGGTGCCCACAGTGTCACGATCGCCGCGGTGGCCGTGTCCTTCGCGCTGTCGGTCAAGGTGCTCTGGGCGCTGACGCACGGTGCGCCGGTGTTCGACGACGGCGTGTACACCTGGCTGGTGAGCGACGGCATCCGGATGGAGGTCGGTTTCCTGATCGACCGGCTCTCCGCGCTCATGATGGTCGTCGTGACTTTCGTGTCTCTGATGGTTCACGTCTACACCATCGGCTACATGCACGACGACCCGGGCTATACGCGCTTCTTCAGCTACATCTCGCTGTTCACGTTCGCGATGCTGATGCTCGTGATGTCGAACAACCTGCTGCAGCTCTTTTTCGGCTGGGAGGCGGTGGGACTCGTGTCCTACCTGCTCATCGGCTTCTGGTACACGAGGCCGACCGCTATCTTCGCCAACCTCAAGGCGTTCCTCGTGAACCGGGTCGGCGACTTCGGTTTCGTGCTCGGTATTGCGGGAATCGTCTACCTGACCGGCTCGCTGCACTACGCCGAGATCTTCGGACGCGCGCCGGACATGGCTGCGCAGACGTTCGAGATGTTCCCCGGGACGGCGTGGTCGGCCATCACCGTGATCTGCATCTGCCTGTTTGTCGGCGCAATGGGAAAATCGGCGCAGGTTCCGCTGCACGTCTGGCTGCCGGACTCGATGGAGGGCCCGACTCCGATCTCGGCACTGATCCATGCGGCAACCATGGTCACCGCGGGCATCTTCATGGTGGCGCGCATGTCGCCGCTGTTCGAGCACTCGGAGACCGCGCTCAACTTCGTGCTGCTCATCGGCGCGACAACGGCGTTCCTCATGGGCCTGCTCGGCATCGTCAACAACGACATCAAGCGAGTCATCGCGTACTCGACGCTGTCTCAGCTCGGCTACATGACCGTCGCGCTTGGTGTGTCCGCCTATGCTGGCGCGATCTTCCACCTGATGACGCACGCATTCTTCAAGGCGCTGCTGTTCCTCGCCGCGGGGTCGGTGATCATCGCCATGCACCACGAGCAGGACATGCGGCAGATGGGCGGCCTGCGCAAATACATGCCCATCACCTACTGGACCTGCCTGATCGGTGCGCTTGCACTGATCGGCTTCCCCGGCTTCTCGGGGTTCTTCTCCAAGGATGCGCTGATCGAGGCGGTGCATGCCTCGCACCTCTGGGCGGCGGGCTACGCCTACTGGTGCGTGCTGGTCGGCGTGTTCGTGACCGCCTTCTACACCTTCCGGCTGGTGTTCATGACCTTCCACGGCGAGCCGCGGATGGACGCACACACCCGCGAGCACCTGCACGAGAGCCCGCGGGTCGTCACCGTGCCGCTGGTGCTGCTGGCAGTGCCATCGGTGATCGCCGGCTGGCCAACCATCGGACCGCTGCTCTTCGGCGGCTGGTTCGGCGACGCGATCGCGGTGCTGCCGCAGCACGACGTGCTGGGGCATCTGCGCGAGGAGTTCCACGGTCCGGCGGCCTTCGTTGTTCATGGCCTGCAGTCGCCGGCGGTGTGGCTCGCGGCGACGGGCGTCGTGGCGGCGTGGTTCGTGTACCTGAAGCGGCCCGAACTTGCGGGACGTCTACGCGAGCGCGCGGGTGCGCTCTACACGCTGCTCGCGAACAAGTACTATTTCGACGCCCTGAGCGAGAAGCTGCTCCCCGCAGCGTCGCGCGGGATCGCGCAGGCGCTCTGGCGGGGCGGGGACGTCGCGGTGATCGATGGCGCCGCCGTCAACGGCTCGGCGCGGCTCGTCGGCTGGGCAGCCGGCCGGCTGCGAGGCCTGCAGTCCGGTTATCTCTATCACTACGCGTTCGCCACGATCATCGGCCTGTCTGCGCTGCTCGCGTGGCTCTTGTGGCGCTGACCCATGCCTGACTTCCCGGTCCTCAGCGTCCTGACCTGGCTGCCGGTTGCCGCGGGTGTGGTCCTGCTGCTGCTCGGCGACTCGCGGGCCGCATTCGGCCGCTGGCTGGCCCTTGCAGCGACGCTCGGGACCTTCGCCGTGAGCGTCATATTGTGGCGCGATTTCGACCCGACGACTGCCGCGATGCAGTTCGTCGAGCGCCAGCCCTGGATCGGCGCGTTCAATGCCTGGTACCACCTCGGCGTCGACGGGATCTCGATGCCGCTGATTGTGCTGACCGCGTTCATCACCCCGCTGGTGGTGATCGCCGCCTGGACCACGGTCGAGCAGCGGCCGGCGCAGTATCTCGCCGCATTCCTCATCCTCGAGGGGTTGATGATCGGCGTGTTCGCGGCGCTCGATTCGCTGCTGTTCTACGTGCTGTGGGAGGCGATGCTGATCCCGATGTTCGTGATCATCGGGGTCTGGGGCGGACCGCGGCGCGTGTACGCCACGATCAAGTTCTTCCTGTACACCTTCCTGGGATCGGTGCTGATGCTGGTGGCGCTGATCTACCTCTACTTGCAAGGCGGCAGCTACGCGATCGCCGATATGCAGGCTATGCCGCTCACGCTGCGCGAGCAGGTCTTCATCTTCGTCGCCTTCCTGCTCGCCTTCGCCGTGAAAGTGCCGATGTTCCCCGTGCATACCTGGCTGCCAGACGCCCACGTCGAGGCGCCGACCGGGGGCTCGGTGATACTTGCCGCGATCATGCTGAAGATGGGCGGCTACGGGTTCCTGCGCTTCAGTCTGCCGATTGCGCCGGATGCCAGCCGCACGCTCGACTGGGTGATCATCGCGCTGTCGCTGATCGCGGTCGTGTACATCGGCTTCGTCGCCATCGCGCAGCGGGATATGAAGAAGCTGATCGCGTACTCGTCGATCGCGCACATGGGATTCGTCACGCTGGGCGCGTTCGCCGGCTTCCAGATCCTGCGCAACACGAGCGACCTGCAAGGCGTGGCGATGGGGCTCGACGGCGCGATGGTGCAGATGGTCTCGCACGGACTGGTCTCGGGGGCGCTGTTCTTCTGCATCGGCGTGCTCTACGACCGCATGCACAGCCGTGAGATCGCCGACTATGGCGGTGTCGTCAACACGATGCCGGTGTTTGCGGCCTTCGCGGTGCTGTTCGCGATGGCCAATGCCGGTCTCCCCGGCACCTCCGGGTTTGTCGGGGAGTTCCTGGTGATCCTGTCGAGCTTCCGTGCGGACTTCTGGTATGCCTTCCTGGCGGCGACCATCTTGGTGCTGGGCGCCGCCTATACGCTCTGGCTGGTGAAGCGGGTGATCTTCGGCGCGGTTGCCAACGATTCGGTGGCGCAGCTCAGCGATCTCAATCCCCGTGAGTTCGTGGTGCTCGGCACGCTCGCGCTGTCGGTGCTTGCGCTCGGGCTCTGGCCAGCGCCGCTGCTCGACGCGATGCGGCCGACGATCGAGCTGCTGGTGCAACAGATGATGACGAGCAAGCTGTGACGGGTCCCGCATCGATCACGCAGACCGACCTCTGGCTCGCGCTGCCCGAGATCTGGCTGATGACGGCGGCGTGCGTGGTGCTGCTCGTGGATCTCGTGATCGACGACCGGCGCCGCTGGGTGACGTTCGTCCTGTCGCTGGTCGCGCTGGCAGGGACGGCGTGGATCGCCGCCACCAACAGCGTCGGAGAACGAACGGTTGCCTGGGCGGGCACCTACGTCGCCGACCCGGTGGGGACGTTGCTCAAGATCGTTGCCTGCGGCGCGGTGGCGCTCGCGTTCCTCTATTCGCACGACTACCTGCACAAGCGCGCCATTCTCAAGGGCGAGTACTACGTGCTGGGGCTGTTCGCGCTGCTCGGCATCATGGTGCTGGTCTCGGCCAACAGCCTGGTCACGCTCTACCTCGGCGTCGAGCTGCAGGCGCTGTCGCTGTACGCGATGGTGGCGTTCAATCGCGAGTCGGGTGTGGCCGCCGAATCGGCAATCAAGTACTTCGTGCTCGGATCGATCGCCTCCGGCGCACTGCTCTTCGGCATGTCTGTCATCTACGGCGTGACGGGCTCACTCGAGCTCGGCGCGATCGGCCAGTCAGTGTCGCTCCTGGGTGCGGAGCAGATCGGCCTCCTGTTTGGCCTGGCATTCCTGATCGTCGGTGTCGCGTTCAAGTTCGGCGCGGTGCCGTTTCACATGTGGGTCCCCGACGTCTATCACGGCGCACCGACGCCGGTGACGCTGTTCCTCGGATCCGCGCCGAAAATCGCCTCGTTCGCGCTTGCGTTCCGGCTGCTGGCCGAGGGTCTGCCCGCGTTGAAGCCGGGCTGGCAGGACATGCTGGTCGTGGTCGCGGTGCTCTCGATGGCCATCGGCAACGTCGTGGCCATCGCGCAGACCAATCTCAAGCGCATGCTCGCCTATTCGACGATCTCGCACGTCGGATTCATCCTGCTCGGCATCCTTGCTGGAACGAGCGTCGGCTACCGGGCTGCGCTTTACTACACGATTGCCTACGTGATCATGGCGATCGCGGGCTTCGGCATGATCATCCTGCTGTCGCGGGGCGGGTTCGAGGCCGACCGGCTCGAGGACTTCAAGGGACTGAACGCGCGCAGCCCATGGTTCGCCGCCGTCATGCTGATGGTGATGTTCAGCATGGCGGGCGTGCCGCCCTTTGTCGGCTTCTGGGCCAAGCTGGCCGTGATCCAGGCCGTGCTCGATGCGGGGATGACCTGGCTCGCGGTCCTTGCCGTGCTGTTCTCCGTCATCGGCGCCTACTACTACCTGCGCGTCGTGAAGCTCATGTACTTCGACGAGCCGAAGGATCGGCTCGCGCTGGAGGCGAGCGGAGCGGTGCGCACCGTGCTGAGCGTCAATGGGCTCGCGGTTCTGCTGCTCGGCGTCTACCCGGGCTTGCTGCTCGCGCTCTGTGCACGCGTGCTGCCGTAATCGACGAACAGCCGATCGTCGCCGATCGAAACGGCTTTATTTACTGTTCGTAACTTACTGATCCTTAAGAGATCAGTCGTCGTCTATGATGACTACGGGGACGCGCACCAGCGAGCCCAGCCCCGCACCACTAGCGTCCTCGATCACGACGTCCAGAAGCTCGGTGTTTTCGGCCACCGAATCCGCAACGAGGGGGATCAGAAGCGTCGCAGTCCTCTGACCCGCAGCCATCGTCTCCCGGAACTCTCCCCCGGCGTAGTCCTCGCCAGCCACAGCACTGTCGTCGATCGTCCGCCACGCAAACGAGACTTCGCCTGCGGCGCCTCCGCGCCTGCGTACGCTGACGCGAGCGATCGCGTCTGCTTCGCTGACGTTGACAGTGTCAGCAGCGAACTCGAGTCGACCGGGTCCCGCGGGCGCTTGCGGTGTTGCTGCCGGTGGCGTGGCATCCGCAGGCGACGGCGTTGCAGCATCCGCCGGCTCGGACGCGAGCGCGATCGGGTCCGATGTCGATGCCGTATCCGGATTGACGTCGGGCGCGGCCAACGCGATGTCGACATCAGATGACGGCGACGTCAGCGGGGGAGCAGGGGACGCCAATTCCGGTGGCGGCACCCGCTCGACAGGGGGCGCTTCAGCGGCGGCCGGCGGCGTCACCGGCGCGACTTCCGCGATTTGCTCATCGGTTAACTGGGTCGTCAGCGCAGCGACCCGCTCACGCACCGCACCTGCGGTGTCACCCAGCATCGAACCCGCCGCGACGGCCTGCTCGCGCGCGGTGGTCCGCAGATCACTGGGTGCGTAGTTCCATGCCAGCACTGCGACTCCGGCGAGCGCCAACACGGCAAGTTTGCCAACCGGCCACCGTGCGGAAGGCACAGCTGCCTGCGAGCGCGATCGCTGACGGGCAGTAAGCCACGCCGTTGCCGGGGGCAGCTCAAGACCGTCGAGGAGCTCCTGCATGGTGCGCGGGCGATCCTCACGCGACCAGGCCAGCCCGCGCTTGAGCGTGCGCCATTGACGAGACGACAGACCGCGGATGCGCCGCGGCTTGCGACCGAGGTTGCGTGCCTCGAGCGCAGAGCCGCGATCGAACGGGTGTTTTCCGCCCAGCAGTTCGTACGCGAGGCACGCGAAGCTGAAGATGTCGTCGCGTACGTCCGGCAGGTCGCCGACCAGGCGCTCGCAGCTCGCATACGCAGGGGTGGCCGCCGGGGGCACCATCACATCGGAAATCCAGGGCTCCGCCATGAACGTCTGCGCAAGCCCGAAGTCGAGCACTCGCACGTGACCGTCCGACCCGACCATGACGTTGCCGGGCTTGAGATCCATATGCAGCACGTCACGAGCATGGGCGTAGGCGACTGCGTCGCCGAGCTCACGGAGGATGCGGTTCGCGGTCTCACGCGCAATCGGATGGGGCAGGGAACGCCTCATCAGCGCGCCGAGCGGCTCGCCATCGAGCAGCTCCATCGTGACGAAATGAGTCTCCCCCTCGTGATCGAAGTCGAAGACGTTCACGATTCCCGGATGCGAGAGCGCCTGTGCCTGGTGGAACTCGCGCCGCAGCGCGTGCAGCGTGTCGGGGCTGCGTGCGTGCTCCTCGCGCACGACCTTGAGCGCGACGAACTGCTGGTCATGTGGAAGCCCAGCGCGATTGCGGTCGAGCGCACGGTACACGGTGCCCACACCGCCGAGTCCGATCTCGTCTTGAAGCACGTAGCGGTCGCGCAGGACGGTGGTCGGTCCGACCGGTGCCGCAACGGCCGCGCTCGCCGGTGCCGTAACGGCCGCGCTCGCCGGCGTCGCAACGGCCGCGCTCGCCGGTGCCGCAGCGGTCTCGCTCGCCTGCGCGACAGGGGGCTCGTTGAGGGTTGGCTCGACCCAATCGGCCACGCTGTCCGCTGCAGCCGACGGCGTCATCATCTGGGTAGGGTCCGGATCCCGGGCAAAACGCCGATGAATCCGGGGCGCTGGCTCGCTGTGTTCCTCGACAGGGCCCGTCGTCTCTTCGGTATGGGTGTGGGCCAGGCGGCTTCGGCGCTCTAGTTCCCGCTGCAGGGGTCCAAAGTCGAACTGCTTCAGCTTGCCCGCGTCGGAGTACTCCTCGAGCAGTAACAGCACCCCGTCGGCGGCACCCGGATCCTTCCTGCAGGCTTCCAGGACCCAGCGACTGAGCTGCGGCAGCGTGCAGCGGCCCGCAGAAAGAGAATCAAACCAGTTCAGGATCCGCGGCGGGCGCAGCGGTGTGGTGAGGTCGGGGGGACTCTCGCTCAGTACGATCATCTTTCTGTGATGCCGGCGATCGGATGGGATCCGGTTCCTAGCCGCACTCCGTTGCGGGGCTACACTCCGCCAATTCTCCGCGGGTGGGCATAGGACCGTAACCCAACCGGCTGTCGGCGTCCGGCGACGCGGCGGCCTGGGAGCGGGACTCCCACGGCGCAGATTTGAATTTGCAGGCTCGCGCGGGTATATTGCGCGGCTCGATTGCGGGGTGGAGCAGTCTGGCAGCTCGTCGGGCTCATAACCCGAAGGTCGCAGGTTCAAATCCTGCCCCCGCTACCATAACCATTTGCAGCTGACTTCCGGCTGCGCATAGCAGGGCCCCGGCGACGCGGGCCCTGTCTATTTCTGCGACCAGCGCTCCCGAACTTGCGCGCAGTCATCGCGGCCAGCGCCTGGCTCGCGATGCCCTGCCGCGGCCAATAGCATCGGCACCCAATCCGCACGGCTGCTCTCCCAAAACGTTGATGTCAACTCGTGCGATCTGTCTGTTGGCGTGTCAATTCTTGAAGTGGGGCGTCACGCCCAAATTCAAGACCTGATCTCCGTTGAGACCTGAA
>Ga0075418_10007578_pt1 | contig 12213 bp, 9 predicted proteins | sample SoiMetdeltSBSDD2_FD_81776 | JGI IMG/M metagenome (GOLD analysis project Ga0075418, IMG submission 81776) | Bulk soil microbial communities from a Populus tree surrounding site in Tennessee, USA - Soil MetaG P. deltoides SBSDD2 | ecosystem: Environmental > Terrestrial > Soil > Tree plantation...
CATCTCGACCTGGAGGTCGAAGCGGTCCAGAAGCGGGCCCGAGACGCGGGAGCGGTACTGCGACACCTGGGCCGGCGTGCATCGGCAGGGGCGGTCCTCCCGCCCGAGCTGACCGCACGGGCAGGGATTCATCGCCGCCACGAGCGTCACGCGGGCGGGCATCCTGAGGGTGCGGTTCTCGCGCGTGATGTAGACGGCCCCCTCCTCGAGCGGCTGGCGAAGGACGTCGAGGGTGGCGCGGCCGAACTCGGGCAGCTCGTCGAGGAAGAGGACGCCGTGATGGGCCAGGGTGATCTCTCCCGGCCGCGGCCCCCGTCCCCCTCCGACAAGACCGACGCCGCTGATCGAGTGGTGCGGCGCGCGGAAGGGCCGGCGGCGGATCAACCCGCCGTCCCGCCCCAGACCGGCCGCGCTGTAGATACAGGTGACCTCGATGGCCTCCTCCGCCTCCAGAGGTGGAAGGATGCCCGGGAGCCGACGGGCCAGCATCGTCTTGCCGCAGCCAGGGGGGCCGACCATCACGATGTGGTGCGCGCCGGCGGCCGCCACCTCCAAAGCGCGCCGTGCGAGCGTCTGGCCGGACACCTCCGACAGGTCCGCTCCCGGAGTCGGCCCCTCTGTCCCGGGGTCCGGCGACTGCGGTGGGATTGGCGGCCGCTCGCCGCGGACCACGTCGATCGCCTCCCTCACGCTCCCGGCGCCGAAGACGGCCAGGCCGGCCGCCGCTTGAGCCTCGCGGGCGCAGCAGGCGGGGACCAGGATCTCCTTGAGTCCGATTCGCCTCGCGAGCAGCGCCGCCGGGAGGATCCCGCGGACGGGCTGGAGCGATCCGTCCAGGCCGACCTCGCCGGCCACCAGAAGGCCCGGGAGGCGCGTCGCCGGAGCGTGTCCGGCCGCGATCAGGATGCCCAGGGCAATCGGCAGATCGAGGGCCGCCCCTTCCTTCCTCAGGTCGGCGGGCGCCAGGCTGATCGTGATCCGTCGCGGCGGCATCTCGAAGCCCGAGTTGCGCAACGCGACCCGCACGCGGTCCGCGCTCTCGCGCACGGCGGCGTCCGGAAGACCCACCGTGTGGATGCCCGGCAGGCCCCTGGCGATGTCGCACTCGACGGTCAGCGGGATCGCTTCGATGCCGAGGAGGGTGAGGCTCCGGACGCGGGCCAGCATGGTCCCCCCGGTGCTCCGGGGGGCGCGGAGACCTCGTGGGCGAAGCGGCTCTCCGACGCGGTCGCAGGGGCGATCCTAAGGGAAGTCCGGAGGTCGCGTCAAACGGGCGCGAGGGAACGCGTCGAATCCTGGAACTCGGCCAAGGGAGGGAACGTATCGTACCGCTGAAGCGAGCCGCAGGAGCCCCCTCGCGGGGTATACTTGAGGTCACCGCGAGAGAGCTGCCCCGCCGGGCTGCCTTGGGAGAGCCAAACATGAACAAGTCGTCCGTTCCGGGTCCGCGTCGCCGCCGCCGCAAGATCCTCTGGGTCGGCCTGCCCCTGTTGCTGGTGGCGGTGGTCGTCGCCGCCTTCTTCATCCGCCGCGGCGACGCCCGCACCAGTCGCGGCATCGCCGGCGAGGACATCGACATCCGACTCGGCAAATCCGAGATCGCCGACGTCCAGGTGGCCGTGAACGAGGTCGGCACCATCGAGCCCCTGGTCAAGGTGGACGTCAAATCGACCCTCTCCGGCAAGGTCACCGACCTGCTGGTACGGGAGGGGGATCGCGTCCGGAGGGGCCAGGTCCTGGGGCGCGTCGAGCCGGACGTCAACCAAGCGCAGACGCTGTCGCAGGTGCGCTCCGAGCTCAACATGGCCGACCTCAGGGCCAAGGACGCGGGTCGCGACTACGAGGTCAACCAGAAGCTCCACGAGGAGGGGTTCCTCTCCGACCAGCTGCTGAGGGACTTCAAGCTCAAGCTCGACACCACGAGCGAAGGTCTCGAGGCCGCCCGCACCCGGATGCGGATCGTGGTCGAGAGCGGCGTGCCACTCGACCAGCCGATCTCGACCACGCAGCGGATCAACGTCGTCTCCCCGATGGACGGCTTCGTCATCCGCAAGAACGTCGAGATCGGCCAGACGGTCACGTCGGGCCTGTCGTCCTTCAACGAAGGGACGGTGCTCTACACGGTCGCCGACCTCGGCGCCATGCTGATCAAGGCCTCGGTCAACGAGGTGGACATCGGACGGGTCCGGATGGGCGCGCCGGTCGTCATCACCGTCGACGCCTTCCCCTACAGGAAGTTCGAGGGCGCGGTCAGCCACATCTCACCCGCGGCGCACTTGAAGGAGAAGATCAAGGTCTTCGACACGGAGATCACGCTCAAGGAGCAGGTGCCCGACTTCCGCGCCGGCATGACCGCGAACATCGAGGTCCGCGGCGAGCGCGTCGACAAGGCGCTGTCGGTTCCCGTGGAGGCCATCTTCAAGAAGGAAGGCAAGGAGGTCGTCTACACCCTCAAGAGCGCCTTCGACGAGCCCAAGGCCGGCGAGAAGGCGCCCCGCAAGACCAAGTCCGACAAGTACGACGTCTCGCAGGTCTGGCAGCGCTATTTCGAGGAGCGTCCCGTGAAGGTGGGGCTCGTCAGCCTGGAGCGCGCCCAGATCCTCGACGGGATCAAGGAGGGGCTTGAGCTGGCCCTCGAGAACCCGACCCGGCCGCGCCAGGTCGACGACGAGTCCTGAGGACGCCGCCATGCGCGAAGCCGCCGCGGCGCCCCAGGGCGCCCCCGTCATCCACCTTCAGGACGTCACCAAGGTCTACGACTCCGGCGACAACGCCGTCCACGCCCTGAGGGGCGTGTCCCTCGAGGTCGGGGCCGGCGAGGCGATGGCGATCATCGGCCCCTCCGGCTCCGGCAAGTCGACGCTCATGCACATCGTCGGCTGCCTCGACGTCCCCTCGAGTGGTGAGTACTTCCTCGCCGGCACTCCGGTGTCGCGCATGTCCTCCAGGGAGCTGGCGCGGATCCGCAACCAGCGGATCGGTTTCGTCTTCCAGGCCTACAACCTGCTGCCGCGGGCCACCATCCTGAGGAACGTGGAGCTGCCGATGATGTACGCCGGCGTGCCGCGGGCAGAGCGGCAGGATCGAGCGCGCGAGGCGCTGCGCCGGGTGGGCCTGGCGGAGCGGGCCCGGAACCTGCCGTCGCAGCTGTCCGGCGGGCAGCGGCAGCGCGTCGCGATCGCCCGGGCCCTGGTCAACCGGCCGTCCATCCTTCTGGCCGACGAGCCCACGGGCAACCTCGACACGCAGACCGGCCGGGAGATCCTCGAGCTGTTCGACGAGCTCGGCGCCCAAGGCCATACCGTGGTCCTCGTGACGCACGACATGAACGTCGCGGCGCACGCCCAGCGGGTCATCCGGCTCGTCGACGGCCAGGTGGCGAACGGCCAGCACGCCGCCCCACCGGCCGCGGGAGGGCCCGTCGCGTGACCTTCCGCGAGTCGATCGTCGACGCCCTGGTGGACGTGCGCCTCAACAAGGGCCGCACCACCCTGCAGACGCTCGGGGTCATCCTCGGCGTGGCGTCGCTCGTCGCGGTGCAGGGCCTCACGGACGCTGGACGGCGCCAGGCGCTCAATTTCTTCTCCGAGCTCGGCGGCCTGCGCAAGATCCTGGTCCTCAACAAACCGATCAAGGAGCGCGTGCAGTCGGCCCGCCAGCTCGCCAGCGACGGCCTCACCTGGGGCGACGTCCAGGCGATCAAGCGGGACGTGACCTACGCCACGCAGGTCGACCCGATCAGCACGAACGACCTCATGGTGCGCAGCCCCAGCTATCTCAAGGAGCGGACCATCCACGGCCTCACGCCCGATTACCAGGCGGTCTACAAATACTTCCCGGCCCGCGGCCGGTTTCTGATCGACGACGACATGGCGTCGATGGCGCGCGTCTGCGTCCTGGGGGACACCGCCGCCCGTCTCTACTTCGGGAACGAGGATCCTCTGGGCAAGACACTGTTCATCGGCGACGTGGGGTTCCGGGTGGTCGGCGTCATGCGGCGCAAGGAGTTCTTCTTCAACGAGGGGGACCAGAACGCCCTCGAGTGGATGAACCGCCTGACCATCATCCCGATCACGGCCATGTACGCGCGCTTCACCGGGGACGAGAAGAAGAGGGTCAACTACATCAACGTGATGGTCGACAAGGTGGAGAACAACCGCAAGGCCACCCTCGAGATCAAGAAGGTCCTGTTCCGCAGGCACGGCGGCGTGGAGGACTTCGAGGTCTACAACCGCGAGGAGCGTCTCCGGCAGCAGCAGTCGCAGGGCCAGGTCTTCGACATCACGTTCCTGGTGACGGGCGTGGTCTCGCTCATCGTCGGCGGCATCGTCATCATGAACATCATGCTCGCCTCCCTGCGCGAGCGGATCCGGGAGGTCGGCGTCCGCAAGGCCCTGGGGGCGCGCGGTCTCGACGTCGCGCTGCAGTTCCTGGTGGAGTCGGTCCTGGTCACCTCGATCGGCGGCATCGTCGGACTGCCGCTCGGGATGGTTTTCGCGGGCGCCATCACCGCGCTCATCGGCCAGCCCGCGATCATCACGCCCCGCATGGCGGTCGTCAGCGTCGTCGCTTCGGTCGCGACGGGCCTGTTCTTCGGCCTCTACCCGGCCGTCAAGGCCGCCCGGCTCAACCCCGTCGAGGCGCTGAGGTACGAATAAATGATGCGGGGCTGGAACGTCGGCGAGATCGTCCGCACCGCCCTTGGGGAGATGTGGCACCACAAGCTGCGATCGACCCTGACGCTCCTCGGGATCATCCTCGGGACGCTGTCTTTGACCGTGATGACGTCCCTGCTCGATGGCGTGACGGCCGCCGTCTGGGAGGGCTTCGCGGATCTGGGCTTCGATGGCGTCATGTACGTCATGAACAGCCCCCCGAAGAACCTGCGCGAGCAGGCGATCTTCGCCCGATCCCGCGGCCTGCAGCCGGAGGACGCCCGCTTCCTCCTGAGCCGCGCCCGGGCCATCCACGCCGTCGCCCCCGCGCTCGTCAGCGAGGCGCTGGTGCGGGCGGGCGACATCGAGCGGCGCGTCCGCGTGATGGGCGTCACCTCGGCCTACAACGACGTGCGCGGGCGCTCGCTCGAGACCGGACGGTTCTTCAGCGACGCCGAGGAGTCGGGCTTCGCCCCCGTCTGCGTTCTCGGCCACCGGCTGAACCGCCGCCTGTTCGGCAGCGAGGAAGCACTGGGAAAGACGATCATGGTCGACTCTCGACCGATGCGGGTCATCGGCGTGAGCGAAAGGCTCGGCAACGAGTTCGTCAACGACGACGATTTCGTGGAGGAGATGGAGGGGCTCTACCTTCCCCTGGCGACGCTGCGCGCGTATTACGCCGGCACCGAGGCGCCCCTCTCCTTCATGGCCGTCAAGACGAACGATCCCGAGCGGCTCACCGACCTCAAGGCGGAGACGCTGGCCTCGCTCGGCATCGCCCACCGCGGCGCCGGCGACTTCCGGATCGAGAACATCGCCCAGGAGATCCTCAAGGTCCGCAAGGAGATCAAAACCGTCCTGCGCAACTGGCACGTCGTCCTCGGGACCATCGCCGGCATCTCGCTCCTCGTCGGGGGCATCGGCCTCCTGTCGGTCATGCTCATCGCCATCGGCGAACGCCTCTACGAGATCGGGCTCCGCAAGGCCCTCGGCGCCACCGACGCGCAGGTCTTCCTGCAGTTCCTGGTCGAGTCGGCGGTGCTGTCGCTCATGGGGGGCCTGCTCGGTGTCGCGGCAGGCATCGGCATCACCAAGTCGGTGAGCCGGTTCTTCAGCGGCGGGCTGCCGATCCACCTGATGGGGGTCCTGTTCGCGCTCGGCGTGTCGCTCGCCCTCGGCATCCTGTACGGCATCTACCCCGCCCTGAAGGCGGCGCGCATGCAGCCCGTCGAGGCGATCCGCACCGCCACCTGAGCCTGGCGCGCCTGTTGCCGCAGGAGCCGCGCGCGGGTTATAACTCCGCCCCTCATCGGAGCGGGGGGACTGTGCGGGTGCGCTGGCGTCACGTCCTGTGTCCCATCGGTGCGAGGCGCGTCTCCCGAGCCTTGTCGAACTTCCTGCTCGCCGCCGCGGGGATCGCGGCCGCATCCGGAGCGACCCTGGCGCACGGTGCTACGCCCCCTCCCCTCCTCTGGGCCACCGACGCCGAGGGCGGCGCCCCCTACATCTTCAAGGACCCGAAGAACCCGAACCGCGACATCGGTTTCGAGGTCGACATCGTCCGCGAGCTCGAGCGGGAGATCCAGAGGCCGATCGAGATGCGCCAGTACGCCTACTCGAGCCTGATCCTCGGCGTGCAGCGCGGCGACTGCGATTTCGCCATGAACGGCCTCGAGGTGACGCCCGACCGCAAGGAGAAGGTGCTCTTCAGCCGCCCCTACTACGTCTTCATGGAGCAGCTCGTGGTGCGGCGCGACGAGGGCCGCTTCGGCGATCTGGAGGGCTGCCGCAAGATCGGCTGCCGCGTCGGGACCCTGGAGGACACCGCGGCCGATCGGCTGCTGAAGGCACAGGGCATCGAGGACGTGATGTACGACGGGGTGGTCGAGCCGTACCGCGATCTGGCGCTCGGCCGGGTCGACGCCGTGCTGCTGGACCTGCCGATCGCCGTCTCCTACGCCCGGCCCAACCCGGCCCTGCGGTTCGCCGGCCCGCCCTTCGCGCGCGGGTACTACGCCATCGCGCTGCCCAAGGAGTCCGTCGCCCTCAAGGCGGAGATCGACGCGGCCCTCGATCGCATGCTCGCGGACGGCCGGCTGCGGCGCATCTACGAGGCCTGGGGGATGTGGAACGAGGCGCAGGAGGATCTCGTCCAGTCGAGGGGGGACGACATCCTCGCGGAGTCGCGGCGGGAGTGGACCATCGGGCGCTACGCGCCTCTCCTGTTCCGGAGCGCCGTGATGACGGTTTTCATCGCGGTCCTCAGCTTCGGCCTGGCGATACTCATCGCCCTCCCGCTGGCCCTCGCCCGCCTCTACGCCCCGGCGCCCCTGCGCTGGCTGGCCGTCGGCTATGTCGAGTTCTTCCGCGGCATCCCCGTTCTCCTGCTGCTGTACGTCCTCTACTACGGCCTGGCCGACCTGTCGGCCGCCTCGGGGCTGGGCGCGAGCCTGCGCCTCCAGCCGCTGCAGGCCGCCATCCTGGGGCTGGGTCTCAACTACGCGGCCTACGAAGCCGAGATCTACCGGGCCGGCATCGGGGCGGTGCCGCACGGGCAGTGGGAGGCGGCCGCCTCGCTCGGCATGACCGGCTTCCTCGCCTTCCGGCGCATCATACTGCCGCAGGCGATCCGCACCATCCTGCCGCCCATGACCTCCGACTTCGTCGCCCTGTTCAAGGACACGAGCATCGTCAGCACCATCGCGGTCGTCGAGCTCAGCAAGCAGTACCAGATCCTCTCCAAGTCGAGCATGAAGTACCTGGAGATCGGCCTGCTGACGGCGGCCCTGTACCTCCTGATGTCGCTTCCACTCGGGTGGGTGTCGCGGCGCCTCGAGGCGATCTGGGGCCGGGGGATCCTGTGAGCGCGGCGGCTCGAGCCGCGGGCGCCGGCCCGGATGGAGCGGGAATCGAGGTCCGGGTCGAGTCCCTGCGGAAGAGCTTCGCCGGGCGCCAGGTCCTGGGCGGCGTCGACGTCGCCATTCCGGCCGGCGCCACGGTGGCCCTCATCGGGCCGAGCGGCGGCGGCAAGTCGACGCTCCTGCGCTGCCTCAACGGCCTGACCGCGTTCGACTCGGGACTCGTGCGCGTCGGCCCGGGCGTGCTTATGCCAGGGCCCATGACGGGAGAGAACGCCTCCTCGGCGCGGGACATCAGAAAGCTCCTCGGGATGATCTTCCAGGACTTCCAGCTGTTCCCGCATCTGACCGCCGTGGAGAACATCATGGAAGCGCCGCTCCGGGTGCTGCGCGTTCCGAGGGAGAGCGCCCGCTCGGAGGCGGAGCGCCTGCTCGATCGCGTCGGACTCCTCGACCGCGCCTCCTCCTACCCGCGCCAGCTGTCCGGGGGCCAGAAGCAGCGCGTGGCGATCGCGCGGGCGCTCGCCATGTCCCCCCGCGGCCTGTTGTGCGACGAGATCACGAGCGCCCTCGACCCCGAGCTGAAGGGGGAGGTCCTGTCGGTCCTCGAGGGGCTCAAGCGGGAGGGCATCACGCTCATCATGGTGACGCACGAGATCGGCTTCGCGCGGCGCGCGGCGGACAGGGTGCTGGTGCTGGAGAGCGGCGCCATCATCGAGGACGGCCCGCCGGCGGAGGTCCTCGACCACCCGCGGACGGCCCGGACGCGGCAGTTCCTCAGCCGCATTCTGATATGAGCGCGGCCAGGCTCCGCGGGCTCCCCGAGATCGGCGGCCTCCTCCTGGACATCGACGGCACGCTCCTCGTCGACGACCGGGCCGTTCCGGGCGCGCCGGAGGCCCTGGAGCGGCTGCTCGCCGCGGGGCTCAGGGCGAGGCTCCTGACGAACACCAGCCGCCGCAGCCGGGGGGCCATCGCCGCCGTCCTCGCGGCCGCGGGTTTCGGATTCCGCGCCGAAGACGTCCTGACGCCCGCGGTTCTTGCGCGCCGGCTCATCCTCGACTCGGGACGCCGCCGTGCGGCGATCCTGGTGCCTCCCGAAGCCCTCGCGGACTTCGCCGGCATCGAGGAGGACCGCCGCCGTCCCGACTGGGTGGTCCTGGGGGATCTCGGGCCGGGCTTCACGCACGACGCCCTGAACGCCGCGCTGCGCCTCCTGAGATCCGGCGCCAGGCTCGTCGCCCTGCACCGGAACCGGACCTGGCGCCCGCCTGGCCAGGACGAGGCCCTCGACGTCGGCGCTTACGTCGCGGCCCTGGAGTACGCCGCCGGAACGTCCGCCGTCACGGTCGGCAAGCCCTCATCCGAGTTCTTCCGGCTGGCCCTCGGGGAGATCGGCCTTGAGGCGGCCGAGGTGCTGGTGGTGGGAGACGATCCGGAGGCCGACGTCGAAGGCGCCCGGATCGCCGGCTGCCGAACGGCGCTGGTCCGCACGGGACGGTTCCAGGGAGGCCCGGGCGATCTCGTCGGGCCCGGTCCCGATCTCATCGTCGACTCGATCGCCGACCTTCAACGGGTCCCGGGCGGCTGAACCGCCGCCGGGGCGCGCCGCACGACGCCGCTCCCCTGGCGCACGACGAGGAACTGATCGGCGGCCTGCCGGCCGACCCGCTCTACCTGTCTGTCCTTCGAGGGCCAGCGGATCTCGATGGAGTCCACCTGCGTCGCGGCTCCGAGCCCGAAGTGCAGGCGCATGTCGTTCTGCGACATGTAGGAGCTGGCGCTGCGCGCCTCCCGCACCTGCCGCCGACCGCCCGCCGTTACCGTCACCAGCGCGCCGAGCGCGTCCCGGTTGCAGCGCACGCCCTCGAGCTTCAGGCTGATCCAGTGTCCGGCGTCCCGGCCCCCGTCGTTGCGCAGGAGCCGGGCGGGCCGGTTGTTGGGGTTGAGGGCGAAGTCGAGATCGCCGTCGTTGTCGTAGTCCGCCACGGCCAGGCCACGTCCGACGTCAGGGGACTGGAAAAAGGGCCCGCTCTGCGCCCCCACGTCCCGGTAGCCACCGCTCCCGTCGTTCGCGAACAGGAACGGCTTCTGGGCGTAGGTGATGATGTCGCTGACCTGCTCGATGTCGTCCATCGGGTGGCCGTTGGTCACCACGAGGTCGAGGTCGGCGTCGTTATCGTAGTCGAAGAAGGCCGTGCCCCAGCCGGTGGCCAGCAGGCTGACCTCCCCGAGTCCCCAGGCGTACGACATGATGGCGAAGGGGCCCTTGCCGCCCAGGTTGCGATACAGCTCGTTCGGCTCATTGCTCAGGTTGGTGACGAACAGGTCCTGCCATCCGTCCCCGTCGGCGTCGGCCGCATCGACTCCCATGCCCGACTGCGGCTTGCCGTCCTCGCTGCAACAGGTCCCCGACAGGAGGGTCACGTCGGTGAAGCGGCCGTTGCCGTCGTTGCGGTATAGCATGTTGGGCGTGGCGTCGTTGGCCACGTACAGGTCGTCGTCCCCGTCGGCGTCGTAGTCGATCCAGACCACCCCCAGGCTCTTGCCGTTCGGATCCCAGATGCCGGCTGCCTTCGCGACCTCCTTGAAGCGACCGTTCCCCTCGTTGTGGTAGAGCGCGTCGGGAAGGCCGCCGTAGGCGTCCGGGTGGCAGTAGGACCGGCGGTTCACCTTGATGTCGCCGCAGTACTTCTGGTCGTTCATCGTGAAGTCGACGTAGTTGGCCACGTAGAGGTCGGGACGGCCGTCGAGATCGTAATCGGCCCAGGCGGCGCTGGCGGCGTAGAGGCCGTTCCTGACGCCGGCCGCCGCGGTCACGTCGCTGAACGTGCCGTTGCCGTTGTTGCGGTACAGCACGGACGGGCCGAAGTTCGTGACGTAGAGATCCTCGTCGCCGTCGTTGTCGTAGTCGGCGGCGGTGCAGGCGCTGCCATACCCGTCCACGTCGGCGACCCCCGCCTTCGAGGTGACGTCCTCGAACGAGCCGTTCCCACGGTTGCGGAACAGCCGCGACGCGGAGTCTCCGGGCGGCCGGACGGTTCCCGGCAGCGGCCCTCCCTGCACCATGTAGAGATCCTGCCAGCCGTCTCCGTCGTGGTCGAACCAGCACAGCCCGGCTGCCGTGGTCTCGATGTAGAGCTTTCGTCCCTGGCCCCCGTGCCGGTGCACGAAGTCGATGCCGGACACCGCCGAGACCTCCGCGAACCGCGGACCGCTCGTGGCGGTTGGCCCGGCGGCCAGCCCGAGGCCCCAGGCCCAGACGGCGAGGAGGGCCGCCGCGGACAGGGCCAGGGGCCGCGCCGCGCTGCGCGTTCCGAGGGCGCGCATCAGTAGCCCGATTTCCCCTCCGGGATGGTCTCGAGGGCGGCGAAGGTGGCGAGCTCGCGATCCGCTCCCGCCTGATCGCCCAGATCCCGGTAGAGGTTGGAGAGCAGGTAATGCGGCTCGCTCAGACGGGGGTCGATCGCGATGGCACGCCGCAGCGACTCCAGGGCCTCCTGCTTCTGGCCGAGCTTGAGCTGCACGCGGCCGATGTCGTTGTGGAGGGGCGCGTAGTCAGGATTCTCCGCCAGGAGCTTGCGGTACTCGACGAGGGCCTGGTCGTACTTCTCCGCCATCAGGAACTCGACCGCCTTCACGCTCTGCGCCTTGACCTGCGCCGAGCGTTCCGCGTCCGCCTTGGTCCGGCCGCTCAGATCCGCGTAAATCCTCTGGTGCTCCTCCGCGAGCGGCATGCGGCCGGCGCGCGCCGCCGCGTTGGCCAGGTTGAAGTGGGCGCCCACGTGCTTCGGGTCGAGGCGCACCGCCTCCTCCAGCTCGGCGACGGAGTCGCCGTAGCGCTCCCGGGCCAGGTACACCAGGCCGAGCGTGTAGTGCGCTTCGACATGATCCGGCCGCAGGACGATCGCCCGCTTCAAATGCGACAGCGCCGTGTCGAAATCGCGCTCACGATAGGCGATAAAACCCAGGTTGTAATGGGCCATCAGGTTGTCGGGATCCGACCGCAGCGCCGCGCGGAGCGCCTCGGCGGCGAGGCCGTATTCCGCCTGGCGGAGCAGGGCCCTGGCCAGGACGAGCCGGGCCGCGGTGTTCTCGGGATGACGCCGGAGGTGGTCGGTGAGGAGATCCGAGGCCTTCTTCACCTGCCGGTTCTTGAGGTAGCACGTTCCCAGGGCGGCCACGGCCCGCGCGTGATCGGGCTCGATCTGGAGCGCGTGCTCGTAGGCGACCTGGGCCTCGTCGTAGTCCTCGTCGCGGAAGGCGCTGTCGCCGTGTGCGAGGGCCGTGGCCAGCGACGCTTCCGCCTCGCCGCCGCCGGGCGCCTGCGTGGAGCCGCCGGGACAGCCCAGGAGGACGACCGGCAGGAGGGCGGACGCCAGGACCGGGACTCGTGGATGGCGAGCCTTCTGCATCGGGGCGGAGATGGTAACAGACGCTGGAGGGCCGGACTACTGCTGATAGATGCGCAGGATCTGGCCCGGGTAGATGGTGCCGGCCTTGTCGATGCCGTTCCAGTTGCGCACCTGGTTCACGGTAACGTCGTAGCGCTGCGCGATCTGGTGCAGCGTATCTCCGCGGCGCACGCGGTGCTCGATCCTCCCCTGGCCCGCGGCCGACGCCCCCGAGGGGCCCGGCCTGCCCGTGCCGACGGTCGGGGCCGCGGGGGCCTCGCCCACCCAGAGGCGGTCTCCCGGACG
>Ga0075418_10007579_pt1 | contig 12213 bp, 11 predicted proteins | sample SoiMetdeltSBSDD2_FD_81776 | JGI IMG/M metagenome (GOLD analysis project Ga0075418, IMG submission 81776) | Bulk soil microbial communities from a Populus tree surrounding site in Tennessee, USA - Soil MetaG P. deltoides SBSDD2 | ecosystem: Environmental > Terrestrial > Soil > Tree plantation...
AGCCGTCGATCCAGCCTTGGCCAGCCGCCCGGTCGGCGCATCCCGCGCTCGCCTGGATCAGCAACAGCGCGGTCGTGGTGCGCCCAACCACCGTGGCGCCAATAATCATCCCGCCGCCGCGCGTGGTTTCTCGAGCGTCAAGACTGGCGTGTCGCCCGTCGATGCGCCTGCTAGGTTCGGCGAGACCACGTACCTCATCGCCGCTTCGGCGACGATGCGACGCGTGACGGTCGCGAATCCGTAGCCGGCGGCCTCCGCGGCGGTGAGGAACGCTCCATGCTGGGCGAACAGGTCCGACACTTTCACATCGACGATCAGCGGTTCGCCGGAGAGGGGAACTCGGACGTCGATGCGGGCGTAGTCACGACAGCCCACCGCCCGGAACGCCGCCTGTGCGTATGAGCGTACCCGATCCGCGATCGGTTCGTCGAGGGGCGCCGGACACACCTTGACGCCAGCGCCGCGTACGTGCTCCACCAACGGGAGGCATTCGAGGGGGTCGTTGCCGAGCAGCGCCACGCTGATCTTGCGGCCGCTCGTCATCCCCTCGACCAACGTCTCCTGACCGTAGCTGCGGCGGAATTCTCGGACGGTGCTGCGCAGCGACCGGAGGTTGCGAACGCTCTTTCGGTGCGCGCCTGCCTCAAATCGCGGGCGAACCGATGCGGGGAACTCTAGAGCGAGCCCTTTGGTAGGCCCGCGAACCAGGGAGTGCCAGGGCACGGGAATCTGCGCCTGTCGCAGCAGGGTGAGCAGCGCGAATCGGTCCGCCAGACAGGCTTGCGCCAAGGGACCCGGACCGGTGTACGGGATGCCCGCCAACTCGAGCATGGCTGGCACGTGAACGCCCCGGCCTTCGCCCTGCACACCCGTAGCCAGATTGAGGACGATCACACCGGGCGCGCCGCGCCCGAGGTCCGGCGGCAGGTACCGCGCCAGCTTGCCGAGGAGTGTTCTGTCGCCCTCGAACACCTTCACTTCGAAGCCATGTTTGCGCAGCGCTTTCACATGCGGCGGCACTGATGGCTCGGTGAAGCCTCGTGTCTCGGTGTGGTCCGCGGTTTCGCGGTTGCATACCACGGCTACCGTCAGCCGGCTGGGGAAGTATCGCGACAGACGGGTGGGCCACGCTTCCAGCAGGCGTACGTCGAGCAGCTCAGCCAGCAGCACGATGGCCATCAACTGTGTCAGGATAAACTCCGGGAACTGATAGACGAGCCGTGAAGCCGGTCGGTCGATCAGTGCGAAGACCAGCGCGAGAGCGATCGTCCCGGCAGCCCGCCAAGTCGCCATGACGAGGTCGTCCTCCTCCAGGGACTTGGCCACCCCTTCTGCGAACATGGCGGTGATAATGGCGGGAAAAAACGCAACCTTCCAAACGGTATCGGACCCGAGCCACGGGGCGACGAGCACCGCGCTGACCATGATCGTCGCCGAAAGGCCGAGGACGAGCGCGAGGCGGGCGTACTTCGGCATGCCGGCGCGTTGGATCCAGGGCCTGATGAGAGCGATCGAGCCGACGATGACCACCACCAGCGACAGGCTCGGAAGGAGCCCGATGCTCTGGATGCCCAAGCCGAGGAGGATCGCCCGCAGGCCCAGCACCCGGATTCCCAAGACCAGCCGGAAGAAGGCAACGAGCAGCGCTCCGATCGGAAGTTGCAGCAGGAAGAGAACCGTGGGTCGGTCGCCGGGCGGCACCCAGTCGAAGCTGAGGTGCAGGTTCAGCCACGCGCCCACCGCATGGAGTGGTGCCAACAGCACCAGCGACGGCGGTTCGCCCCCGGGCAACGCGAGGGTTCGTGACGCGGCCGCCACCAGCGGCAGGCACGCGGCAACGATGACAGCCGTCAGGGTGTTGGAGTCGAGACGCCGCTTGGGTCGCACGAGTCCTGACCACCAGCTGGAGCGCGCCGTGGTCGCCCCGCCGATCGCCATCGCGCGTCACCTTTCCTTCTGAATGGCAACGATGGCCGACACGCCCGGCACCAGGTTGGGCGGTGGCGCGTCGAGCCGGATCCGCAATCCGACGACCGGCGCTCCGTTCATCCGCGAGAACCGGGGCTGGGGGACGTCCGACGCGGGGAGCTCCAGATCCGTCGAAAGGCCGATCCGATCGACCCGACCGGTGAACTCTCGGCCGGGGATCGAGTGGAAGGCGACAGTCGCCTTGGCGCCTTTGCGAACAGACCCGACGTCCTGCTCGCCGATCCAGGCCTCTACCCAGAGCTCGGTCCCGAGCCACATCGATACCACCGGCTGTCCGGTGGCGACTGCCTCGCCGGGTTGCGCGATCCGGCGCACAATCGCGCCGTCGTCCGGAGCGCGGATCACGGCGCTCTCGAGGTCCGTCTCGGCGCGGGTCAGCCGAGCGGCCGCAGCCAGGAGATTCGCTTGGAGGACGGCAATTTTGCGCTGGCGGATGATCACCTCGTCTCGGGCGGTCTGGGTCCCCTGCTCCGCCGACCGCGCCGCCACAACCGCATTCGCCTCGGCCTCTTCGAGCCGGGCGTCGGCCGCGCGTCGCCGGGACTCCGCGGCGCGAAGCTCCTCGGTGGACACCACGCCGTTGCGCGAATGCAGGGTGTCCATCAGCTCGTGATTGCGTCGCGCGCCGTCGGCCTCGATGCGCGCGGCCTCCGCTTGTGCCTCAGCCACCGCGACCCGAGCGGCCGTTTCCGGTCCCCGCCGCGCGACCTGTAACCGCTCCTGACCGACGACCACCCGCTCGATCTCGATCGTCCGCTGCAACCCCTCGACCACCGCTCGCGCCTCCTGCACGTCGGCCCTGAGCTGCCGATCCTCGAGGCGCACGAGCACCTGGCCCGCTCTGACGCGATCGCCGACGTCAACCGCCACCGCGGCGACCAGGCCGCTGATCGGCGTGCCGACCTCGGCGAGGTACCCGCGGACAGCGGCGTTCTTCGAGGTCACGTGCTGCCACCGGTAGTGGAACCAGAAGTACGCGGGGATGGCGACCGCGACCAGCAACGCCACGGCGAGCACCCTCCGCCGCCGGCGTGCGAACAGACGCGCGCGCTTCTGCGATCGCGGGTCCGCTGGCGCGCCGAGCAGCTCGCCGATCGCATTCCCATCGCCAACGCTGGGGTTCGCGGTTGCAGCAGATCGGCGGGGCCGAACGACCGCGGGAAGGAGCTGATTCAGCGGATTATTTTTCGCTGCGTCGCGCGCTCCCGCCTGGTTCGACTTGGCCATTAGCGGCCGTTGCCCGCTGTCGGCTCTGGACGCTTCGCCACCGGCTCCCTGCGGGGCTGGGCTGCGGGCGCACCGTCGACCAAGGCTTCGCCGAACAATGCCTGACGCACCAGATCGACCAGGTTACCACGCTCACAAAACTCGGCGAACGAATGCCCGATTCCCGGGACCTCGGTCAGCGACACCTGGGGCTCGAGGCCCATGGCCGTCGCGGCGTCCCGCATCGCGCTGACCCACTTCCGAGCTCGATCCAGACGGGTCGCGCCCTGCTGCGCAACGGTTCGTGCAGTGTTACGCATGTTCTCCGTTGTAGTGTCCAGACTGCCGATGAGCACGGTCACGGGGACCCGCAGAAACGTGTCGGGGTCGAACGTCACGCCTTTGAGGGCTCGGGTCGGGCGGATCCCGTACGGAAACCGCTCGTGTGGATCGGGGAACGTGTACCAGCCCGCCGCCGCCACGACGACCCGGGCCACGCGGTCGGGATGCGCCATCGCATAGCGGTGGGCAAATTGCGCCCCCCCAGAGAATCCGAGCAAGTGAATCCGTGTCGTGTCGGCGCCGCTCAGGGATGCCACTTCGGCCAGCAGGCGATGGAGAAGGGAGTCGGCGCGATTACCCCGGCCTTTTCGCCCCAGCCGCTGGTAGTCCTTATGCGCGTCATTCCTGAAGATGGGAGCCATCATCACCGCACCGCGCTCTTCGCACATCTTTGAGAATGCCACCGGCTGCTTGGTTGCGTCGCGCATTAACCCGTGCACGGACACCATGACCGGCGCGCCCGGCGCAGCGGCGCTCGGAACGTAGAGGAGGAACTCCTGCATCGGATCGCTTGCCGCGGTGCGCAACACCACGCGCCCTCGAGGGGGAGACCAGCGGGGCCGGCGAACGGTTTCCTGATCCATGATCTAGGCGCCTCCGATCGCGCTTGCGGATGTAGCCCGATGTTGAGCCTGAGCGAGTAAGTCCATCGCCACGCCGGCCGTAGCCAGCTCATCGCGATCGTAGACGGGCATTCCAGTCGCCTGGTGCGCCTCGACGACCTGCAGCGGTGCGGCGGTGAGCACGCCGCTCAGGGCCAGGACAGGCGTGGGCCGCTCCCGCAGCCAATGGAACCCCGCCAATGCGCCCATCGAATCCTGCGCAGCCATCACGATGCCTCCTACCAGCTGTGGAAACGTGGAGCCGCTGAGGAGGGCTGCCGTCTCGCGTTGCAGGACTCCATCCGCGACCTCGAGAATCATGGCGTCGACACCGTGGTGCGTCACATGGTTCACGAGAGACAGCATCGTCTGCTCCGCCTCCTCACGGCTCAGCAGATATGTCGAAGGCCGCCCGACGTCCGTGAAATCGAGCACAGGGTCGGCGCCTGCATCGCGGAGCAACATGTAGTCGCCACAGGCCCCAGTGCCGGTGACCTTGGCATATCCGACGCGCAATCCACCGGCGATCAGACCGCGCACGAGGTGGGCGCAGGTCTGGGTCTTGCCCGAGTCCATGGACGTGCCCACGACAGCAATCGCAGTCGGCTGGTAATCACGTGCCGGCACCACTGGCGGTAGCGTGAAATTGCGAAGGTTGATGCGGTTCGCGTCGGCATCGGCCAGCAATCCGATTGGAGTGATCGTCGTCGGTCCGCGGACGATCTTCTCATGCCACGACAGCGCACGCGCGGCGATCCCGCCGCTCGCGACGAGATGGCACGGAGCCATGGAAGTCGGGACCTCAGCCTCGAATTGATTCGGCGCGTATCGATTCCCGTAGACGGCGACCACTTCGGTGCCCTGGAACAACTGGCGACGACGCCCGTTCACGAGCTGGAGGGTCGCATGGTGCCCGATCCCATCGACCCGCGCCAGCACAAGGTCGCCGACCATCGGCTGGCCTTCCGGCGGGAGGACGACGCTGGCGACCCCAGGCGGGACACGACGTGTGGTGAACGCCCACGAGGCGAGGCGCAACCGGACAGCATCGTGCGGGCTTCGACGGTACGATCCGTACAATCGTAGATGGTGGGGTCGCATGTCCAAGCGGGTACTCGCCGCCGGCGTCGCCGCGACAACGGAGTCCGAGGACACACCATTCAGCAGGCTGTTACTTCGGGCGGAGTCGCTTATCACAGCAGGCACTCTCTGATGAGGACACGAAGGCACTGGTCACCACTGTCTCGACGCCTTGGACGCGGCGAAGGCGCGACGAGCGGAAGCCACGACGACTGCATGATCAAGTTATGGGAAGCAGCGCGTTTCCGATGTAAAAAGTTCGTTTCAGTACTAGCATGCATCACGTGACAAAACTGTCGTGATCGCGCGATCGCGTCTGGGGCGGTTGCAGGAGGAGGCGCTTGCTTATCTCTTCCGATTCGAGCAACGCCGACGCTGTTGCAACCCCGCCCCATCTTTGTCGCGTTTCACATGCCCTCGTCCTGTTTCACAGCCACGCAGGCGGTCGCGGGTTCGGCCTTGATAGGGTCGGCGTCAGGTGGGCTGCGCTTCCTGTGCAGTAGCTTAGGCATGTGAAGATCCTACCCAGTCTCAGCGGCGCCAATTGGTCTGACAGCGCCTACCGGCGCAGCGATCTCCGCGAGCGGATATTGCAATTCGGCACGGGCATGCTGCTCCGGGCCTTGTGCGCGGCGTCCGTGGACGCCGCAAATCGTGCGGGTCGACGCGCCGGCCGGATCGTCGTGGTGCAAAGCACACCCCACGGGAACGCGCGAGCCCTCAATGCGCAGGACGGTCTGTTTACGCTGGTCGAACGCGGCTTGGAAAATGGAGAGCGAGTCGAGCGGACCCGCCTGATCGGGGCAGTTTCCCGCGCGCTCGTTGCAGAGACCGAGTGGGATGCGGTGCGCGAAATTGCGGCGCGCCCGGAAGTCCAGGTCATTGTGAGCAACGTGACCGAGGCCGGTTTTCAGATCGACTCGGGCTTCCCCGCCCGCCTGACTGATGCGCTGCATGCGCGGTTCGAATCGTGCCCGGACGGCCCCCACCTGTTCGTAATCCCGACGGAGCTGGTTCCCGACAACGGCCCGCGCCTCGCGGCGATGGTCGATGAGCTTGCGTCGCGAACCGCGCGCGCCGAGGCCTTCCGTCACTGGCTCTCGTCTCACGTTCGGTTCTGTTCGTCCCTCGTCGACCGCATCACCACTGGTGTACCGCCGGCGAACGAGCGAACCGCGCTCGACGCCCGGCTCGGCTACACGGATGCGCTCCTGACGGTGGCCGAGCCGTACCACTTCTGGGCCATCGAGGGCGATCCGGCAGCGCTCCGGAACGCGTTTCCGATCGACCTCCAGCCGGAGTCGGTGGTGTTCGCGCCGGACATCGGCTTCTACGAGGAGCGCAAACTCCGGCTGTTGAACGCGACGCACACGGCGGTCACTCCCGTGGCGCTGCTGGCAGGAGTGCGAACCGTACGAGAGGCCATGGATCATCCGAGGCTGGGGGCATTCTTGCGGCGGATCCTGTTCGACGAGATCATCCCCGCGACCGACCTGCCAGCGGACGCAGCCGCGCAGTTCGCGCACTCGGTGATCGAGCGGTTCTGTAATCCGTGGCTGGACCACCAATGGCGTACGATTGCGACGAATCAGGAACCCAAGATGCGCATTCGCGTCGAGCCCGTGATCGTTGCTTCCACGAATCGTCGCCGGCGAGCGCCCGAAGGCCTCGCGCTGGCGTGCGCCGCGCATCTCACATTCCTGCGAGTACCGATGGACACGCTGTCGGAAGCGTCGCGGCTTCCGGACTTCGTCGCGGCCGTCGCACGCTGGAGCACGGTGATCGCGCACGAGGGTATGGAAGGAGCGCTCGCCCAATGTACATGACGTTCCGGTGGTTCGGTCCCACCGATCCGATTCCGCTCAAGCATATCCGGCAGATCCCGGGCGTGAAGGGCGTGGTGAGCGCGCTGTATGACGTGCCGGTAGGCGAAGCGTGGCCGCACGAGCGCCTCGAGCGTCTCGCCGGCGACATCGACACAGCGGGTCTCAGGCTCGCGGTTGTAGAGAGCATCCCCGTACATGAAGACATCAAGCTCGGCCGCCCGAGCCGCGATCGGTTGATCGCGAACTATTGCGAGAGCGTGCGCGCGATGGGCGAGCTCGGGATTTCTGTGCTGTGCTACAACTTCATGCCCGTGTTCGACTGGATGCGGACCGATCTCGAAATGCCATTTCCGGACGGTTCGACCGCCCTCGCATACGACGACCGCGCGCTCGCCGCCGTGGATCTCTCACGCGGCACCGGAGATCTCCCGGGTTGGGCCACAGCGTACAGCGCCGGTGAGCTGCAAACGCTCATTGCCGCGTATCGCCAGGTGAGTGCCGAGCAGCTGTGGGACCATCTCGCGTACTTCCTCGAACGCGTCGTACCGGTTGCCGCACAAGCGGGCGTGCGGATGGCGATCCATCCCGACGATCCCCCGTGGCCCATCTTCGGCCTGCCGCGCATCATCTGCCGCGGGCCCGACCTCGAGCGATTAGTGGGGCTTGTCGACAATCCAGCGAATGGCGTGACGTTCTGCACCGGGTCGCTCGGCGCGCTTCCCGACAATGACGTGCCCGCAATGGCGCGCCGGATGGGTAGTCTCGGCCGGATTCACTTCGCCCACTGTCGCAACGTGCGCGTCACCGGCGAGCGTCAGTTTCATGAGACGCCGCATCCCTCGGCCTTGGGCAGCGTCAATATCGGCGCCGTACTGCACGAGCTGCACGCCACAGGATTCGCCGGGCCGATGCGTCCCGATCATGGCCGCATGATTTGGGGAGAGCGCGGTCGCCCCGGTTACGGCCTGTACGACCGTGCCCTCGGCGCGATGTATCTGCAGGGACTGTGGGAGGGCCTGACGCGGTGACGTCCTCGCCGCCTCGCCCTTCCTCCCCGCCCCACCCGTCGTATCGCTGGACAATTTGCGCGCTCCTGTTTGTCGTCACGACGATCAACTACGTGGACCGGCAAGTGCTCGGCATTCTCGCCCCGACACTGCAGCGCGAGCTACGCTGGTCGGAGACGCAGTACGGGGACATCGTCTCCTGGTTCAGCCTGGTGTACGCGTTCGGTTTTCTCATCGCGGGACGCTGGCTGGACCGCGTGGGTGTGCGACGTGGGTTCGCCACCGCGGTGGTCGTATGGAGCCTGGCCGCAATCGGGCACGCGTTCGCTCGCACGGCCGCGGGATTCTCAGCCGCTCGCGCGCTGCTCGGCCTGGGCGAGTCGGCCAACTTTCCCGGCGCGATCAAGACGGTCGCCGAGTGGTTTCCCAAAGAGGAGCGCGCGCTCGCGACTGGGATTTTCAACGCCGGCACGAACACCGGCGCGATCGTCACGCCGCTGCTCGTTCCCTGGATCGCGCTGACGTGGGGCTGGCCCTGGGCGTTCATCGTGACGGGGTCCATTGGCTTCCTGTGGTTGATTCTCTGGCTCGCGCTGTACCGCACTCCTCCCGCCACGACGCACTCGGACGACGTCGAGGAGCCGTCTGCGACTGTTCCCTGGATCCGCCTGCTCGCCCTTCGGCAGACTTGGGCGATCATCGTCGGCAAGCTGCTGGCTGATCCGATCTGGTGGTTCTATTTGTACTGGCTGCCCAAGTTCCTCGACACCCACTACGGCATTAACCTGGCGCGCGTCGCATTGCCGCTCATCGTCGTCTATCTCCTAGCCGACGTCGGCTCGATCGGGGGCGGCTGGTTGTCTGGCAAGCTGATCAAACGAGGGTGGACCGCGAACCGCGCACGCAAGACGGCAATGCTCCTCATGGCACTCGTGATCGTACCGACGGCGCTCGCACCTCACGCAGGGAGCATGTGGACGGCGGTGCTGATCGTCGCCGTCGCCGCGGCGGCCCATCAGGGCTGGTCGGCGAACGTGTATACGCTCGCGAGTGACATGTTCCCGCGCTCGGTCGTAGCGTCGATCTCCGGGATCGGGGGATTCGCGGGCGCCATGGGCGGCGTGCTATTTCAGCGCCTCACCGGCCGCATACTCGATGCCAACGGCAACGATTACACACCCATCTTCGTGGTGTGTGGGCTCGCGTACGTGACCGCCTGGACTATTATCCAAGTGCTGTCGCCGAAACTGGAGCCCGCACGACTGAAGGAGCTCGTATGATAGCACCGCTGTTGCTGCTCGTCCTTCAAACGACCTCATCGAGACCAAATGAGCTGACCGGTGCCGAGCTGAACGCGGGGTGGCAACTCCTGTTCGACGGGCGGACTTTCATCGGCTGGCGCGGGTTGGGCTACGACTCCGTCCCAACGGCACACTGGACGGTCGAGAACGGCGCGATCAAGAAGATCGCGAGCGGCAAAGTGCCCACGTTGCCGGACGGGCAGCCGCTGCGCGGCGGTGATCTCATGACTGTGGACAGTTTCGCCGACTTCGAGCTGACCTGGGAGTGGAAAGTCACGCCGGGCGCGAACAGCGGGGTCAAGTACAACGTCTCCGAAGAGTTCTCCGTCGCCCAAGCGCCAAATCACGCGGCACTCGGATTCGAATACCAGATTCTCGACGACGACCGTCACGAGGACGGACAGCTCCCGAGCCACCGAGCCGGTGCCCTGTACGATCTGATTGCCCCGGGATCGCGGAAGCAGCTCCGTCCCGTAGAGGAGTGGAATCAGTCGCGCGTGATCTTCCGCGGCAATCACGGCGAGCATTGGTTGAACGGCCAGAAAATCGTCGAGTTCGACCTCGGCACGGCACACATGGACTCGCTGCTCGCGAAGAGCAAGTACCGAACGATCCCGGGATTCGCAAACCGTCGCCGGGGGCACATTGTGTTGCAGGACCACGGAGACGAGGTCTATTTCCGCAACCTCAAAGTGAGGGAGCTATGAAACGCCGTCGGTTTGTGAAAACAGTTTCCCAGGCCACGGCAGGTCTCGTCGCCGCCCGCGCGCCTATGTTCATCAAGGGCTCGCCCAGCGAGAAAGTCGTGGTCTGCGTGATGGGCCTGAACGGCCGCGGGACCGAGCTCGCCAAGAGGTTCGGCAAAACGTCGAACGCCGAGATCGCCTCCGTATGCGACGTGGACTCGACGGTGCTCGCCAAAGCCGCGGCGACCGTGAGCCAAGCGCAGGGCAAGACCGTGAAAAGCCTGGGGGATTTTCGTCGAGCGCTCGACGACAAGTCGATCGACGCACTCGTGATCGCGACGCCCGACCATTGGCACGCGCCCGCCACGATCCTCGCGCTGGCGGCGGGCAAGCATGTCTACCTCGAGAAGCCGTGCAGTCAGAATCCGCGCGAGGGCGAGCTGCTCGTCGACGCGCAGCGCAAGGCGAAGCGCGTGGTGCAGATGGGCACGCAGCGCCGCTCCTCGCCGCGCGCGATCGAAGCAGTCCAGGCGATCCGCGATGGGATCATCGGGCGTCCCTACTTCGCGCGCGCGTGGTATGCGAACAGTCGCAAGTCGATCGGGCGTGGCAAGCCGGCGCCGGTGCCGGCGAATCTCGATTACGAGCTGTGGCAGGGCCCCGCGCCGCGCACACCGTATCGCGACAACATCATCCACTACAACTGGCATTGGTTCCGCCGCTGGGGTACGGGCGAGATCAACAACAACGGCACGCATGAGATCGACGTCGCGCGCTGGGCCCTCGGAGTCGATCATCCGGTGCGCGTGACCTCCGCGGGCGGCCGCTACCACTTCGACGACGACTGGGAGTTCACCGACACGCAGGAAGCGGCGTTCGAGTTCGAGGGCGGCCGAGCGATCGCCTGGCAGGGGCGCAGCTGCAATCCCTACCCCATCGAGGGTCGAGGTCGAGGCACGATCGTACACGGGACGACGGGGACCATGGTCGTCGATCAGGACGGCTACACTGTGTACGACATGGAGAAGAAGGTAGTGAAGCAGAACGTCATCCAGCCGTCCAACGACCCGCTTGCGCCGAGTGGCGATGATCAGCTCACGGCGCTGCACATCGCCAATTTCGTTGAGGGCGTTCGCACCGGCGCGCCGGTTACCCAACCGATCGACGAAGGCGCGAAGACCAACCTGCTGTGCCACCTGGGCAACATCGCCCAGTGGACGGGTCGCGCGCTCAGCGTCGATCCCACGAACGGCCACATTCTCGGCGACGAGGAGGCCATGCGTTTCTGGCAGCGGGAGTACGCACCGGGCTGGGCGCCCGTCGTCTAATCCGGAGACCGGCTCATCCTCCCTGAGGATCGGTTCTTCGATCCGGATCCCGCGGTTCGCCGTGTCGCGCGCGCGCTTTACGAAGAAACGCACGGCCTACCCATCGTCTCTCCGCACGGCCACGTCGATCCGAGGATTCTGGCGGACGACGCACCGTTCCCGGAGCCGGCGGCCCTCCTCGTTCAGCCCGATCACTACGTCCTCCGCCTGCTCTACGCGCACGGTGTCCCGCTCGAGGATCTTGGCGTCCCGCGCAGAGATGGAGCGCCCATCGAGGCGGATCCAGGCAAAGTCTGGCAGCGCTTCGCTGATCACTACTATCTGTTTGACGGGACGCCGACCGGCGCGTGGCTGAACTACGAGCTGCACGAGGTCTTCGGCATCAAAGAGCCGCTCTGGGGCGACACGGCGCCGCGCATCTATGATGAGATCCGCGAGAAGCTCGGCTCACCGGAGTTTCGCCCGCGGGCGCTGTTCGAACGGTTCAACATCGAGGCCCTTGCCACCACGGACGCGGCGACGGACGCGCTCGACCACCATCGCAGGATCCGCGACTCCGGGTGGAAAGGTCGCGTCATCCCGACATTCAGGCCTGATGCGCTGTTTCGAATTTCGTCCCCCGGGTGGCTGGCGGCGGTCGAGGCGCTCGAGGCACGCGACTACGCCGGCTTCATCCGCGCACTGGCCGAGCGGCGCGTCTACTTCAAGAGTCTGGGCGCCACCGCGACCGACCACGGAGTCCTCGCACCGTACACAGCGGCATTGCGGGAAGAAGCGGCGGAACGTCTGTTCCGGCTGGCGTTGGAGGGGAAGGCGGCTCGCGAGGACGAACGGCGTTTCACCGCC
>Ga0075418_10007583_pt1 | contig 12211 bp, 6 predicted proteins | sample SoiMetdeltSBSDD2_FD_81776 | JGI IMG/M metagenome (GOLD analysis project Ga0075418, IMG submission 81776) | Bulk soil microbial communities from a Populus tree surrounding site in Tennessee, USA - Soil MetaG P. deltoides SBSDD2 | ecosystem: Environmental > Terrestrial > Soil > Tree plantation...
CCGAAGCCCTGGAAGCTGACCCACGTTTGCGGGTGATTCTGGTGATGCGAGAGGATTTCGTTGCCTCCCTGGACCCTTATGCCAATTCGATGCCAGGCCGGCTACGGATGCGTTACTATATGCAGCGGCTCGAGTATGCCGCGGCATTGATGGCTGTAAAGGAACCGGTTAAAGGCAAAGAGTTTTCGCGCCCGTATGAGGCCGGCGCCGCTGAAAAACTGGTGGACGATCTGCGTTCCATCAAAGTGATTAAGCCGGACGGAAAATTTGATATCGGTATGGGTCAATTTGTGGAGCCCCTTTATTTGCAGGTGATATGTTATGAGCTATGGAGCAACCTGCCGGCAGATGGAAAAACGATCACCCGAAAAAATGTGGAGGACGTGGGGGATGTGAGCACCTCCCTGGGAAATTATTATGCGCGGCGGGTGGCGACGGTCGCGGCGGCCCAAAATGTCAAAGAAGGCAAAATCCGTAAATGGTTCACAGAGGAATTGATCTCCGCAGCGGGCATCCGCAACATGGTCTTGGAAGAACCCGGGCAAACCAGCGCCAATCTCGAAAATCGGGTCATCCGCGCGCTTTCCGATCTGGTCCGTGCGGAGCAACGCGGCGGCGCGGTTTTTTATGAGTTGACGCACGACCGCCTTGTGGAGCCCATCATTGAGAGTAACCGGAAGTGGTTCGATGAACATTTGAGTCCTTTGCAGAAACAGGCCGCGCTGTGGGACAAGCAAGGGCGGACCGACAGTTGGCTTTTGAGCGATCAGGCTTTGGTTGAGGTGGAGGCGTGGGCGGACGAGCATCCAGATGAAGTGATGGCGCTGGAACGAGAATTTCTTGAAACATGCCACCTCAAACAGGAAGAAAAAGAGGATAAAGCCCAGCGCGAGGCCGACCGCAAAGAACTGGAAGCCGCCAAAAAGCTCATGGATGAGCAAGCACGCGCGGCAGAGTCCGCAAGAAAACTGGCCAACGAACAGGTTCATTCTGCAACATTGGCCCGGCGGTTTACGCTCGGCGCCGTAGCCCTCATGATCGTCGCGGTGATTGCCTCGATCTTTGCCTTTGGACAGACCACAGAAGCAAACACACAACGCGAACAGGCAGATATACAGCGGGCAGCTGCCCAGGTAGCAGAATCTGAGGCCAAGGTGGCAGAGGATAAGGCTGTCGAGAAGGCCAATGTGGCTCTCTCGGGACAATTATCCGCATTCGCCTTGAATAAGTTGAGCAGCCAGCCTGATCTGGCCATCCTGCTCAGCCTGGCGGCTGATAAACTCTTTAGCGACATCAATTCCCGGAATGCGCTGCTGACCATGCAGCAGGAAACTGCGGCTGTGAAGAGTTTTCTAAGCCTGGAAATGTCCCCTGATGAAGTCCAATTCAGCCCGGATGGAACAATCGTCGCCTCGCGCGATGAGAACGGGGTCACTTTTTGGGATACAACCACCCTGGAAAAATTGAATGAGAAACCATTCAATGATCATTATAGCGGTGTAACGGCCTGGGCGCTCAGCAAGGACGGCGCATGGATGGCTTCGGGCGGCGCCGATGGGACGATTGTCATTTGGGATGCCATCGAGCGTAAACCAATTAGCGGGCCCTTTAAGTCGCATAAAGGCAGACTAACCAGTCTGGTATTCAATGAGGATGGCACAAAACTGGCGTCTGCAAGTTGGGATGAGAGCAGCATCATCCTATGGGACATCACGAACCCGGCCGAGCCTCAGGCAGCTGATGAGCCTCTTTTGGGACATGGTGGCACTGTTGCCAGTCTTGCCTTCAGTCCCGATGGTAGGACTCTCGCATCAGGCGGCGACGGCATCGACCCAACGATCATCCTTTGGGATGTGGAAACTCAACAAGCTATAGGAGAACCGCTGGCTGGGCACAATGATTTAGTAATCAGCCTCGCTTTCACGCCAGATGGCAAAATCCTAGCATCAGGAAGTTACGATTACACAAACATTCTATGGGATGTAAGCGATCTCGAAAAAACTGAGAAAATTGGAGAACCGCTTGCAGATGAAATTTATATTGATGTAATCGCTATCAGCCCAGACGGAAAAATGCTCGCTTCCGGTAACGATAATGGCGACATTCTTTTGTGGGATATCAGCGACTCGGAAAAACCGACATTAATGGGAACACTCCATAGCGACACATCCTGGATCGTCAGCCTGGCATTTAGCCGCGATGGGAAAACCCTCGTATCAGGAAGTCTGGATGGAAAAGTTCTTCTTTGGAATATAGGTGAGCAAACCAAAATCGGTGAGACGCTGTCCGCACACAAAGACGCAGTCTATGGCGTGGGCTTCCTGTCTCAGGGTGAATCCTTGATCACGGCCAGCGAAGATTCATACATCAAGTTCTGGGACGTAACGGATAGGGAAAATCCCGAACCCGATCCCGACCCAGACTCTCTTCAGGGGCACCTCGGTTCTCCCACGGGCATTGGCTTTAGTGCAGACGGAAGCTTGCTAACCTCCCTCGGTGATGAGGGAACCATCTTCTTTGAGGTTGCCTCCCAACAGAATCTAGGGTACGGAGATTTTCTGCCAACCGGCGCCAATACGGACATTCTGGCTTATCAGATCGCAGTGGGCAGTAAAGTTACTGTCTATGTGAAAGAGATCCCCGGCGGGAATGTAAAAAACATCCCTATTTCAGGAACAAACCCAATTCTCTCTCCGAATGGGAAAATACTGGTCTATCAAACAACCGGCACGGAGTCCAATCCATTTCAACTTCATATTTGGGATATAACCACTAACAAGGAATCACCGAACCGGCTATCGGGTGAGAATCCAGTATTTTCGTCGGATGGGCAGGTCCTGGTCTACTACACTAAAGATCCCGAGACCGGCGAGGATTGGATCAACCTATGGGACATTGCCAGATCAGAAGGTCTGGGCGATCCCGTTCCCGGCACTTTCCTGGGTATCAGCTCCGATGAGAAGATATTGATTTACACAACATTTGACCCTGAAACGGGCGATTACCTCATTAATCAATGGGATGTTCCAAACGCCCGTCCGCAAGGTGAGAGCATCAGTTCCAGTAATTATTCGATCAGTGAAAACGGAGAGCTTCTGGCAGTTCAATCTTTTGACCAGAACACAGAAGTCTCATCCATTAAGATTCTTAGTACAGTCACGGGTGAGACGCTGGAAAGCAGCAGCCGCGAAGGGGAGCTTATAGCTCTCAACTACGACGGACGTTATTTGTTCTATCAGACAAAAGGGCCAAGTGGCAATAAGGACAACGTTGCTTTTATTAACCTGGGAGATACACGCTCTGGAATTAACATTGGCGATCCGATTGAGGGAGGACTGGTTGATAACGGTGGCAATGCATTCAGGGTTTTCGAGGCTGGGACTGTGTTGGCATTCGAAGTGCAAGATGAGGATGCAAATACTCAACTGGTTTTGATCGATACATCAAGCAATCAGCTGATAGATGTTATTGATGAGGCAGTCTATCGGGCTCAGACGAGCGATGGAGGAATTCTGGTCTATCAGGCTGGAAATGAAATTAACCTGTTGGATACAACCACGCAGTTGACGATTGGTCCGGCCATCAAAGGGGACTATCTGGGGATCAGCCCAGATGGCAAGTTCCTGGCTTCCCACAACGGAAGCGGCCTGGTTACATTCTGGGATCTGGCGAGGAGCTGGCCGCTTGGCTCGCCTGTGCAAAATGTTCCAGACGAAGTTTCGCGCGCGGTCCTGAGTCAGGATGGCTCAGCCCTGGCATGGATCGACGAAGATGGCCTGATGGTTTTAAGTGGGACGACGCGCGTCGGGCCATATAATGACCATCAAACTGGAATAATTTCCGGCTCATATCCTGCTTTTAGCCTCAACGGTGAGCTTTTGGCCGCGGGTGATTATGAGCCTCAAAACGTCACATTATGGGATTTGCAGACCGGTCAGCCAGTAGCGAGTGAATTTTCATGCTGCTGGCCTGCGCTGAGTCCGGATGGCAAGCTGTTGGCGATTGGCGACTTCAACACAGAAAACACCACTGTTTGGGATGTGGACAGTCAGGAACCAATCTGGGATGAACTTCCCGGCGTCTTCCCGGCTTTCAGCCCGGATGGCAAGCAGCTGGCGATTGGAAATCGCGGCAACAACACGACTGCTTTTTGGGATGTGAATACTCGTGAGCCGGTCGGGGGTGAGCTTCCAGGTGTCTTCCCTGCCTTCAGCCCGGATGGCAGACTGGTGGCGGTTGGTGATTGGAATCCATCAGCTACCACCATTTGGGATGTGAATACGTACACACGGGTGGGAGATGAAATTCCTGGTGTCTTGCCTGCCTTCAGCTCGGACGGCAAGCTGTTGGCTGTCGGGGATTTTGACAGTCACAATACCATCCTGTGGGACGTGGACACCCGCCAGCCAGTAGGGAAGGAACTTTCCGATTACTACTTCCCGGCCTTCAGCCCGGATGGGAAGGTATTAACAGCCGGTAGCGAGAATACCCACCTGATCACTGTCTGGGGTATTGATGCGAAAACCAGGCTCACTGAGCCATCGAAAAAGTTCCGGCCCCTGCCAGAAGACTTTGTGCTCTCCTCTAACGGAGAGCATTTAGCATCCATTTTGCCGGACGATGTTGTCATCAGAGATCTGGATGCCAACACCAGCCGGCGTTTGGACTTCGGAGAGTATACAGGTCAATTGAACGGCCCCATCCATTTTTATGCGGATGACAGTCGCTTCGCGTCTATCGGCAGCGATGGCACACTGTTGACCTGGGATGTAGACTCCGGCAGGCTGACCATGCCGGATGAAGAAAATCAACCGCCGCAACTGCAAGGAGATGCAATCAAAACGTTCAGTCCCACGGGAGACTATCTGGCTTATTTCAATGGGGCGGATATCAACATCTGGGATGTCAGGAACGGCAAACTATACTCCAGGCTCAAGGAGGCCGAGATTGAAGAGTCGCTTGGCGCGCTTGCCTTCAGTCCGGATGGGAAATGGCTAGTGTACAGTGATGGCCCCAGGGTTGTGTTGTGGGATACTCAGAACCAGAAAATGAGTGAAGATACGCTGTTGACCGAGGCGGTTGCCATAAACGAGTTGAACTTGATCACAGCTGATGATGAGGTCACGTATGTCGTTGCGACGGACGATGCCAATGTAACCCAAATCTGGGATTGGAAAAGTCGCACAAAGGTCGGCAATCCGATGCAGGATTTGAGTATCGTGGGTCTTGACACACAGAACCGCTTTGCATTCTACACTGACCCCAAGGGGCGCCTGGTCCAATGGCAGTGGGGCACGAATCTCACCAAGCTTTTATGTCCTTTAGTGAAGCGAAACTTTACCCAGGAGGAATGGACAAGGTATTTCCCAGACATGGAGTATCCAACGGATAATCTGACCTGTCCAGATTACCCAGTAGGAGAATGAGATCATATTCTAAACATAAGAAAACTTTGGAAACTTCAAGACTTCCGAAGTCTGCGTTTTTATACCAGCATCCTCACCGGATTTTCCAGGAACTCTGCCAGCTTCTGCATGAACTGGGCTGCCTCGGCCCCGTCGCTGACTCGGTGGTCAACGGAGACAGTCGCTTTCATGCGCCAGCCGGGTTTGACTTGACCGTTATCTACTACGGGTACTTCTCTTGCAGAGGAAATCGCTAATATCGCGGCTTCGGGCGGGTTGATGATGGCAATGAAGTCTTCGACGTCGTACATGCCGAGGTTGGATGTCGAGAACGTCGAGCCATCCACGTCATCGGGTTTAACCTTACCGTCACGAGCGCGTGCCGCCATGGTTTTGACTTCACCGGAAATCTGCCGCAACATCTTTTGGTCGGTGTCTTTGACGACAACCGTCATCAAGCCGCCAGGGACGGTGACAGCCACTCCGACATTGACATGACCGAATTGGATCACTTCATTGCCTTTGATAGTGGCATTCAAGTTCGGAAATTGACGCAGGGTCAATGCCACGGCTTTGAGAATAAAATCATTGACGGACAGCTTTTCGTTATCGGGCAGATATTCGTTGGCTTGCTTGCGCATCGCCATGAGCGCATCCATTTTGTATTCATGTGTCACATAGAAATGGGGGATGCTTTGCTTGGATTCGACCAGGCGACGCCCAATGGCCTGGCGTAACTTTGTAGTTTGAATGACCTTGTCTTCTTGCGTGACGGCAACTTGCGCATAAGCAGTCGGGGCGGATGGGCGGCTGACGGCTGCGGGTTGGGAGAGCGCGGCTTCCACATCTTTGCGAACGACGCGGCCGCCAGGTCCCGTGCCTTGAACGTTGGCAAGATTGATGTTGTTATCTTTCGCAATCTTTTTAGCCAACGGACTGGCTTTGGCAGGGCCCGTCGCTTCAGCAGGAGGCGGGGAGGTTGTCGGTGCGGCCGGCTGTTGTGTGGATGTAGGTGTCGGTGGAGCAGCGGCGGGTTGAGCAGGGGTCTCCTGCGGGGATGATACAGCCTTCGGCTGCGCCTGTTGCTCGGGCGTACCCTGACGGGCATCTGCGACAGCCTCCGCTTTTGCTTCTGGTTTCGCGCCCGCTTTCTGCTTTCCATCTTCTTTCGCGGGCGCAGCCTCCACTTTTTCTCCTGCGGCACCTACCACAGCGATGGGCGCGTTGACGGGAACAACCGTGCCCTGGTCCACCATGTGTTGGAGCACAACGCCACTGGCCGGAGATTCGACCTCCACCGTGGCTTTATCGGTTTCGATTTCGGCGAGCACGTCGCCCTTGTTGATGTTTTCGCCAACCTGCTTCACCCAGCGGACCAGCGTACCTTCCGCCATGTCAAACCCGAGTTTGGGCATGTTGATGGTTTCAGCCATTATTTCAACACCTCCTTTGCCGCGGCGATGATGTCGGGCACTTGTGGAAGCGCGGCTTGTTCGAGTGTGCGGTTATACGGAAGAGGGACTTCTTTTTGCGCCACGCGGAGGATGGGTGCGTCGATGTAATCGAAAGCTTCCTCGTAAATGCGGCTAGCAATTTCACTGCCAACGCCATACGACTTCCAGCCTTCTTCAACAACAATGGCACGATTTGTTTTCTGGAACGACTCCAAGACCGGTCCCATATCGAGCGGTCGCAGAGTGCGCAGGTCAACGATTTCGGCCTCGATGCCTTCTTTTGATAATTCCTCCGCGGCCTTCATCGAAAGTTCGAGACCTTTGCAATATGTGACGATGGTGAGGTCCTTACCTTCGCGTTGTACTTTGGATTGCCCGATCGGGATGAGAAATTCGCCATCTGGGACTTCGCCGCGCACCTGATACATAGTGGCGTGCTCGATGAACAAAATCGGATCATTCGACCGAATGGCCGATTTCAGCAATCCTTTGGCATCTTCCGGAGTCCCGGGGCTGACCACCTTGAGGCCGGGGAAGTGGGCAAAGATGGCATCGGGAGTCTGTGAGTGGGTGGCGCCAAGTTGACGTCCTCCACCGCCGACGGCCCGGATGACCATCGGCACTTTGAACTGCCCGCCGAACATGTAATGCAATTTTGGAGCCTGGTTGACGATATAATCCATTGCCGAGAAAGCGAAGTTGATCGTCATAAGCTCTGCAATGGGGCGCTGACCGACCATCGCCGCCCCAATCGCTGCCCCAATAATTGCGTTTTCGGCTATGGGAGTATCTTTGATTCGGTCAGGACCATACTTGTCATAAAAACCTTTGGTGACGGCATACGTGCCGCCCCACACGCCGACCTCTTCACCGATGATAAAGACAGCGGGGTCTCGATCCATTTCCTCCATGAGGGCTTGCGAGATAGCCTCGCGCATTGTGATTTTTGCCATGTATAGTTCCTCTTCAAGAGCACAGAGACGAGATAATTAGGGAGTAGTCGTTTATGAAATACTATTCTCTGTTCGCTACTCTCTTTATTCTGTGTAAACGTCCGTGAACAATTCTTCGGCCGCGGGTTCGGGGGAGGTCTCCGCGAACTCAACCGCTTTGTTGACTTCCTCCTCCACGCGGGCTTCGATCTCATCCAGCGCTTTGCGGGTGGCAACTTTCTTTTCCAAAAGATATTTGTTGAAAATACCGATGGGGTCATTTTCCTGCCACTGTTTTACTTCTTCCGCCTTCCGATAGCGTTCCGGGTCGCCCATCGAATGACCGCGGAAACGATATGTGTCTACTTCGAGGAAGTATGGCTGGCTCTCCTTACGAACGTAATCCATCGCTGCCTGCGCGGCTTCATTAACTTGTATCACATCCATGCCGTTGACTTTCCCGTTCTTCATGCTGTAGCCTTCGGCTTTCTGGCGAATTTCTTTGACAGCCGAAGCACGTTCCACCGAGGTGCCCATGCCATACACATTATTTTCGCAAACCCACAACACGCGCAGCCCCCAGGTCTTGGCCAAATTCAGCGCTTCGTGGAAATAACCGATGTTGGTTGCACCGTCGCCAAACATACAAATCGTGATGTTATCATTTTTCGAATACTGGTCTCCAAGCGCCAGACCTGCGGCAATGGGGAGGTGACCGCCTACGATGGCATGCCCACCCCAGAAATTCTTCTCTACACTTGCCATGTGCATCGAGCCGCCCTTGCCCTTTGACATGCCCGTTGACTTACCCAGCAGCTCTGCCATTACTTGATCGGCAGAGATGCCGCAGTTAATGGCCACGCCGTGGTCACGATACGCGGTAATCACGCGATCACGGGGTTCGCGTGCTGCAATCAAACCCGTGGAGACAGCCTCCTGCCCGATATACAGATGCATGAAACCACCGATCTTGCCGGCTTGATACAACTCTGCACCGCGTTCTTCCACGCGGCGGATCAAAACCATTTGGTGATACAAATCTAGTAGTTGTTCCTTCTTCATTATCGCTCCGAAATTAAAATAATAGCGGGGTACAGGCAAAATAACATGGCGCTACAAGCGCCACGATGTGTTTTCTCTCTCCATGTACAAAATTATATCAGAGATTTTGTGTCGATTTTTGCATGAAACTCATCTGCTTTACAGTACAATAGGCCCGATAAGACCATTGCCCTCTTTTGAATCCATTCATTACTTTTCCAGGAGCTACCCTTGATTGGTTATGTCTTCATGAGCTACAGCCGCAAAGATGAGGAGATCATGCGGTATATCGCCAAATTCCTCCGTACTCAGGGACTTAAGGTGTGGGTGGATAACGAAAAACTCATTCCTGGAACGCCCATCTGGGAGGATGAAGTTGAAAAGGCGATCAAGGGCGCGGCTGCGATCCTGGTCATCCTCTCGCCCGAATCGAAAAACTCTGAGTGGGTGCGGCGGGAAACCAGCTTGGCTGACCAGCACCACAAGCGGGTTTTTCCGGTCCTGGTCAGCGGTGACGAAAACTCATCCATTACTCTTCGCTTGATCAATCGTCAATATGTGGATATCCGTGAAAACCGGGACAAAGGCCTGAAATCACTGAGTGACGCCCTGTCATTCTACATCAACGAACTGATTCTCCAGCAACAGAGAGCTGCTGAAGAAATGCAAAAAGCTTCCGCGGCGCGGTCGGAGATGGAAACTGCGAATCTATCAAGACAGAGCGTCTCGAACAAAAAAGCGCCCAGCTCATCCCCTGAAAAGGCGCCACTGGAACAAACGGAAAACCAAATCGAAGTGCCAGCGCGCGGGAATATTTTTGGCTGGTTGAGTGGAGCCAAGGGCGAAGCCAAACGTCTCATATCGCAGCTCGCAGATTCGACGAGACGGGATCAGGCCGCGCGGGACCTGATAGGGCTAGGCGCCGACGCCGTGCCGCCGCTACTCGACGCGCTTGAGACCAAAGACCAAGCCCTGCTCCCCATATATGAGCAGGTGCTTGCTCGCATCCCTGCTGCCTCGCCGGAGCTCATAAAGACTCTATCCACTGCGCATCCCATCCTCCGGGCGCGGGCTGCGGATGTGTTTTCCATCAGCAAAGATAAGGTTGCCGTACCGGCGTTGCTAAAGTCCTTGCAAGGAGAATTCTTTACGGTCCGGGCACGCGCTGCGCTGGCCCTTGGGAAAATTGGCGACCCAAAAGCCAAACAACCATTGCTGGCTGCCCTCCAGGACCGCGAGGATCAAGTCCGTATTGCCGCCTGCCTCGCCCTGGGATTGTTCAAAGACCCTTCCATGTTTGATGAAATCACCAATGTTCTGCTCGATGATCCGAAGATTGAAGTTCGTCAAGCTGCGGCTAGGGCCCTGGGTCATACAGCACATCCATCTGCGCTGCCTTATCTTCTGGAGGCGTTACATGATTCATATTGGTGGTTTGAAAGAGAATACGCAGCCGGAGATCTGTTGAACGCCATTGAGAGGATGGGGAAGATCGCGGTTGAGCCACTGATCGAATCGTTACAGGATAAGGAGGGCACCGTCCGAAAGTTCGCCGCGGGACTGCTTGGCAGAATTGGTGACACACGGGCCATCGAGCCCCTGAGCATGGCACTCTACGACTTACACCATGAGGTGGGTAAGACTGCCGCAGAGGCGCTGGCAAAATTTGGTCCGACCAGTTTCGATGTGCTGGTGGAGGCGTTAAGACATCCTGAGATGTGGATTCGGATCCACTCCGTCCAGGCGCTGGCGAAAGTCAAGGATGCACGAGTAACATCCCTGTTGCTTGAAATGTTGGATGACCCGGAACGCGAGGTCAAGCGACATGTTATTGAAGCCTTGGGCGATCTGAAAGATGCCAGCGCACTTTCCGCCTTGCAATCTATTATGGCGAACCGTGCCGACCGCGAATTTCATGCGCTGGCGAAAGAAGCAATAGCCAAAATCTCATAGTCGCAACGATAAAATGCTTGCGGAGGAGCATTCATGAAGCGCATTCATCTTCTGCTCGGTATTCAATCTATATTGGCGGTTCTGGTCTCCATCAATCGACTCAGCACGTTGACGCTTGGTTATGTGCTGCCGAACGAATTCTTGCGTTGGGTGGATTTCAATAATATGCTGGTCATCCCATTGATCAGCCTGGTGGCAACCTATCTCCTCAAGAAGTCCATTGAATACAACTCACCCGAGCGTGAAGGCCAGACGCACATGGCCTGGAATTTGGTCTTTATCGTTGGTCTTTATCTCACCGCCGCGAGTTATGGTGATCACGAAGTGACGAACTATTTGCATACGCGATTCTGTTTGAATGACAGCGCCAGCGACCTGTGTCGCATCGTCATCTTCAATGACGACGAATTCAGCCATTGGGTGTTCTTTACAGGCTTTATCCTGGTCAATGTAGCGATCCTGTTTTTGCAGAATTTATTTCCATATCAGGGGAAGCTTTCCGGCGGAGATGTCGGTCTGCTCTTGCTAAATTCCCTATTTTTGGGAGCCGGGGTCCTGGCAAATCTCGGTTTCGAAGAAATCGGGCTGGACCTGTACGTTGTCGCGTTGCTTGCAATGGTTTCTGCGTATCTTCTCTGGAAGCGTGGCAAACAGCCAATGTTCATTTATTACACCGCCGCCTATTGGCTGGGTCTGATTGGCAGTTTGATCGCACAGGCAATGCGATAAAGGAGCACCGTATGCCAGTTGCGACTATTCTCAAAAACGCGACGGATGAACGATTGGGTTTGGCGGTATTCGAAAACTTATATGATCTGTTCCGCGCGATGGCAGACACTTTGCCAAATAGCCAATTGGTTGAGCAGGAAGGATTTTCACGGCCTCTCACCTTTCCTACCAACCCGATGTTCAAAGGTGTATGGAACACTCACCTTTCAGAACAAGGCGCGGACTCGGCGATTGATGGGACGATTGCGTGGTTTAAGGAACAAAACGCACCTTACTTCTTTTGGTGGACAGGCGGAAATACATCTCCTTCTGATCTCGAGTCACGGCTAGCCCAACACGGCATGATCTCGATGGCGGAACAAACGCGGGAATCGGCGCGGCGATTACACTCAGGCCGTTGCTCGATGCACGTGAGCATGGCTATAACTATGCGGCCCTCTTCTCGACGGAGATGGGCAAGTCTGTCTACCAGCGGATTGGTTTTCGCATGACCGATGTGAGAATCAACCGATATTTGTGGCGGAAAACATAGTCGAGGCGCGGCGTATCATCTCTTATAGCTGAGTGTTATGATGAATGTGAATTTTCTATGACAAGGAGTTGACATGGATTACTTACGAGAAACGCTTCGTTTGCTCCACATCGTTGGCGGAATGTATTGGTTCGGCGCGGTGATGGCAATGTATTTTTTTATTAC
>Ga0075418_10007584_pt1 | contig 12211 bp, 9 predicted proteins | sample SoiMetdeltSBSDD2_FD_81776 | JGI IMG/M metagenome (GOLD analysis project Ga0075418, IMG submission 81776) | Bulk soil microbial communities from a Populus tree surrounding site in Tennessee, USA - Soil MetaG P. deltoides SBSDD2 | ecosystem: Environmental > Terrestrial > Soil > Tree plantation...
GACTTCGGATGGCCGTGGATATGGGGCAACTCTTGCTATTGCAACCCTGAGTGTGGTAAATGAAGCAAAAGATAGTTTAGGAGAACCCCAAGCTATAATCACTATTCATAAAGGCTGTAAATTGACGCTGCTACCCATACCATCATTTGATATATTGGTTGGACTTGTAGTTGAGCGATCGGTCAATGTAGAAGATGATAAGATTGCTAAGAAGATTGAAAGAATAGTGGCAGATACCCTCGTTAAACCACAGTAAGCTTTGATACTATTTTGAAAAGAATATTCTTTTTTTCTTTTTTCCACTTTATTCTCTATCTCTCTATCGGCGCAATATAAAGAAGCAACCATCAAGATATGGTTAGCTAGTAGCAATAACTAATTGCTGAGTGATTGATTGCGGCGCTAAATACTAGCCGCATCGGTCATATTATATACATGGATACCATATTTCATGACGCGGAAAGGTAGGTTAGAGGAAATTTTCAGCAAGGCGCTGTACGCTGATGATGCAGCACTTTACTTCGTTAGCTATCGCGACTTTGAAAATATTGTAGAAGTCCCACTGCAAGAATTTCTAAAGCTATCGGAAAATTTTGCATTGATACCTCAGAATAGAATCCTACTCGTCAAAAAAAATGAGCAGGTGCTTTACCAAAAGTATGGCTACTAATAGGATTCGAGAATCCAGCCTTCCGATAGCAAGCCATTCGCTCTGCCAGTGGCAGTTGCATAGCGCCAGATAGAAACAGTATCGTCTGCAGTCACACTAGCTCTGATCTTGGCAAGCGCTTCAAGTTCTTGCTGCAGGCCTTCGCTGCTACCTTTCGTAGTCGAGAATTTCTTGCAAAACTGGCAATGTGGATCAAATCTAGCAGTTTTGTCTGTTGCATCGATGACAGGATATGCCCTGCATGCAAGCGGCCTGTCGGAGTATATTTTGCATTTAAATCCACCATGAGCAGACGTTTCGTTACTTTCAACATCAAGGAACGGGCAGAGGTCACCATCCTCATTCTTGCCCATCATCTGATAGGCGATTATCTTGTCCGGTGAATTTTTACCAACTGCAAGGCGCGGAATTATTCTGATTCTTACGCCCATGTTCTTTGCAAGGCGCTCTATTGCAGCTTTCTCCTCAGGCAGTACAAGGACCCCTATCTTGCCATACTCAAAAGAGGGATAGTATTCTCTGTAGATGCAGCAGTCAGAGCACCCTTGCACACAGCTGAACTTTTTTTTCATTTGTTTTCCTCTATGCACTGCCATTCAATGCTTTCAGTCGAAAGCTCCTCGTACTTCAAGAATGCGATATCATAAATCGATTTTGATTTCTTTAAAATTTCAAGGTCATACTTTCTGCCGTCGTCCTTCTTTTTCTTGGGATTTTCTTTATATATCCCAAAACGCAAGATTGCTTTCTTTTCATATCCTGCTTTAAACCGCTTGTAATTGTCAGACACTTGCACCCTCTTTACAAAACCAGTGTTGTCGTCTTTATAAGTAGAGCCGCCATAAATTATCAGCCAGTAGTTGTCATTCTGCTCTACAAACCTAAGCTTTATTTCATCATCTGGCCACCAATCGATTGTTTTTTTCCATAACCGATTTGCAGGAACCTTATCCTCAAAGAGTGGAATGACATTCATGTAGATGTCATGGTAGCGGTAGCCCACACCGATAAAGTCCTTGAACCAAGAGATTGGCTTGTTGCTCACTGTGTCTATTAGCTTGGCACCGCTATAATAAAAGAAAGGTGCGAAATAAATCAATGTTCTTGCTTGTTTAGTAGTGACTAAAAACAGGGTGAGAGAGTGTTGATCCTGTTATGTTCATGCACACACACGCACATCTACAACCATTTTTTTATCCATATGGATATTCACTACTACTACTACTACTACTACTACTACTACTATGGAGGACATTGCATTTGCCCAGATATTGCCATATATTGCGAATCCACAATCCATTCTTATTTCTACAATACTGGATACACAGAGCACTGCACATGCCTGTAGGCGTCAAGTGCAATAACAAAAAGATTGAGCCATACACGATCCTCAATGCTACTTTTTTGAATCGTTGACAATCAAGTTGTGATTTACTGTTCCTTTTCAACTGGCTCAATATGGCACTCATGGCCTCTGTGCTCTTTATCTAGCTGTTGAGCCTCTTCGTTTGTTATGGGAAACTTTTCTTCGCTCACACCACGCTTTTCCAATAGCACCTTCCCACAGGTATCGCAAATGAGTTGCATCAAAATGATACCCATTTCGCTAAATTCAATCCAGATGAGATATTTAGACTATTCTGCTAGCCTACTATATTGCGCATCCTACCAAATATTCCCTTTTTGTTCTTTTCTTTATTCTCTACTGACTTAAAACATTCAGAGCAAAGAGCGTGTAGGTTGACCGGCCTATTGTCCTTTAGAGAGCCATTAATGTGTTCAAACTGCGGCGGTGTGCGGGGGCTGAACTTGACTCTGCATTTCTGACACCGGTTGTGCGCGCGCTCAAGCACCGTCTGTCGGATAGCAAGTGTTAGGTGCTCATACTTTTTCTTATCATAACTAGGACTGCTCGGAGGGCCGAAAAAAGACATGTATGAAATAGATCCTAGCTCAAACTTATGTCTTGCGATCACACAAGGACTTTTTCTATACTGTGATTACCAAGCCTTGCAACCAAGGCAAGAAAAAGATTCCAATATAATAAGAATAATAATATTCCCTGCAATAGCTAGGTAATATGGAAATTCTTTTCTCTTTCTTTTCTCTTCGCTTCGCTGCATTGTGGTAATATGAATAGTGGACCATCAGTTGACGATATTTCCCCAGAGGGCTTTTTACTTAAATTATCTTGGCACCTCTTGCTACAGCATAGACATGGTCTTTCAGGTCTCGCTCATAAAGCGAATTCATCTTTTCAATGAGTGTCTGGCGTGCCTGAGCCCTTGACTCTTCCGTGCTGGCCGAAAGGGCTGCTGCAAATATGTCTGGCAAATTCTCCTTTATCCAGCCATCAAGCACAAGATACCTGCTTTCATTTATCCATGTGACCCGGGAGATAGATTGGTCGACCTCTTCGTCGAACCTGCCGGTTTCAACTCTGTCTATCAGCATAAAGATGCAGTTGTTTGGGTCAGGATTGCTGAGGACTTCGCTTGGACGCCCGGCTGCTCTGCCAGATTCTATACGCTCTATTAGGCCTGTCGGTCGAACATAGGTGCCAGCAACTTGGACTTTACTGCCATTCACCGACCGGATGCGACCGATGATTATTTTGTTGTGTTTCCCGTCTTTTTGCACCAGAAAAACATATTGGCCAGGCTTAATTCCTCCTCCCCTGCTGCTAAACATCCATTAGAACCCCAGCTTCGAAATTATATAATGTTATCTCGAGCTGAATCTTTGTATGTAATATTGTTTGGAGTAACATAAGTTTTTCATGATCCAGTATGATGCAAACTAAGGAATTGAGTTTTAGCCGTATATTCCGTTAGAATTACATTTATTAACACTGTCCAATAACGATAGACAAGTATATGCAGAGATTTGACGAGCTTGATATGAGGATATTATCGGAACTGACCAAGGACGCAAGCATTTCAGTCCCAAGGTTGAGCAAAAAGCTTAACGTTAATGCTTCTGTTCTTTATAGCAGGATAAAGCGCCTAGCAAAACGCAGCTTGATTAAAAATTTCACAGTGATTGTAAATGAACCTATGCTGGGGATAAATGTCAAGGCAACAGTTGGGATAAACCGGGATCCTAAGTTGAAAGATCCGATTCATGCAGAACTTATGAAAATTCCAGAAATTAGGTCGCTTACTGAAGTTACCGGCAGGTTTGACATGATAGTGAACATAAGCGCCCACACATTGGAGGAACTACATAATGTCGTCATCGCGCGCATAGGCAAGATAGAAGGCATACAAAACACTGAAACATTCGTTGAGATGCAGAGGACCGATAAAGAACCCCTCTATACTGTACATCCCTCACTTTCAAGGTACTGACAGATATTTTATATAACGCAGCCACTGTCTAGAATATGTATTACATTGCTCGCTAAAAGATTGGATGTCCTGTCGCTTGTACAGCACAAGGTTACAGAAATGGTCCAGACGCTCAGGCTGGCAAAAAAGACCAGCAAGGAGGATTATCTCCAACATTTGCGTCTGGTCTTGCTTGGCCTCCTTACAGTAGGAGGTATTGCTTTTGTCATGAAGCTAATAGCAGAATATATCACAGTGGGCACTACAGGCCGGTTTGGATAGTAGCCAATAGGATTAAAAGACCTTCAATTCATACATTGAAGTATGGAAAGCAAAATAGACAATAATAATGTAGTCGCTCATGTCACTACTCAACGATGGGACGCTGACGTGCTCAACTCAGATGTACCTGTCTTAGTAGACTTTTGGGCAGAATGGTGCGGCCCATGTAGAATGGTAGGGCCTGCACTAGAGCAGGTTGCCAAAATTATGGCAGACAAAGTCAAAGTGACAAAGCTAAACGTTGATGAGAATCAGGAAATTGCAATGAGGTATAATGTCCAATCGATCCCTTCACTTTTGCTGTTCAAAGGCGGCAAGGAAATAGCAAGAACAATAGGTGCGGCACCAAAAGAGTCATACCTAAAGTTCATCGAGAATTCACTCAAGTCCTAACTATATGTCCCTCTTCCTTTCTTTCCCTTTTCAACGAAAGCATTAATACGTATATTTTGATGTCTAACACAGGATAACAGCCATTGGGAAAAAAGGAACTGGCGGCGCTATTCTCGTCTAATCCTGACAGGTACTACAAAGTATCACTTTTTGACAAGATGGGCTTTATGCGAAAAAAGTGCAACAGGTGCGAAAAATTCTTCTGGACGCTGGATATTGCAAGGGATTTCTGCCCGGACCATGAAAATTACGGTTTTATCGGAAAGCCGCCGACAAACAAACGTCTAGACTATGTAAATGCGTGGAAGGAGACTGAGAAGTTCTTCCGCGCAAATGACCATAAAATAGTAAGGCGCTACCCTGTAGTATGCCGCTGGAGAGAAGACCTATATTTCACAATAGCGTCAATCGTCGACTTTCAGCGAGTCATCGGCAATCAAGTAGTTTTTGAATTACCGGCAAACCCACTCGTAGTTCCACAGATGTGCCTCCGGTTCAATGACATTGAAAATGTTGGACTGAGCGGTAGGCATTATACCGGCTTTTGCATGATAGGCCAGACGTGTAATGCCGACGCACCAGGGGGCTACTGGAAAGACAAATGCATAGATCTTGATTTTGGCATGCTGACAAAGGGACTTGGCATCAAAGCCGAAGATATAACGTTTGTCGAAGATGTGTGGATGGGGGCTGGCGCGTTTGGATACTCATTAGAATATTTCGTTCGCGGTCTGGAACTTGGCAACGCAGTATTTACTGAATTTGAAGGTAATGAGAATGACTACCGCGTCATGCCAAATAAGATAATAGACATGGGCGCCGGGCTTGAGCGCTTTTCATGGATAACGATGGGTACCCCTACAAGCTACGACTGCTGCTTCGGGCCCGTCGTTGGAAAGTTGGTAGACATGACAGGAACTGACACTGATCAGGAATTGCTGACTAAATATTTTGAATCGGTCTCATTAAAGCTTGACAATAAGACCGGTGGCAGTAGCAGCAGTATTCGAGATTTGAAGTTGCTAATCGCAAAAGAGATGAATTTTTCTGAGGAACAGCTGAGCGCTTTTGTTGCACCCTTTGAAGCAATATACACAATTTCCGATCACATAAGAACCCTCGTATTTGCAATTTCAGACGGGGCACTTCCCTCAAACGTAGGTGGAGGTTACAACCTAAGAGTGATACTTCGGAGAGCGCTTTCAATACTTGAAAGGCTTGGCTGGAAAAACATCATTAGAGTCGAAGACATTGCTGAATTACATATCGACTACCTTAGACAGATGTATCCAGAACTCGAAGATCACAGACAAGATGTCAAGACAATCCTTCAACTTGAAGCAAGCAGGTACTCCAGTTCCCGTGAGCGCATGAACTCTGTGGCGATGTCACTCAAATCGAGCAAAAAAGCCAAGGAGCTTACAGTTGACGACCTAATTAGGCTCTATGAGTCAGATGGCATAACTCCCGACTTCTTGATGGAGCAAGGAATTGTGCAGAACGTGCCTTCAACATTTTATACAAAACTTGCAGAATTGCATACAAGCCAGGTGTCAAGCCAGAGTTCAAAACCAATCCCTGGGCTAGAAGATCTTCCACCAACAAAATTACTATACTACCAAGACGGATCGATACACCATTTTCATGCAAAGGTGCTCAAGGTGGTAGAAGGCAAGTATATCGTTTTGGACCAGACTGCCTTTTACCCAAGGGGTGGAGGACAGGAGCCAGACACTGGAGAAATTGAAGGCGTCAAGGTTGTAGAAGTTACAAAGCAGGCTGATGTGGTAGTGCACAAGATTGAAGGGGGAGGAGGTAGGATACCTGCAGAGGAGCAGACTGTACATGGAACGGTAAATGGCAGGCGCCGTGATCTTATCACCAAGCACCATACAGCAACCCATGTCCTCAACTCTGCTTCTAGGAATGCACTTGGCTCATGGGTCTGGCAGAACTCTGCATTCAAGGAAGAAACTTACGGCAGGCTTGATATCACGCATCATTCCACACTTACAAGAGAAGAAGTCAAAAAAATCGAACGTATGGCAAACTGGGTAATCCGAGAAAATCATCCAGTTATAATAAAGACGTATGATCGCGGAGACGCCGAGCAGCAGTTCTCCTTTCGCATCTATCAGGGCGGCATCGTCCCTACAAGCAACGTCAGAATAGTCAATATCAATGGATGGGATATTGAAGCTTGTGGTGGAACGCACGTAAAAAGCACAGGTGAAATCGGGCTAGTCAAGATAGTCAAATCCGAGCGAATCCAAGACGGCGTCGTCAGACTCGAGTTTGTAGCCGGCGAGGCGGCGGTTAGCTACATGCAGCAGCTAGATAGCCAGCTTGCATCTATAGCACAGGCCCTAGGCTCAAGCAGAGAAAAAGTTGTCGAGTCGTTTGACAAGGCAGTGCAAGATGCAGAAGCCACAAAGAAGAAGCTACGAGCTATGCTCAGAGTCGTCTCGGTCCCTATTGCAAAGAGCATTTCAGAGCAAGCGAAAAAGCTTGATTCGGGCATCCACTTGTATACCACATATGATGAAGAGCTTGATGACGACTACCATATTGCTATTGGAGAAAAGGCGATCGAGCTTGACAAACACTTAGTCTATCTTGCCCTTGTATCGAAGGGTCAAGGCATTAGAGTTATCGTATTCGCGGGTGAAGCTGCATGCAAGAAGGTCAAGGCCAGTGCAATTGCAAAGCAGGTATCCGGCAAGCTAGGTGGGTCCGGTGGTGGGGACAATCGCTTTGGGCAGGGCGGAGGTAAGTCAAAAGATAGGATAAGGGAAGCACTGCTGTTGGCTGAAGAGGTAGCAAGGTAGCTGTGAGTGGACGTATAGACTGGAATTCAATAGAGAGCAAGTGGATCGACAGGTGGGAGAAGCAAAGGATCTTTGAGTCAGACCCTGACAGCAGCAGAGAAAAATATTTTGTGACAGTAGCCTATCCTTATCCAAACTCGCCCCAACATATTGGCCACGGTCGGACTTACACGCTTGCTGACGTGCATGCTCGCTATATGAGGATGAAGGGATACAACGTACTTTTCCCAATGGGCTTCCACTACACCGGTACCCCGATCCTTGGCATGTCGCGAAGAGTCGCCGCAAATGATGCTGAGCTGATAGAAACATTCCATAGGATATACAAATTATCAGACGATGTCATTGCAACATTTGTCGAGCCAGTCAAGATAGCAAGCTACTTCCACCACGAAATCAAGAGAGGTATGAAGGAGATGGGATACTCTATTGACTGGCGGCGCGAATTCACCACCATTGACAGGGTATATTCAAAGTTCATCTCGTGGCAGTTCAGGACACTTCGAAAAAAAGGATTGATAGTGCAGGGCTCCCACCCGGTTGGATGGTGTCCACGTGACCAGAACCCTGTTAGCCAGCACGATACGATAGGGGACGTAGAGCCAGATTTCAATGAATACACTATAATCAAGTTTAAGTCTGGTGGTGGTGACGACGACGACGACGATCTTATTATCTTGCCAGTAGCAACGCTCAGGCCAGAGACACTCTTTGGAGTGACTAACCTATGGGTCAACCCCCAGCTTGACTACGTGCAGGCTCAAGTTGATGGCCAAACTTGGATAATAAGCAAAGAAGCAGCAAGAAAGCTAGAATTTCTCAACCACAAGGTCGAGATCATAAAGACACTCAAAGGAAGCGAAATGATCGGTTGGAAAGCTACCAACCCTCTCAATAAAGCTTCTGTCCCAGTATATCCTGCATCTTTTGTTGAGGCTGAAAGCGGCACTGGAATTGTGATGTCAGTGCCAGCACATGCACCATATGACTATCATGCTCTTGAAGCTCTAAAATCAGATAAAAAACTTCAGCAAATGTTTCATATTTCATTTGACGATGACAAGGTTTCCCCGATCAAAATAATCGAGTCCGAAGCGTACAGTAGTGGGATCCCAGCTGCTGAAGAAATCGAACAGGTTGGCGCTCTTGCCCAGAATAATAATAATAGTGATGATGATGAGGGCAAGCGACTGGAAAAAGCAACGAGCAATCTTTACTCCCATGAATTCTACAAAGGTAGAATGATGCAAAATACCGGCAGGTTTGCTGGCTTGGCAGTTGCTGTAGCAAAGAACGAGATCAAGCAGGATCTCTTGAAGTCGGGCTCGGCAGAAACAATGTACGAGCTTGTCAACAAGCCGGTAAAGTGCAGGTGTGGAGCGGAGTGTGTGGTCAAATTGCTGAGTGATCAGTGGTTCCTAAACTATGGGGACAGAGAATGGAAGCAACGGGCACACGAGTGTCTAAGCAATATGGACATCTTACCACAGGACATCAGGCAGGAATTTGATTATGTGATTGATTGGTTGCGCGAACGGGCCTGCGCAAGAAAATCAGGTCTTGGAACTAAATTACCTTGGGACAAGGAATGGATAGTTGAGAGCTTATCAGATTCGGTGATTTACATGGCTTACTATGTAATTGCAAAATATGTCAACAGCAAAGCTATAAGCGATGATAACGACAACATTAGTGATGCATTCTTTGACTATGTCCTGCTTGGAAGTGGTAGCGCAGATCAAGTTGCTAAAGAGTGCAAGTTGGCTACATATGCTGTAGAACAGATAAGAAATGAATTCAGCTACTTTTATCCTGTAGACTCCCGTCACTCAGGGCGTGACCTTGTCCCAAATCATCTCACGTTCTTTATCTTTAACCACGTAGCCATTTTTGATAAGAAAAACTGGCCACGACAAATAGTGGTCAATGGCTCAGTTTTGATGGAGGGCAAGAAGATGAGCAAGTCGCTTGGCAATATCATCCCGCTTCGAGCTGCAATCAGTGAATATGGAGCAGACACAATCAGGCTTGCAATATTGGTCTCGGCTGAAATACTCCAAGACGCCGACTTTTCCTTTGATACTGTTCGAGGCATAAGGCTGAAACTTCTTGGCATTTTTGAAATGGCTGAAAACTGGAGAAACATGTCCCAGCAAGCAACTGAGGAGGAGGAGCATCTTCTTCATCATCATCAGCAGCAGCGATTGCTAATGCTTGAAGATAGGTGGCTTGTCAGCCGACTCCAACGCACGATAGCAGAGACAACAGCATCATTGGACAGATTAAGGATAAGAGAAGCAATATACCATACGTTATATTCGCTTGACAGAGACTTACAATGGTATCTGAAACGAGCCACTGCTAGAAAACATCAAAACATAACCGGAATGCTTGCCGAGTTTCTTAATATTCAAATCAGGATGCTTGCGCCTTTTGCACCATTTACTGCAGAGGAAGTGTGGGAACTGATGAATAACAGGCAATCAATAACCAAAGCAGGATGGCCTGTGGTAGAGGAAGAAAAGATAGACATAGTAGCAGAAGAATCAGAGTTTCTCATCTCTGGTCTGCTTGCCGATATCCAAAATATAGTGAAGGTGACTAAGATAACACCTACTAAGGTAGTAATCTATACTACTGCTGCCTGGAAGACACAAGTGTACAAGGCAATACTCGCAAATATACTAGAAGGCAGAGTCAACTTCGGCCAAATAATGAAGCTGCTGATTGCAAACCCAGAAACTGCAAAGGTCAAGAGTGACCCCAAGATGGTACAAAAAATGATAGAAGATATTCTGTCGACGCCACTTGAAGCAAGGAATCGGCGGCTCAGTCTGACAGAATTTAACGAGATAATCACTATACAGGATGCGCAATCTCTACTCTCAGATGAGATAAACAAAACACAGATAGCCGTTTATTCCGAGGAAGATCCAGCAAAATATGACCCAAAAATGAGGGCGCACGCTGCAAGACCCTTCAAACCCGCTATTTACATTCAATGATAAATTTGTCTTTTTTTCAAGTATTAACTAAGGCTTGTTATGACTCAACTAAACCAGTATACATATGAAGAGAAAAGGATACTCGAAAAGACGGTTTAGATACCCATGAGGAAGGAATATCGACCCAGAAACTCATAAACAAGTTGTTTCATGTAGCCAGCGAGATAGAATTTCTCAGTCAGAACGTTCTTCAAAGCGTAGCCAGAGGGCGTAAGAATCCAAAGTGCTCATCTGAGATAAGGCTCAAAAACCTTCGGTGCTTTCTAAGCAGGAAACAGCATCTGGTACCACGAACTACTATTAGTACGACACTAGACTATCGTCAACACTGTAAAATAACACGATAAACGTATATACTGCAAGCACCAATAACCATTGAAATTGGCCAAAGTGCCACAATCTGAAAATAAGAAATCATCATCATCATCATCAACAACAACAGCAGAAAGAGGCTCATATAAAAAACCGCTTCGTGAAGAAGCAAAGAGACAAATTCGCCGTCTTATAATTGACGAAGGTTACACCACACATGAAACAATGGAGATATTGAACATACCAAGGCGGACGTTTCAGCGTTATTTATCGGAGGCATTTTTACCCGAAAGACAGCTATTATCCAGAAGACTGACAGATGATGAAGTTTTGAATCAACTGGTCTTTTTTGAAGCTCGTATTTCCAAGCAACGACGGGACTTGTTAGCACTGGCCAATGAAAAAAACACAGATGGCAAGATAAGAATTGCAGCTCACAAAGCCGCTAGTGAAATGGCTGCCCTAGTATACAAGGCCTACTCAGAAGCTGCGCCGCAAGTATTGAAAGGTCGTGCAAGTACATTCAGTTATGATAGAGAAGAAGCTAAAAGTCATCATGATCTTTCCCCCGAAGCTTGGGGAAGAAAGGCCGCTCCTTATTCGGCTGAAAAGTATGAACGAGGATTAGAAGAACGGCAGCATCAGGAATATGATAGGCTTGATGCTGCCGAAGAAGATCATATTGCAGGAGATGCCAATTGATCAGTGATAGACCTAGACATACGCGTCTGTCTATCAATGTGACCGCTGTGTTCAGATGTTTATGTAAGTCTCTCTGTATGGAGCGTAGGAATTGGCACAAGCGTGAGGCTTGGGCTATGCTCTTATCTGTAAAGTTTGCTTTATCGTAGTCATTAGATGTATAAAGGAAGATGAAACCGCAGAAGAGGTCCAAGGAACAATGAAAAGCTTCTTTGAACTCTCAAAGAATCGGAAAACACCACGCAGATAATGAAGGTGAAGATGAGGGAGAAAAGATTAGTAAGCCTTCTTAGATTATTATAAAAAAAGGTTCCTTAGGTATCTGCTGTGTTGTTGAGTACACATCTAACCCCGGGAGTTGTCATTTCTTCTTATTCTCCTCCTCCTTTCTACTCTTCTTCCTCACCTTTAGTTACTATTTCCCCATCATGCACTTCTTTCCACTCTCCAGGATTCCACCAAAACCCCATGCCGTCAACTTTACTATTTTCACCATCACTTATAGCATCCAGGCAATCCTCTGCTGTTTCGTAAACTGTCTTGCCCGGTGCTGGATATTGGGTCAGCGTTACCTGACCTGTTATGTTGCCTGCTAAATTAGGATTGGCACGTTCTATTGCTGTGATTGTGGTGTTAAGCCAGTCTCTCATATATGCACAGCTAGAGTCATTGTCTTGATGGATCTGTGAC
>Ga0075418_10007587_pt1 | contig 12208 bp, 12 predicted proteins | sample SoiMetdeltSBSDD2_FD_81776 | JGI IMG/M metagenome (GOLD analysis project Ga0075418, IMG submission 81776) | Bulk soil microbial communities from a Populus tree surrounding site in Tennessee, USA - Soil MetaG P. deltoides SBSDD2 | ecosystem: Environmental > Terrestrial > Soil > Tree plantation...
GCCAACTGATTCCACAAGCCGCTCAGCTGCTCAAGATTTGCCAAGTCATCCTGTTGAGCAGCCCACAGTCTCGATGGTGAGCGACTCATTAAGCACGTCCATTTCAGCAAAACCGGAGACTACAACTGTCTCGCTGAGGCTTGCTGACTATGCCTTCAATAGCGCTGGGGCAGTCCCGATCTCCGTAGGGCTGAAGTCTTATAAAGCGCTAGATGGGTCGAAGCGCAACGTGACGCTTCAGAGCAAATCAGGGAGACTTATCTCTTACAAGCTCTTCCTACCAGGTGATACCATCGACCTTGATCATGTGCAGTTCAAGGTCGACCAGTCGAGCCCTAACGTTCTTTCATACCAGGCTAATGCAAACGGTGCTGCGATTGTAATCCGGTATGCATTCGTACCTGATAGCTATTTAGTGCGAGTATCTGGGGAAGTGCGTCATCCTAACGTGAATAGTGGATTCATTGCGCTGGAGATGCCAACGAGTCTTCGGTCAGCTGAGGCAGACTCGCTAGATGATCAGCAACACTTGGCGTACGCGGTCAAGCCCCAGCGAGAAGACGCGCGTGGTATCCCATTCAGCAAGCTCGATCCGGGCGAGCGTCGCTTAGAATCAGGGCCAATCACGTGGGTCGCAGCCAAGAACAAGTACTTCATTGTTGGCGCACTTACCCCGACAGGTGGGACACCATTTGCTGAAGTTGCAGTAACTGGTGGGCCCCGAACGGGACGTCGTGCGACAGAAGCTTCAGCAGTCGCCGTCGAGCCTATCCGGAATGGTGCTTTTGCGTTCGAGCTCTACACCGGCCCTCAGGAATGGCGTCGGCTTCTCTCACTCGGCCGTGGGTTCGAAAACTCGAATCCTTATGGCGGATTCCTGCAAGGCGTCGTGCAGCCTTTTGCGACGATCGTTATGCGGATCCTTCTCTGGATGCGCGCGACGCTGAACCTGACCTATGGATGGGTGCTCGTAATCTTCGGAATTGCCGTTAGGCTTCTCCTCTGGCCGCTCAATCAGAAAGCCATGCGGACGAGCATGAAAATGAGCCGCCTTCAGCCTGAACTTGCCGAGATTCAAAAGCGCTACAAGTCAGACCCGCAGCGTATGCAGTCGGAGATCATGCGTGTCTATCGGGACCATGGTATGAGCCCATTCAGCTCTCTTTCAGGCTGTTTGCCGATGCTCTTACCGATGCCAATCCTGTTCGCGCTTTTCTTTGTCTTCCAGAACACAATTGAATTTCGTGGCGTTCCGTTTCTGTGGTTAGCGGACATCTCGCTCAAGGATCCCTACTTCATCGTGCCCATCATCATGGGCTTATCAATGTTTGTCCTATCCATCATTGGCATGCGGAACTCACCGCCAAATCCGCAGGCGAAAATGATGGCCTACGTGCTGCCGGTCATGATGACTGTGTTCTTCCTGAACTTGGCGTCTGGCCTGAACCTGTACTACGCAGTTCAGAATCTCACGGCGATTCCTCAGCAGTGGCTAATCGCCAACGAACGAGCCAAAAGCAGCGGAACGCCAACGCCAGCACGTGCGTAAACACCGTCCGAACTGACGGCGCGTTGGTGTCGGACGTGCAGAGAGATACGGTCCATGCGCGTCACGTACATCGGCCATGCCACGCTTCTCATCGACATTGGTAAGCAACGACTGCTAACTGACCCAAACTTCGATGACTCACTTGGCCGGTTTCTACCCCGGGTAAGCCGGCCTGGGATCGCCGTGGAGAATCTACCGCCGCTCGATGCGATCCTCATTACTCACGCGCACGCAGACCATTTATCGTTTCGGTCGCTGGATCTTCTCCCGCGTCGCGTACCTGTATTCGCCCCACCAGCTGTTGCCGCTTGGCTTATAAGGCTAGGGTACTCCCAGACCCGGCCACTTCCGGCAGATAGTCAGGTCGCAATTGGGGATGTGGTCATTCATGCAGCAGCAGCCCGGCACCAAGGAAGTCGTTACTCCATCGACCGCTGGCGAAGCGCTGCAAACATGTACCTGATGGATGCCAGCCATGAGACCTGCTTTTTTGCTGGTGATACAGGGCTTACTGCAGAGACGCACCAAGTGGTCAGCGAAATCGTGCATCATAGCGCTCGGCAACTTGACATAGCGCTTCTCCCGATTGGCCACGCACCTTGGTGGAAACCAGGTTTTCGTCGTGGTCATTTGAGTGCAGATGACGCGCTCTCGCTGTTCGATCGCCTCCACGCCCGATACTTGATTCCGTACCACTGGGGGACCTTCAACCATGTAACATCCGGCGCGTACGACGCGATCAACAGATTGAAGCTCCTGCTACCGGAATATGTTCGCCGGGCGGACGTACGCATCCTCGAGCCAGGTGATTCCCTCGAGCATGTCACGGACTATGGAAACTCCGGCGAAGCCCAGACTGCTTCCCGGTGAAGAAGACACAATCGTCGCTCTCTCAACTGCACCCGGCAGGAGTGCCATTGCAATGGTACGCCTGTGCGGACCTGGTGCGTTTTCGGTAGCGGAACAGCTAGTAACACCATGGCCGCTTCAGCCACGTCAGGCGGTACTCTGCCGCATACATGATCCTAACGATCGATCGTTGATCGATGAGTGTATCGTTTCGGCATTTCCTTCCCCACGCTCATACACTGGTGACGATACTGTAGAATTCTCGACTCATGGCGGGAGTGCTGTTACGGGGGCACTTGTTACTGCGCTCGTACTTATGGGTTCGCGTGAGGCAAGACCTGGTGAATTCACTCGGCGGGCTGTTCTCAATGGCAAGCTCGACTTAGTTCAGGCCGAGGCAATTGGAGACCTTATCGACGCCACGTCGGACAGTATGCGGCGTGTTGTTCTCCATCAATTAGATGGAGGACTATCACGTCAGATCGAAACTCTTCGGCACAGGCTGCTCGACCTCGAGGCATTGTTGGCGTATGACATTGATTTCCCCGAGGAAGATCACGGGCCAATCAAGCGCACACGTGTAGGCGAAAGCGCCGAAGCTGTGCACCAAATGCTGCGAAGTCTGCTCGAGACAACGCCGGCAACTGAGCTCGCTCGGGAGGGAGCATTAACGGTCATCGCTGGGCGTCCAAATGTTGGGAAGTCATCGCTATTCAACGCCATCGTCGGTGAAAAACGCGCAATTGTCACCGACGTACCAGGAACAACCCGTGATGCAATCGAAGCCCGCATTCAGTTCCGCATCTGGCCGTTACGGCTAATCGACACTGCTGGTCTCCGCCAAACTGACGAGCTTGTCGAACGGTTAGGCATTGAGGTGAGCGAACGGTACCTCAAGGCGGCGCATATCGTCATTGTATGTGACGACGATGCAGCTGAGCTCCCCAAGACGCACCAATCGGTGAATGCAGTTAGCTCAGCCCCAACAATCGCCGTTTTAACGAAGGCAGATCTTGGGTCACGCTCAGAACCCAATTCTGTGCCGACCACGGACATTTCCGGATCAGTACGTGTCAGTGCTTACACCCGCGAAGGGCTCGCAGAACTGGGAGAGCGGCTAGAGCAAGAGCTCGAGGCCCGCTATGGCACTATTCCAGTAACACATCCCGCGCTTACCAGAGCACGCCAACGGATCGCTATTGAGCAGGCTTCGGACGAGCTATCTGCGTTCCAACGGCACTGGGAAAAAGCCGACCTACCTGCCCCAATCGCGGCAGTTCACATCCGGTCGGCGATTGGTGCCCTGGATGAACTCATTGGTGTTGTCAGTACAGAGGATATCCTCGACCGGCTGTTTGCCACGTTCTGTATAGGCAAATAGGGTCGACAGCTGCGTTCTCTCGTTATGTAGACTGCACGTTATGCAGTCGCAGCGGCCGCTTCGGCGATCGCAGATATCTCCGCCGCGCTTGCCCGGACTGCCCAGTCGGCGCCTCGCGTAGAGAAGGCTGCGTCGGTCATTCGGGCACCGAGGTAGTACCCACTCCGTTCGGGCATTACGTAGCGTTCGATAGTCCGGGCCTCGTCGCTCATCCCTCCGGACAGATAGCGGAGCCGTAGACCAAGACCCGACCGATCCAAGTCGTCCGCTGTGGCGCGAGCGATTACAGGTTCAAGCTCACGGATTCGAGCATACTGGCGTCGGCCATAACCGAAGTACTCCCAAGCAGCGTGACCAGGGCTGATAACTCGCGACGTCTGTACCGCGAGTCCCTCGTTGATCAGCAGCTCGCGCAAATTGGCGCGCCTGCCGGTCTCCCAATAGGAGTAGTAGCCATTTGCCTCCTCGACGAGCCGCCGGATCTCGCTGCGACTACGTGGCGAGGTGTAGCGAACCGCGTGCGTGATTTCGTGCGCGAGCCACAGCGGGATCAACTCCGGCTCAAGCCCGAGCCCCTGTGTCTCCGGATTCGCAACGCTCGTGAAGTGTTCCAAGCAAACAAACGCGATGCCTCGGCCGTCGACTACAAGCTCGCCAGCGTTAGCCGCGCCTACTCCGACCATTAACACGACGTCAATGTCGGTATCGTATTCAAGCAGGGCGCTGCACTGCTCTGAGGTCGATCGGGCGAGCGAGACGACGTCAGTTCGCTCCAGCATGGCACGGAGGTCCGAACGGTCAGCGAGCGCAGCAAGCTGCACTACGTCACGGAAGTGGGGACCGTCAGGATCGAGGACGTAGTTGTGCCAATACGCTTCGAGGAGACGTCGGTGGGTTTCGAAGTAGCGATGGTAAGCTGCGACGCGATCAGTGCTATTGAGTACGGCGAAGAAATCAGGTAGCAGATTGATCAGCATCTCAGCCTGAGCGCGAGGAAGCGGCGCGAGTCTTTCGGCAGGACGCGCGGCAAGATAGTGGTGACGAGTAATGCGAACAAGAGAGAGTGCTTCCCGGGTGTGGCACAGATTTTTCTTACTCGCCTTTGTGCCTCGATGCGTCAGATACGCAGAACGAGGTAAGAACGTAGGCGAGGTGCAGCACGATGACGACGCTACAGCAAATCGAACTTCATTGCCCAATCTGCGAGTCGACCTTCCGCTCCCAGGCTGTCGTGTCGACGAACTCGTTTGGTGGAAAGCGGACTGACTTTCACGAGCGCGCAGCGGGCACGCAACCTCTGCCCTACCTGGTGCACACCTGCAGCCGATGTGGCTACTCCGGAGCGGAGCGCGATTTCAGCGAAGAAGCAGAAGTGACTCCAATGCTCCGCGAGCACGTTTGGAACGAACTGACACCACGTCTGCCAATCGAAGCGCTCTCAGGCTCAGAGAAGTACGAACTCGCGGCGAAGATTGCGGAATGGCAGTCGATGGAGCCCCGGCACATTGCCGATCTTCTGCTTCGGGCAGCGTGGTGTTGCGTTGATGAAGGGGACACCGAAGCCGAGCGATACTTCCGCAGAAAAGCTGCGTGGACGCTCGAACGAGCTCTGGACAGCTTTGACGGCGTCGTATCCGAGGAGCGCGCCGTACTCACCTACCTGGTCGGCGAGTTGTGGCGGCGTGTTGGTGACCTGACACTTGCGGTAGCCTGGTTCAATCGGGTTCCGCCAGAAATAACGGACGAACAGACGCAGCAGTGGATTCTCGACGCGGCGCGCCAACAACGCGACTGCCCGCGGGAATGGTTTGGGTAGAGCAGGTCTGACGTCGGAGTTAGCGAGTTCCAAACAAGCGGTCACCGGCGTCGCCCAGTCCCGGAAGGATGTAACCCTGCGCGTTCAGCTCTCGGTCGAGGGCAGCCGAGTAGACCTGCACATCGGGATGAGCTGCGCCGAGGCGATGCACTCCCTCGGGCGCGGCTACGAGGCAAAGAAACCGGATTCGAACGCCACCGGCTCGCTTCAGAGAACTCACTGCGGAAACTGCGCTGCCCCCGGTCGCGAGCATTGGATCGAGCACGAAGAAGTCGCGTTCAGCAGCATCGCTCGGAACTTTGAAGTAATAGTCCACCGGCTCCAGCGTATCGTGATCGCGATACAGACCGATGTGACCTACACGCGCGGACGGGACGAGCCGCAGAATACCCTCGACCATTCCAAGCCCGGCCCTGAGAATCGGAACGAGCGTGAGTTTTTTCCCACTGACTTGATACCCAGTAGCCTGCTCGAGGGGAGTCTGTACCGTTACTGGATCGAGCGACAATTCGGCTGTTGCTTCGTACGCCATGAGCATCGCGATCTCGTCGACGAGCTCTTTGAAGATCTTCGTTGGTGTCCGGCGGTCGCGTAGCAGCGTGATTTTGTGCTGCACAAGCGGATGACGAACGAGCGTCAAGTTCGCGAACGCAGGGGTGGTGGCCATGGCCGTGAAGCTACTATCTTCGCGCCCATGAAAGAATACCAAGCGGTCATCCATCGGCTCACGCGCCATACTCGTGAGGATGAGGATGCGCTGACCGACCTGCTGAATGAGCGTATGCGAAGCGGCTGGGAGCCTGCGATGATGTCGCAGGACGAACAGCGCCTGACGATCATCTTCCAGCGTCAGACCGACACCGAGCAGTCCTGACTTGTAGCAACTCGACGAGCATGCACCTTTTGTTGTTGCTTCCTTCCTCTACGGTCAGGCTGATATAGCAGCTCGCTGCACCCTAACGCCACCGGCCACATCACCGTCTTCCAGCGAATCGTGGAAATCGAATTCGTCGGCGCCGCACGAGAGGTTACCGGTTCGTGTCACATCCTTCGTGTTGCGGGTAAGACGGTCATTCTCGACTGCGGTCTGTTTCAGGGAAAGCGTGGTGAAAGTCACGCGAAGAACCTACGACTCCCGGTGCCTATCGAGGCAATTGATGCGGTCGTGCTTTCACATGCGCACATTGACCACGCAGGCCGTCTTCCATTTCTCGTCCGGCACGGATACCAGGGCACAATCTGGTGCACCCCAGCGACGCGGGACCTTTGCGCCATCATGCTGGCCGACTCCGCGCACATCCAGGATAAGGACGCCGAGTTTCTGGCCCGTCGAGGGAAGCAGCCAATCGAGCCTCTCTACTCCCTGCGGCACAGCACGCGGACGATAGAGCTCATGAGCTCCGTTCCCTACCATAGAACGTTCGACGTCGTACCGGGTGTTCGTGTATCGTTCATGGACGCGGGGCACATACTCGGCTCTGCGTCAGTGGTGATCGACTGCACCGACGGGAATAGGACTGGGCGATTGATCTTCTCAGGGGACATCGGCCGATCAGGCCTTCCCATCATTCGCGACCCTGAGCCTCCGGAAGGAGCGGATGTCGTTGTGATGGAATCCACCTACGGGAACCGCACTCACGAATCGACTGAAGGAGCACGAGCACGGCTAGCGACCGTGATTCGGGAAACCGCGGGCAAGGGTGGCCGGGTTCTCATACCCGCATTTGCCGTAGGGCGCACGCAGGAGCTGGTGTATGATCTTCATGTACTCGCCGGGTCTGGTGCGATCCCGTCCATCCCGATCTACATCGACAGCCCACTTGCCATCGACACGACGTCGGTGTTCGAAATGCACCCCGACGTGTTCGATCACGGCGAAGACCTTGTACGGACCGTTCGAGACCTGTTCCGATTCGAGCTGGTACACTACACGCGGGATGTCGAGGAGTCGAAAGCGCTTGCCAAGATGCACGGACCGATGGTGATTATCGCGGCGTCAGGCATGGCGGAAAGCGGGCGAATTCTGCACCATCTGGCGCAAGGTGCCAGTGACCCGAGGAACACCATCTTGATCGTTGGCTTCCAGGCCGAGCACACTCTCGGCCGACGTATTGTCGAACGTCGTCCGATGCTGACTATCTTCGGTGACGAGGTGCCACTCCGCGCCCAGGTGGAAGTGATCAACGGCTACAGTGCACACGCGGATCGTATAGAGTTGGCCTCGTGGATCGACCGTGTTCGTGAGCGGTCGGCGGGGTTGTCGAACGTTTGGCTGGTGCACGGCGAGCCACCAGCCCAGGACGAACTCGCGACGAGCCTACGCGCGAGGGGATTCAAAGTCGGATGTCCATCGCCACAGGAGCGGCAGACCTTTTGACCTCTGCGTCGCGCCCCGGCGCCCCGGCAGCCGACCGGCGGTTATCAACACCGGAGCGGATTCTCTACGCCGCAGCGGCGCGCATCGTCGCCAGCGGAACGGCGAACCTGAGCATGCAGGACGTCGCCGATGCCGCCGGCGTCAGCAAGGGGCTGATTCACTACCATTTTCACGACAAGGAAACGCTTCTGACGCGGCTCATTGAGTGGATGACACATGAGTCTGTGGCTCGAGAAGCATCGACGTTAGCGCGCAGCACGCCGAAGACTGCGGTGGACGACCTCTGGATGTGGGTGGCTGGCGAGATCGAGCGCGGCCACCTGCGCGTGCTCAACGAGCTCGCCCAGGAACGAGGCCCCCTCATCAGCGACGCGATCCGTCGGTCTGCGCGGGCACGTCGCGAGGCAGCGATGGTCACAGTTGACCGGTTGTTCGCGCTGCTGGAGCTACGCCCGCGAGTTCCGGTTCAGCTACTCGCCGATGTCATCGTCGCGTTCATCGATGGCCTAGCGATCCACGCCTCTCTTGCTCCCGAGGCTAATCATCGAGTTGCGTTCGACGTGCTCTGGCTTTCTCTGCTCAGTCTTGCCGAATGAGTTGAGCGTGAAGAGGGGACAATAGCCCCGTAGCGCCGAGTAGTGGCTCTGTCGCCTATTTGTCTCGTCTGCTTAGTTTCGCTGGATGAAGCTGCCATCGCGTCTCGGTAGTCGACTCCTTCGTGGAGCGCTGATCACCGTGATCGTGGCGTGGGTAGCGTCGGCAGCTTCGGTGCTGCTCTGGGGAGCCCGGGACCGGGCGCGCACATCTGACGCAATCGTGGTGCTCGGTGCAGCGCAGTATGTCGGACGACCGTCCCCGGTATTGCGAGCGCGACTCGACCACGCTCTGGAACTATGGCAGCGTGGTCTGGCGCCCCGACTAATCTTCACGGGCGGGACCGGCATCGGAGATACAACCAGCGAGGCCGCAGTCAGCCGTAATTATGCCTTACGACATGGCGTTCCCGACACGGCGATCCTGATGGAAAACGAAGGCCGCACCACGCGTGAATCGCTTGCTGCCGTCTCGGCAATCATGAGGGCGCGGCAAATGCGGACAGCAATCCTCGTGAGCGATCCGTTCCACATGCTGAGGCTGCGCATTCTCTCGACACAGTACGGCGTGGACGCGTACACATCGCCCACCAAGACGAGCCCGATCTCCGCCAACAAGGCGCAGGCACTGGCGTATGTTCTGAGTGAGTCGATCAAGGTTCCGATGATGATCGTGGCCCACACTTTTTCATTGGATCAACCGTAGAGCCTAACGCTTCACCAGCTGCCCAGCTGCCCAGAGTCCCTCGACAGAAACGAGAGGTGCATTTACACCAATGCAAGTTCCGATCGACACTTTTCGATTGCCGAACGGGTTGTTCGTCACGCTGTCCGAGGACCACACAGCTCCGCTGGTTGCCGTGAACCTTTGGTACCACGTGGGTTCCGCGAACGAACGAGCGGGTCGAACCGGATTCGCGCACCTGTTCGAGCACATGCTTTTCCAGGGTTCGGCGAACGTCGCTGCGAACGAGCACTTCGAGCTGGTTCAACGTGCCGGTGGCACTCTGAACGGCTCGACCTGGCTCGACCGCACCAACTACTTCGAGACTGTTCCGTCGAACCAGCTCGCGCTCGCGCTGTGGCTGGAGGCTGACCGAATGGGTCGCCTGTTGCCGGCGATGACACAGCAAAAGCTCGACACGCAGCGCGATGTCGTGAAGAACGAACGGCGCTGGTCGGTCGACAATCAGCCATACGGGACGTGGTGGGAAAAGCTTCCAGCGCTCGCGTTCCCTTCTGATCATCCTTTCCATCATTCGCTGATTGGTTCGATGGAGGACTTATCGGAGGCAAGTCTCGAGGACGTCGCGCAATTCTTCGCGACGTATTACACGCCCGACAACGCCGTGCTGTCGATCGCTGGAGACTTCGAGCCTGGTGAGGCGCGACGTCTCGTGGAGGAGTACTTCGGCGCAATTCCGCGTGGAGCGAATCGACCACCTCTGCCGCCGATGGACTTACCTCCGACATTCGGCGACTGGCGGCGCGAAGTTGTGGCCGACGCAGTAATGCTCCCACGACTCTACCTGGCGTTCCGGTCACCTGTGTTCGGCAGCACGGACTACTACGCCGCGAGCGTGACCGGTGCAATTCTCGGGATGCGACGCGGAAGCCGGCTGCATCGTACGCTCGTACGCGAGCGGCAAATTGCATCGGAGGCAACTGCATTCACGTTCGATTTACCGAAGGGCAGCGATCTACTCGTTGTAGACGTTACGGCACGGCCGGGGGTCGAAGCAGAGACTTTAGAACGTGAAGTCACGACGGAGATTGACGCACTGCAAGCGGATGGTGTCGACTCCGCGGAGGTCGAGCGTGCCGTTGCTCTCATCGAGACAGATTTCGTCGCGTCCATGCAGGCTGCCGGGGAGCGTGCCGACAAGCTCTCGCTCTTCGCAACGTATTTCGGCGACCCGCGGTTGTTGAACGAGCAGGTCAGTCTGTATCGCGCCATGACGCCCGACCGGGTAAACGCATTCATACGAAGCCGGCTCGGGCCAGACAACCGCGTCAGCCTTCTGTACGTTCCGCGTGAGGAAGGAACGGAGAGCGAGGAAGCTGCCGCCCTGGCGGTAACGGGCGTATGAGCGTCGCCGATGCCGTTTCGCGGCCCACGCCGGGGCCAAGCCGGGCCTATCAATTCCCGGTGTTCGAGCGCCTAACGTTGGGTAACAGACTTGACCTCATCGTCGCACCGGTCTCGAAGCTCCCGATCGCCACAGTCGTCGCGCTGGTTGATGCTGGTGCTGCCGCAGACCCGCCCGGACAGGAAGGCGCGGCACTTCTTACGGCGCGCGCACTTGCCGAGGGCACGGAACGAAGTGACGGAGCCCAACTGGCCGAACGATTCGAACGCCTGGGAACGGCGCTGGATTCGAGCGCAGATTGGGACAGCGCCACGGCGCGGATCACGGTGACGACCGAACGATTACCGGCCGCGCTTGCGCTCCTCGCCGAGGTGGTGCGCGCGCCGAACTTTCCCGGTCGCGAGGTGGAACGGCTGAGACAGGAGCGACTTGCCGAGCTGCTTCAGCAACGCGCAGAGCCGCGCGGACTCGCGGACGACATGTTCGGCAAGTTCGTATACGCCGCCGGTTCACGTTACGCGCTCCCTGATGGCGGCAGCGAGTCGACAGTGGAATCCGTCGATCGGGTTGCGGTTCGCGCGTTCTACGAGGAGCACTACTCCCCGAACAGCACGACTGTCATCGTCGTTGGCGATATCACGGTCGACCAGGCGCGAACGCTCGTGACCGACACGTTCGGCTCGTGGGCAGGTCGCAGCGTTAGGCCGGTCGCGGTGGTCGATCGACCGGCTGCAACCACGCGGATCGTTCACGTCGTCGGCAAACCCGACGCGCCGCAGTCCGAGCTTCGCGTTGGCCACGTCGGCGTACCGCGGCTGCACCCGGAGTACTTCTCGATCGTAGTGATGAACGCGATCCTCGGTGGCCTCTTCTCGTCGCGAATCAATCTCAACCTGCGCGAGGCACACGCGTACACGTACGGTGCATTCTCGTCATTCGATTGGCGTAGAGCGGCTGGTCCGTTCTCGGTATCCACGGCGGTGCGCAGTGATGTGACAGATGCTGCCGTGCGGGAGATCCTCCTCGAGATCGACAAGCTCCGTGACGCAGGGGTGACCGATGCCGAGCTCACGCTCGCGACGAGTTACCTCGACGGGGTTTTCCCGATTCGGTTTGAGTCGACGACGGCGATCGCGAACGCCCTCGCGAGCCTTGTGTCGTACGGGCTTCCTGACGACTACTTCGATACATACCGATCGAGAATCCGGTCGGTGACGGCGGAGCATGTACTTCAGGCTGCGCGCGCGCACTTGCGGCCAGACGAACTACAGATCGTGGCCGTTGGCGACCCAGCCGATGTGCGGGCTGCGCTCGAGCAGCTCAGTGTCGGGCCCGTCGTGACCTACGACGCCGAGGGCAGACCGGCTTCGTAACAGTCGGGAGGTCAGTCGGTGCCTAACGCACACGCGGCGGAGCGACATCCGCCGCGTGCTTCATCTCATGCCTGCCTGCCAACAGGAGCTACCGTGACCGAGAGTCCACTCGTCTCTACGCGCCGGGTATACACCGGACGTGTGCTCAACCTCGACATCGACATCGTTCGATTTCCCAAC
>Ga0075418_10007588_pt1 | contig 12208 bp, 10 predicted proteins | sample SoiMetdeltSBSDD2_FD_81776 | JGI IMG/M metagenome (GOLD analysis project Ga0075418, IMG submission 81776) | Bulk soil microbial communities from a Populus tree surrounding site in Tennessee, USA - Soil MetaG P. deltoides SBSDD2 | ecosystem: Environmental > Terrestrial > Soil > Tree plantation...
ACGGCACCTCGATAACCGCCTGACCGTGTGAGCCGAACTGCTGAGCCAGGATCGACCGAGTCCGTTTGTCGGCATGCCCATCGGAATCGTTGAGCACGATCACGGTGCGCCGCAACAGACCTATCAATCCGCGGGATGCCAGCCAGTCCATCGTCTGACCGGCGGCCGCCGCGCCGTCGATCCACGGTGACGACACCACGATGAGCGCGTCGAGATCCCGCAGTACCTCCTGTGTGACAGGAGAGTCCATGGTGGAACTGCAATCGATGATCGAGATCGTGAAGTAGCGGTCCAACCGCGACGTCGCCTCCCGATAGATCGCCGGGTCGAGGACGCGGCGGCGAGCAGGTGTGGCCTCCCCGACCAGGACGAACAAGCCAGCGGCGTTGTTGCCCACCCGGGCGCGCACGTCGGCAAACGACTCCAGATACTGGTCGGACGCCAGCTCCCAGTAGGAACCCGGAGCCTTCGGGTCGACGCGGCTGCCCAGTTTGCCGAACGCGGTGTCGGCGTCGATAGCCACCACGCGGTCGTCGTAGCGCAGCTCCGCGAACACGGACCCAACGCAGGCGGACACGGTCGTCTTCCCGACGCCACCCTTGCCCATCACGCCGACCTTATAGTGGCCGCGCAGCACCGATTTGATCCTCGCCTCCAACTCGGCTAGTCGGATCTCGTCGGCAGACGGGCCAACATGGACCAGCCCGAAGGTGGCCTTGTAGAGCGCCAGCCGCCAGCCGCGGATCGGAGGGACGCGGCGCGCGGGCCACAATTCGTCGACGCGGATCCCTTCGGCATACGAGGCGGGCGGCGCAGGCTGCGCACCGGTATCCGGCCCGTGGCGGGGACCCGGAAACCGTTGACCTGTCCACCCGCCGGGCACCGGCGGCGGTTGCGCCGGCTGCGGTGCACGCGGTACCTGCGAGCCGAGTTGCCCTCCCGCCTCGCCTGTCTCGACGCGACTGGCAGCGGGCGGAGCGTTCTGGAGCGCGCCGGGCGCCGGAGGCTGTGGGTGCGGACCTACTTGCGGCGGTTCGCGGAAGCTGCCCCGCGATCGATCAGGGTCAACGAAGAGAGGCGGGCCCTCTGCTGGACCCAGACGGGAGCCTTCAGGTTGAGGTGGTAGTGGCGGCGGCTCGGCCCGCAACCGATGCGGTCCCGTGGAGAACGGCCGGGGCTCGTCCGCGCGTGTGGGCTCGCCCGCGCGTTCCTGCGGCTCTGGTGGAACGAAATCCATCGGAGGCCTGCGCGGCAACGCCGAGTCGGCGGAAGGCGACGGTTCGGCCGGCCCGGGCGGTCCTGTCTCCGGGTCGTGGTCCGACTCCTCCGGACCCGTCCACCCAGGCTGTCGCCGCAAGGCGTCGTCGCGGTCGGTCACTGCAAATTTTCCCTCCAGCTGTCGAACGACGCGAATGTCGGCCACTCTCAAAGTACGCCTGGCCTAGGGTTACCTGCGCTTGTTCACTCTTCCGACGCGGGCCACACCTTTCTGCCACCCGCGTCATCGCGGCGAGGTCAGCGCACCGCTTCAAGCACCCACGCGACCCCGTCGAGCGCATCTAGCACGGCTGGGCGGCCGACCGCAGCCATCAGCAATTCGGCTGCCCGCCCATGGATCTCCTGCCCTTTCCCCACGTTCGGTCCATGTCGGTGGCATGCAACCGAATCCCTCGCAGCCGTCCCAGCGGTACGAGACCGATTGGCACGGGGCCGGTCAAGAAGTCCAACGCGACTGGGCGACCGCGAGATCCCTGTGATGGTGCTCGAACCCTCTGGAGCCGCAGCGGTGGCATCCTGGCTTGATGGGGCTGCTGCTCGTCCGACTCGTCGAGTTGCTGATCGTCATCGTGCCGGTGATCGGCCTGGTCGTCGCCGGTATGAAAGCGGTTTCGGCTGCCCGGGAGCGTCAGGCACACGGAGGCGACGAATCGGTGCCCCAGGCCAACACCCAGGCGGCGCAGTGGCGGGCCATCTCGCGCACGGTCAAGGAGCATGACCGAACCGACACCCGGTGGTTGGATTACGAACTCGACATCGGCAAGCTGCTCGACTTTCCGCTGATGACCGACATGCGTAACCCGCTCACCGAGCGCTTCCATCGGGCGAAACTGCGAGCCGACCTGCTACGGCCGGCCAAGGCCGAAGATCTTCTCGAAGACGGCGACGCCGCCCGTGAGTACCTCGACGCGGTCGAGAACTATGTGACGGCATTCGATGTCGCTGAGAGCGAGGCGATTCGCAGGCGGCGCAACGATTTCACGAAACCTGAGCAGCAACGTCTCACCCGTGCGCGGAATGCTCTGCGGGTGGCGGTGGATGCCGGCGCGACCCTGCAGGAGCGCGAACGTGCCTACGCGCTTGCCTCGCGGGAACTCGACGGGCTGATTGTGCTGCCCGAGCGTGCTCGAGCCGCCATCGAGCGCGGCATCCTCGGTGAGCTCGACGGCTAGCTATGCCGCCCGGCCGTTCGACAGCACCCGACGCGCCGCGAAGTCCGCGGCCTGAACCGCCATCCCGTTCACGGAGTACAGATTGTGCGCACCGTTGTCGTTGCCGGTGGGCGAGCAGACGTTGTCCTCGGGGATGCACAGGTCCGTGGTCTTATCCGCATAGAGGTGGCCGACCGTGATCGGCGGCGCTCCGGTATAGATCATCTGCAGGAACCCGCTCGATGGCTTTCCGAACAGAACCACCGCGGCGACGTGCTTCGCCACCTCCGGCGCCATCGGGCCGGTAAGCCCGGCCGGAAGGGTGAAGCCGTTGGGCACTGAGTCCTCGGTCGTATAGGCGACGACCGCGGCCCCCTGGGAATACCCGCCGAGCACCATCTTCGTGCTCGGGCAGCTCGCGGCGACGTCGCGGATCTTGTTGCTCGCGTCGACGACCCCATCGGCGGCCGTCGCGAAATCCAGCGACGCGGGGTAATTGACCGGGTACACATCCATAGATTTGTCGCCGAGTTGACCGCGCAGGGCATCGACGAAGGCCTGTCCTGTGCCTCCCACACCCGGTGCCTCGAACGTGCCGCGTGCGAATATCACCTCGACGTCGGGGCATGGTTCAGCAGAGGCGGTGGGAATGTTGATCGCAGTGCCCAGAAGCGCCGAGGTCGCCACCACCGCCGCACCGAAAAGTCGATCCATTGCGCTCATCAAAACCTCACCGCCCCATATAGTTCCCGACCCGGCGCAGGCTCCGGTGCCCGCTCCGCAGATGCCGCCGGGTACCCAGCGGCGCACCCGACCAAACCAAGATCATAATTGCCGCCGCGGCTATTCGGTACTGAGATATGCGTCCGCCCATGCGCCGATGATTCGCGCTGCCCGACGGGCCTGGCCGGGTCCGGTCAACAAGTGCTCTGAACCCTCCAGGGAGACGAAGCTCCGCGGATGACGCGCGGTGCGGAAGATTTCGCTCGCGTTCTCGATGCCGACGGTGTTGTCGGTGGGCGAGTGCAGGATCAGCAGCGGCATCCGCAGGCCGCGGATCTTGTCGTGCAGAGCTGCCGCGCGGACGTCCTCCACGAACGCACGCTTGAGCGTGAGCGTGCGCCCGCCAGCCATCCACTCGGCGCTGCCTTCGGACAACACGCGGTCCACCACCGCGTCGTAGTGCTGCTCGGCGTGCGACGGGTCCACGGGCGCCCCGACCGTTGCCACCGCCCGCACACCCGGCGCCTGCCGGGCCGCGGCGATCACCGCCGCACCCCCGAACGAATGGCCGACCAGGATGTCGGCGGGCGTCCCTTGTTCGGCCATGAACTCGCACGCCCGAACGACGTCGTTGACCTTGACGGTGAACGAACCGTCGCCCCAGTCGCCCTCCGAGTCGCCCAACCCGAGCGCGTCGAATCGCAACATGCCGATGCCGTCCTCCGCGAGCTGCTTGCAGATGCGAGCGGCGGCAGGCGAGTCCTTGCCAAGCGTGAACCCGTGCGAGAAGACGCCCCAGCCGCGGGGTTCCCCGGCTGGCCGGTCGATGATTCCCGCCAGGCTCGGCCCAGTCGAGCTTCCGAACGTCACGCGCTCAGCCATGCCGGAGGTTTACCACCTGCGGAGCCCGATTGACCATGTCGCTACCGTTTAGGCATGTCCGAACAGGTCACCACCCACGCGCCCGATCCGGCCGATGTCGGCAAGCGGATCGACCCGGTACTCGCCCGGAGTTGGCTGTTGGTCAACGGCGCGCATGCCGACCGATTCCAGGCCGCTGCCCACTCGCGCGCCGACATCGTCGTGCTCGACATCGAGGATGCGGTCGCCCCGAAGGACAAGGCCGCCGCCCGCGACAACGTCGTGCGCTGGCTCGAGGCCGGAAACTCCGACTGGGTCCGCGTCAACGGTTTCGGCACCCCGTGGTGGGCCGACGACCTGAAGGCACTGGCAAGCACGTCGATCGGCGGCGTGATGCTGGCGATGGTCGAGTCGGTCGACCACGTCACCGAGACCGCGAAGCGTCTGCCCAACGTTCCGCTCGTGGCGCTGGTCGAAACGGCGCGGGGGCTGGAACGCATCACCGAGATCGCCGCGGCGAAAGGGACCTTCCGGCTCGCATTCGGCATCGGCGACTTCCGCCGCGACACCGGCTTCGGCGAGGACCCGGCCACGCTCGCGTATGCACGCTCCCGTTTCACGATCGCGGCCAAGGCGGCCCATCTGCCCAGCGCGATCGACGGGCCGACGATCGGCTCCAACCCGCTCAAGCTCATCGAGGCCACGGCCGTTTCCGTCGAGTTCGGGATGACCGGCAAGATCTGCCTCACGCCCGACCAGTGTGTAGTCGTCAATGAGGGACTTTCGCCGTCGCAGGACGAAATCGCTTGGGCTAGAGAATTTTTCGCCGAATTCGAGCGCGACGGAGGCGAGATCCGCAACGGGTCGGATCTGCCACGCATCGCCAGGGCCACCAAGATCCTCGAGCTGGCTCGCTCCTACGGCATCCAGGTTTCCGAGTTCGACGACGAGCCCGTGCACATGCCGGCCCCGTCGGACACCTACCACTACTGATTGACGTCTTCGCGCACACGAAGCTGGGGATTCCCCGGACCAATCGGCTGTCTCGTTGCTCATGTCGGCAACGCCGCGGGCCGGTTGGCGGTGGACGTTCACGCCGACCGGCTCTGTCGCTTCGCGGCCCTGCGGGCCTTGATGCGCGCCACTGACCTCCGCGACGGCGGATGTCTGCGGCCTCGCCGGTTAATTGATGCTTTCCGATCGGACCTCGGCGACCCATCAACGTCCTGACGGCGGAGCAGCCAGCCATGGTTGGCTGCCCCCAGGTCCAGCCGGTCGAGACCATCAGTCCGCCTGTGGACATGCAGTCCCAGGTAGGCGGAGAACAGGTCCCGATGTTCGAGGACGCCGCACTCACAGCGGTGAACCCGCTGGGAGAGCGTCTTCTTCTTGCGGTTCCCGCACAGGCAGGTTTGGGACAGGGCCGTGGTGTTGAGGTTGTACTCGTAGCGGCGATTACCCCCGGCGCTGTCAGCCTTGCGGCGCATCATCTCAACGAGCAGCCCAGGTGCCCGGTCCCGTACGCTGCGCGGGAAGTTCTTCTGCCATGCGCCGTAACCGAGCTTTTCGCAGGCAATGTCAACACCATGGGCGAACAGCCGGTTTGCCAGGGCCCCAACACAGTTGTGACAGGTGTGGTCAGGTGCCGCAGAAGGTTCGGTAGGCGCCGAAGTCCTCGGGTGCCGGCTCGGCGTAGCGGTCGAATCCTGGTCTTTCGTCGTAGGGCGCGGTCACGGCGGCAAGCAGCTGCGTGAGCGGATCGACATCGCCGTCGGTCGCGGCGGCGAGGGCCTCCTCGACCAAGTGGTTGCGTGGGATGTACACCGGGTTGACCCGGTCCATCGCGTCCGCGTCCGGAATCAGCGCCCGCCAGCGGGCGAGCCAACCGTCGAACGCGGCAAGGTCGACGAACAGTCCGCGCGCCGGTTCGACGTCGCCGCGCGCCGCCCGGCCGAGCAGGCGGTAGAAGGACGTGTGGTCGATGCGGCTCTGCTCGAGTTGTTCGAGCAGCTCAGCGATCAGCGGAGTCGCGACGGCGTCGTCGACGTCGCGCAGCCCGAGCTTCGCTCGCATGCCTGCCATCGATGCGTCGACGTAGTGCCGCCGGAAGCCGTCGAGCGACTCCTGCGCCAGAGCGAGCGCGTCGTCGAGATCGTCGGCGAACAGCGGAAGCAACGTCTCGGCGAACCGGGCCAGGTTCCACGCCGCCACCGCCGGCTGTTGGCCGTAGGCGTATCGGCCCCAGCTGTCGATCGAGCTGAACACCGTCGCCGGGTCGTAGGCCTCCATGAATGCGCACGGCCCGTAGTCGATGGTCTCTCCGGAGATCGTCATGTTGTCGGTGTTCATCACGCCGTGCACGAACCCGACGAGCATCCATTGCGCGATGAGCGACGCCTGGGCGGCGACGACCGCCTCGAACAGCGCGCGGTATGGATTCTCCGCCTCCGCGGCATTCGGATGGTGCCGGGCGATGGCGTGGTCGGCGAGCCGCCGCACCAGGTCGGCGTCGCCCGCGGTGGCGGCGTACTGAAAGCTGCCCACCCGCACGTGGCTGCTCGCCACGCGCGCGAGCACGGCTCCCGGCAACAGCGTGTCCCGATGGACGCGGCGACCCGTGGCCACAACAGCGAGCGACCGGGTGGTGGGGATGTCAAGCGCGTGCATCGCCTCGCTGATGACGTACTCGCGCAGCATCGGGCCGACCACCGCGAGCCCGTCGCCGCCGCGCGCGAACGGTGTGACTCCGGACCCCTTGAGGTGAATGTCGCGAACCGTCCCGTCCTGGCAGGCGATCTCGCCGAGCAGCAGGGCGCGTCCGTCACCCAGACGCGGGACGAAGCCGCCGAACTGGTGTCCGGCGTAGGCCTGCGCGACGGGCGTGGCCCCATTGGGCACCAAAGAGCCGACCAGAAACCGCAGACCGTCAGGGCTTCGCAGCCAAGCCGGGTCCAGGCCCAAGGACGCGGCCAATGGCTCGTTGAGCACCAGCAGCTGCGGGTCCGGAGGCGTCTCGGCCTGCCAGCGCACGGCCATCTCCGGCAGCTCGCGGGCGAACCGGTCGTCGAGGACGACCGTGGCATCGGATGCAACGCTCACGTCACCCAGGTTACGGATGGACGATTCCGGTCAGACTTAGACTGTGCCCCCGGCCACTGTCGCAACCGAATGGCGTTGCGCTGCAGTCTGTCTGGAGGTAGCTGCGTCAGCGACGCGCCGAGCCCGTCAGCGGCCCACCGCCTGGCGCCTGCAGCAGGCAGATGACAGTGCTCGGCAGCGGATTGCCCGACGTCCGATCTTGGTTGGAGTCGATCAGGTACGTCACCACGAACGGGCCGCCGGATTGCCCGGTGTACTCGGGTAGTCCCGCGCCGCACTGTTGATCCGCGACGTCGGCGATCGCGGCATTGACCTCCACATTCGTCCGCAGATAAACCTCAGCCGCGTGCGGTATCGCACAGTCGACGACCGACACCGTGACCACGCTGGGGTCGGTCGGCGGCGGGTCGGCGAGGCAATCGCCGACTTCCAGCTCGATCCACTTCTGCGTTCGCGCGCCTTGCGCCGTTGTCGACGTGGTGGTGGCGGCGGCGGACGTGGGTGACGCCAGACTGGTCGGCGGCGCGTCCGAACCGCCCGCATCACATGCCGTCAGCATTGTCAGCGTGGCCAGGCATCCAACCGTGGGACGCCAAGAATCTTTCAAGACGCACATCGGATGCTGTCAATTGTGCCTTATCCCAAGCGGTTCACGGCCGCGGCGCCCGCGGCGGTATTCGTGGCGACGTGTGCCGCGTGCGGATCGACGACGACCGGTTCGGCCGGTCCGATTTCGCACGTCAATGTCGACTGCGGGCTGCAGACACCAGCGCCCAGCGGGTTCGCCGAGCTCCCCGGGTTCACCGTCACCGAGATCTGCCCCGCCGACGTTGATCCCGCCTTTGTGACTCACGAGTTTGGCGGCCTAGCCGCTGGCGTGGTGAGCCAGAACGGGAATCCGATTCTCAAAGTGCTTGTGGGCCAACTCAAGAGCGGCAGCGGCGACACATTCGTCCATACCTACGTAGGGAAGCTGTCAGATCAAACCCGCGAGGACGTCGGCGTTCCCAGCGAACCCGCAGAAGTAGACGGTCATGTCCTGACCCACTTCAACATTCCGCTACAAACCGACGGATATGCCTACGCCGACGGAGACACGGTCGTCATCGCCTATGTCGTACCGTTCCCGCCGCCTGCAACCGTTGAGGCCGCGCTCTCCGCGATCCTCGGCAACGTGTAGGGCTCAGTGCTGCGACCACACGCCGAAGGGGACATAGGGGTCGACGCCGTAGGGCGTGTACGGATTCGCCCCACCGGTGGCGGTCTGCGGGTAGACGGGCGCGGGCGCGGGCACATTTGAACCGCTCCCGGCGTCCGCGAGAGCCGCACCGGCCAGTCCAATGGCGAGTGCCGCCAATGCGCTCGACACCACGGTGGCAAAGGTGATCTTCTTCATGTGAAGCCCCTCCTCGGGCCGTCTCGTCAGGAGGGCCGTGTACCACGCCTGCCGATCTGTTAGGTAAAACGCGCAGGTGGACGCAAGTCATCCCGGTGGCAGGATCTGTGCCGGGCATGGCAGAATCGCCACGACCAATCAATAGCTGCCACGCCGTCCCTGGGCGCCAGCCGTCGCCTACTCGCCAGTCGCTAATCTCGATTGCATAGATGGGCTCTGATCCTCCCCGGCGGTCATCGTCGCCCTTCGGGACGGAGCAGACAGGCATGCAATCAGGAGCAATCTGTTGACCCTCAACACCGTCGCGTTCGAGCTGGTGCCGCCGAACGCCGACCTCGGTCCTGAGCAGGCCGTCGAGGAAGCGCGCAAGGTGCTGCGGTTCTCCAAGGAAACCGGCATCGACGGCCAACTTGGGCACGTCATGATCCCCGGGATGATCGAGGAGGACGACGATCGTCCCGTCGAGATGAAGCCGAGGCTGGACGTACTGGAGTTCTGGAACATCATCAAGCCGGAGCTGCCCGGGATTAACGGGCTGTGTACCCAGGTCACGGCTTTCATGGATGAATCGTCGTTGCGGCATCGGCTGACCGATCTGCGCGACGCCGGCTTCGACGGCATCGCGTTCGTCGGCGTGCCGCGGACCATGAACGACGGTGAAGGTGCCGGCGTCGCGCCCACTGACGCCCTGTCGATCTACGACCAGCTCGTGCCCAACCGCGGTGCGATCCTGATTCCGACGCGCGAGGGCGAACACGGCCGGTTCAACTTCAAGTGCAACCAAGGTGCCACGTACGGCATGACCCAGCTGCTGTACTCCGACGCCATCGTGGGCTTCCTGACGGAGTTCGCGAAGGCAGGCGACCATCGACCCGAGATCTTGCTGTCGTTCGGTTTCGTCCCGAAGGTGGAGACGCGAATTGGCCTGATCAACTGGCTGATCCAGGACCCCGGCAACGCGGCCGTCGCCGATGAGCAGGCGTTCGTCACGCAGCTGGCGGAAACCGATCCCGCGCAGAAGCGCAAGCTGATGATCGATCTGTACAAGCGGGTGGTCGACGGCGTCGCCGACCTTGGATTCCCGCTGAGCATCCATCTCGAAGCGGCATACGGCGCATCGGCGCCGGCCTTCGAAACCTTCGCGGAGATGCTCGATTACTGGTCGCCCGCCAAGGGCTGATATGAGTTGAGGTAGTCACTTCACAAACGCCTCCGGGGGTGTCAGGAAGGGATTGTCAGATTTCCCTTTGAGGATCAAAGCGTTGGCGCGCTTTGGTTCTCCTGGGGTGCCCCCGGAGGTGTTGTTGTGTCTGTGCATCATGGTGCGCTAGTCACGTCGTCCACGATCGTCGTTGCCGTCGATGTCGGCAAGACCTCGGCGATGTTGTTGGTCACGGATGGCGGTCGGAAACATGTGTTCGGTCCGGTTGAGTTCGCGATGACGCGTTCGGCGTTGTCGGCGATGGTGGATCGGGTCAGTGCCGTTGTTGCGGCGTCAGCGCAGGTCAAGGTTGGTGTGGAAGCGGCGGGACATTACCACCGTCCCGTGCTGGATTACCGGTGGCCGGCAGGCTGGGAGGTGCTGGAGTTCAATCCTGCTCATGTCGCCGAGCAACGCCGGGTCGCGGGTCGGCGGCGAGTCAAGACCGATGTGATCGATCTGGAAGCGATCACCGACCTCATGCTGGCTGGTCGGGGGCAGGTGATCACCGACCGCGAGGTGCGCATCGGTGAGCTGGCGGCCTGGGCGACACATCGGTCGCGGCGGGTCGCCAGCCGTACCGCGACGAAGAATCAGTTGCTCGGTCAACTCGACCGCGCGTTTCCGGGGTTGACGCGGGCATTGCCGGATGTGTTGGGCACCAAGATCGGGCGCCTGGTCGCCGTCGAGTTCGCCGACCCGGCCCGGCTGTCTGCCCTGGGTGTGAAGAGGTTGATCCGGTTCGCCGCGGCCCGCGAGGTGGCGTTACGGCGTCCGGTCGCCGAACGTCTACTGACCGCGGCCGCGGACGCGCTGCCGACCCGCGATGCCGTGGTGGCCCGCCGGGTGCTGGCTGCCGACTTGGAGTTGCTGGCCGACCTGGACACTCAAATCGTTGACGCCGAGAGCGAACTGGCCGCACTGTTACCCCTCACCCCGTACGCCACCCTGACTTCGGTGCCCGGTTGGGGTGTGGTCCGTGTCGCCAATTATGCTGCCGCCCTGGGTGATCCGGGCCGCTGGCCGGGTCCGCGACAGATCTACCGGGCCGCCGGGCTCTCACCGATGCAATACGAATCGGCCGGCAAGCGCCGCGACGGAGCGATCAGCCGTGAGGGCAGTGTGGCGCTGCGGCGAGCCCTGATCGATCTCGGTATCGGTTTGTGGCTGACCGAGCCCGCCGCCAAAACCTATGCCGCCGGACTGAAAGCCCGCGGTAAACACGGCGGCATCATCGCCTGTGCCCTGGCGCATCGCGCCACCCGCGTCGCCTATGCCCTGGTCCGGGACCGCAGCCGTTACGAGTCCGCCCGCTGGACCTAAAGCATCGCGTGTTGGCTGTCCTCGGTCCTGGGCCATCGGCGCCGGCGGCGCAGGAGCTGTCCAGCGTGCACCGCCCGCAGCGACAGCGAGGACGAACGACGTGGACAGCGACGAGCACCGGCGCATGCTGACCGCCGAGGAAACAACTCCTCACCCACGGAAGGTGGACGAACTGACCTGAGATCTTCACAACTCCGGCCGCCAGTGCCAGGCTGAAAGCAAGAAGGGCCGGATCAGATGCCGTAAGGGCTATGGCGGACCCGCACTGCGGGTTACGCCGTGACTAGCGTGGCACCCGGCCCTTCGCCGTTGACGGCAGCCCGAACGACGCCAGATGACCCAACCACTGCACGCAGCTCGAGGTCGCATACGTCAGCGTGGGCGCCCCTCGGTAACCCCGCCCAGTCCAACACAAACCGCCCCAACACCGACACACCCCAACAAACCGGGGGCCGCCCGGGTTGCTAACGCCGCACACCCGTTACCCGGACTTGACACGACCTACAGCCAGCTACCCTGGCCCGAGTGTCCGAGCCGTCCGTCGCAGCACTGCGAAACCGCCTCGACGGGCTGACAATCCGCGATGCGGCCCGGCTCGGCCGTCGTCTGAAGAATCTGCGGGGCAAGTCCAGTCCGGAGAAACTCCAGCAGATCGTCGAGCAACTCGCTGCCGCCGAGGCGCTCATCGCCACCCGCACCGCCGCGGTCCCCACGATCAGCTACCCCGACCTGCCGGTCAGCGACCGGCGTGACGAGATCGCGAAAGCCATCGCCGAACACCAGGTGGTCGTGGTCGCCGGCGAGACCGGGTCGGGCAAGACCACTCAGCTGCCGAAGATCTGCCTCGAGTTGGGCCGCGGTATCCGCGGCACCATCGGGCACACGCAGCCGCGTCGGCTTGCGGCCCGCACCGTCGCGCAGCGCATCGCCGACGAATTGGGCACACAGCTAGGCGACGCCGTCGGGTACACGGTGCGCTTCACCGACCAGGCCAGTGACCGCACGCTGGTGAAGCTGATGACCGACGGCATCCTGCTCGCCGAGATCCAGCGTGACCGACGGTTGTTGCGCTACGACACGTTGATCCTCGATGAGGCACACGAGCGCAGCCTAAACATCGACTTCATGCTCGGGTATCTGCGTGAGCTCCTGCCGCAGCGGCCCGACCTCAAGGTG
>Ga0075418_10007589_pt1 | contig 12208 bp, 8 predicted proteins | sample SoiMetdeltSBSDD2_FD_81776 | JGI IMG/M metagenome (GOLD analysis project Ga0075418, IMG submission 81776) | Bulk soil microbial communities from a Populus tree surrounding site in Tennessee, USA - Soil MetaG P. deltoides SBSDD2 | ecosystem: Environmental > Terrestrial > Soil > Tree plantation...
AAGCACGGCGTCATCGGGCTCACGAAAGCGCTCGCGCTCGAGCTCGCGCCTCGGCGCATCACGGTCAACGCGGTGTGCCCGGGGTGGACCGACACCGAGATGGCGACGACGGGTCTGCAGGCGATGGCGGCCGCGATGCAGACTGATTTTTCAACGGCTCGGAAGACGGCGCTCGCGGCCGTGCCGCTCGGCCGCATGCTGGAACCGCGCGAGATCGGCGAGCTCGTCGCGTGGCTGTGTTCGACGGCGGCCTCGGGCATGACGGGCCAGGCCATCAGCCATTGTGGTGGCCAGGTCATGTGGTGAGACACCGAAGACGGGTGTCTTTTCCCGTGGCCGGCGCTCGAACCGGGTTGCCATACTGGTTCCCGCAGAGCCCTGCTTTCCCCATGCGCAACGCTGCACCCGTCGTCGCCCTGATCGCACTGGCCGCGTGTGCGGCTCCGGGTGGTCATCGCGCGGAGGCGCACGGTGCTCAGCCACCGCAGGAGCCGCGTCACATCGACCAGCTCGAACCAAAGCGCCTCGGCATCACCGTGGCCACCGCCCTCGGTGCCGGCAACGTCGCTGTCCATGTCCCGGGCACGCCGCTCGACGACCGGGCCGATGCCTGGTTCGTGAAGCTGTCCGGCGAAGGCACGAACGGGGCGGCTCTCCATGTCGAGGCCTGGTCGAGCGAAACCGAGCTCTTCTCGGGCATCACGATCAACGACGGGATCGCTCCGGCCCCGGGCGTTGCGCGCCTGCAAGGTGTCCAGGTGTTCCCGCACGTGCGTATCGACACGATGCACGATGCGATGTTCCACATGCCGCTGCGCCTCGGGCTGTTCGTGGACTGGCAGGAGATCGACCACGACCGGGCCCGCGTCGAACGCGAATGGCTCTCGCTCGGACCGAAGTTGCTCTTCGAGCCGACCTGGCGCGTGATCGAGCACGACCTCTGGTCGCTCGATCTCTACGGCCGCGTCGGCGGCGAGATCGGCAACGCCTGGTTCAGCGAGCAATACCGCGGTGGCGACGACCGCGACTCGACAGGCCGGTGGGCGGGCGAGCTCGGTGTCGGAGTGCGCGCGGACTTCGGCGGCTGGCACGCCGAGCTCGGCTACCAGCTGCACCAGACGACGTTCGGCGAGATCGACAGCGCTCTGTATGGAGATCGCGATCGCACCGAAGTGCAGCGGCAGCAGCTCTTCCTGGGCTTCGCGATCCAGCTGTAGCAGTGCCCGCGTTGCGACTTCGAGTATCGAGTGAGCCTGGTCGCCTCGCGGGCGAGCAGGCTCACGGCGTCTGCGTGATCAGGTTGATGTGTTGATTCGACACGGCCCACTGCGTGAACGCCGCGTCGAACGTCAGCACCTGGCTGAAGTAGATCAACCCGACCGCGCTCGGCACGCTCGGGGCGGCAAAGCTGGATATCGCGATTCCCGCGGCATTCGTCGAGCCGCTGGACACGGCGACGTTGCCACCGACCAGCAGCACCGGCAGACCCGGGACCACGATCGGGCCCGGTAGGTCACCGAGGCCGATCAGGAACGGGCGCGAGTTGGTGCCGGTCTGCACGGCCAGGGTCAGCGTTCCGCCTTGCACCACCTGTTCGGGCAGGAGCCTCAGCTCTGCTTCGAGCGGCACGATGGTCTTCGTGCCGAGCTCGAAGTTGTCGATGTTCCAACCGCCGAGGTTCAACCCGACGTCGGCAGTGAGCCGGAACTCGACCGTGACGGCCGCATTGTTGTCGGCCATCGGGATCGGGTACTCGACCACCTGCCACGCCGCGTCGAGGTGGTGCGTGGCCGTCGCGTTGGTCCAGATCTGGATGCCGTTGACGTAGACCGAGGCCTGATCGAAGATGCCCTGCTCGACGGTCAGCCAGCGCTTGAAGCGCAGGAAGCAGCCGAACTGGCCCGTGCAGTTGATCGCGGGCGAGCGCAGCCAGTAGCTGACGCTGTTCGGGTAGCGGCCGTTGCTCGTGCCGGCGCCGAGGTCGGTGCCGTAGACCGAACCGGTGCTGCCCGCCGCCGTCGGGTCGGCCCACGCCACTCCGGACACCGTGCTGAACTTGCCTTGAGGCACGCCGAGCTGCCAGTCGTCGGTGATGCCGCTGTACAGGCCGTGCGTCCAGCCCGCGGCGCCGCTTTCGAAGTCTTGCAGGTGGAAGCCCACGAACGGACCCGATGTCTGGACACTCGTGGTGTAGGAGTACTCGCCACTCGTGGGCAGCCGCACCGTCGTGGTGCCGTTGTGCACGGCTTCGATGTGGTAGCTCACCGAGCCGCTCAGCTGTCCAGGCAGCATGGCGCGATACCCGTTCACCAAGCCATTCGGGTGCATGTTGCGGACGACGGCGCCGGCACCGGCGTTGTAGTGCAGGCGAATCGCCGTGATGGCACCGCCCGACACGAGCGCGGCGGTGCAGTTGACGACGCGCGGCGTGACGCGGTTGGTCGTGTTGCCGAGCGGGGCGTGCGAGAACGCGATGACCTGGATCATCGGATAGGGCAGGTTCTTCGCGATCGCGGCCGCGCTGAGCTGTGCGTAGTGCGGCGTCCCGTTGAGCAGGTTCGCGTCGTCGTCGTCGGCGACGAACACCTCGCGCACGGCGTCGACCTGGTTCGTCGCGTCCGCGATGATCGACCCGATGACCGTGTCTTCCGAGATCTGCAGCGCCTGCGGCGTGCCGAACGCGGTGCGCAGCGCCTCGCGGTAACGCCAGGCAAAACCCATCCAGACCTGACCTGCCGTGTGCACTTCGGCGCCCGTCTGCGGATACAGGCGCGTGTTGTCGCCGCGGCGCAGCGCGACGCCCGGCGTCTGGAAGCCACTGCCGAGCAGCACGCTGTCGACGATGTACATACCGATGATGTCACCCCAGCCTTCGCTGAGTCCGTCGCCAGTGGCGTTGCTGATGCCGCCGTAGCGGTCGTCGAGACCGTGGCCCCATTCGTGCGAGATGACGGTCGAGAACGCGAGGTTCGGGCAGCCACCGCCCTCGGAGTAGAAGTTGATCGAATTACCCGAGTAGAACGCGTTGCACGTACCCGTCACGTTCACCGCCACCGCGATGGTGCTTGCGGTTGACATCTGGGACGTATTGCCGACGATCGAGCGCGCGTACTCGTTGGTCTTGTCGACCCAGTACGCAGCCGTCGGGTGGGCGCCTTCGTTCCCCGTCGATGCCGCCGTCAGCAGCTGGATCGTCGTGTTGACCCCGGGGTTCACCGTGACGATGGCGCTCGGCGGAAGCGAGCCGGTGATCGGCGCGTGGTGAGTGCCGTCGAGTGCACCCACCGTGATGGCGACGGGCGACACGATGTCGATCGTGAACTCGCCGTTCGCGTCGGTGGTGCGCGTGCCGATGCCGGGCACGTTGAGCACGATGTCGGTCAGCGGAGTGTTCACGAGCGCGCTGTAGCCGTCGGCGCCCGTTCGGGTCCAGGCCATCAGGGTCACGACGGTCGGCACCGGGGGTGCGCTCGTCGCGGGGACCGTGTCGATGGCGCGCGGGGCGCTCTTGCGACTGTGCGTGGCCAGCGTGCAGCCAGGCATGCCGCATTCGTGCCTGTCGTTCTGGTAGTGCAGCACGCCACCGGTCAGGGCGTCGATGTAGCAGCGGCCGATGGGCCCCTTGCCGTTCCGGTCGATGTTGCTGATCGGGACTTCCCAGGCGAGGTAGAACGGCGCCGACGCAGGTGCGTTGATGTCGCCCCAGATGACCAGCTGCGGTGCTCTCGGCGTCCCGGGCTGCGTCACCTCGCCGGGTGTCTCGCCGAGTGCGAGCCACGCATTGGCGACGGCAACCTGTTCGGCGATGACGGGCGTGATGTTGAAGGTCGCGGGGATCGGCCACGCGCGGCTGCCGAACATCGCGACCTTGCCGTTCATGTTGATGCGGACGTCAGCTCGGCCCTCGATGACCGGCAGGCCGCGGAAGAATTGATCGAAGACGAACGACCAGGTGCGACCCATGCGGCCGGCGCAGACCTCGCGGAACGTCGAGGTGCCGAGCCCGAGCAGGTCGCTGTGTTCCTGCAGCAGTTTCAGCGCGTGCTGCCGTGCATGTTCGAGCGTGTTGTCATTCCAGTTCTCGAGTGCGAGCCCAGGGCCGAAGATCGCGCTCGGCGTGCCCGTCGCGGGGTGCCATTGCGTGATCCAAGAATCCCCATGCGCGCGGAGGAAATCCGCCATGGCGGCCTTCGGCGACGGGAGCTCTTGACCGGGATCCTGGGAGAATGCGGAGACCGCGAGCCCGAGACTCGCGACGAGCGACAGTGTTCGCATGAGGACTTGACCTGGCGGGACTTGTGCTGCGGCGACCGTCGGGGGACAGGCGCTGCGGAGGGACAACGAACGTCTCGAGGTGAACTCGAGGCGGGCAGGATGGGGCGAGCGCCGGGCAGTAGACGCGCACAGCCACGGGTGGTCAACCCAGCACTTACCTCACTTGCGGAAATGGCACTGCGTTGGGCCTGCACGCTGCGTTCCCGCGTGCTGTGACCCGGTAGCCCGTAAGCGCCGGCGCACGGGAGTGCGCGTCCGCCGCGGGTGGCGCGTCTCCTGGTCGGCGATCGAGCCGTCATCTCCGCAAGCCGACGCGGGTTGGGTCGATCGGCCACCGAGCGGCGGCTTTTTTCTGCACCCCCCGGCGCCGGTGGTGGATTGTGGTGGCGTGAGTTCCCGCACGATCGAACACCAGGACGTCGTTCGCCTCGTGCAGCAGCACCAGGTCGAGGTGTGGCGCTATCTGCGGTTCCTCGGGGCGTCGAACGAACTGGCCGACGACCTCGCGCAGGAGACCTTCCTGCAGCTGTTGCGCGCGCCGTTCGTCGAACGTGCGCCCGCCGCGACGGTCGCCTGGCTGCGCACGGTCGCGCGCAGTCGCTACGTGAAGTCGTTCCGCCGCCCGCCGTTCGCGTTGACCGAAGTCGAGACCATCGAAGCCGCGTGGACGGGCTTCGCGCGCGACGACGCGGGCCACGAGAGCCTCGAGGCGCTGCGCGGCTGCGTGCAGCAACTCGACGGCCGCGCGCGCGAGGTCGTGCGGCTGCACTACGAAGAACGCCGTTCGCGGCGCGACATCGGCGAGCGGCTCGGGCTCGGCGAGGACGGCGTCAAGTCGCTGCTGCGGCGCACGCGTTCGATCCTGCGCGAGTGCATCGAGCGTCGGAGGAAGGGAGCATGAACGATTGGGAAGATCGTGTCGTCGATGCCTCGCTGCAGGAACTGCACGGCAGCAAGCCGCCGGACCTGTCCGCGCGCGTGCTGCTCGCGCTGCAGGAGCAGAAGGGTGGACCGCTGCCCACGCTGCGCGAACCGCCGCCCGCTCGGCGCCGCACCGTGCGGCTCGTCGAGGCCCTGCTGGCCGCTGCGGCGGTCGTCGCTGCGGCGTGGTTCCTCGGCGGCTACATGGCCGAATCGCCCGCGGGGTCGCAGCAGACCGAAGTGGCCACCGTCGAGCTCGAGGTGCGAGTGGTCGAAGGCACGCTCGAATGTGCCGACATCCGGCCCGGCCGCGCCACGGTCCGCCACGCGGCGCCGGCGCTCGCGACGTTCGCGGCGCATCCCGGCAATCGGCTGCGGTGCGAAGCCCGCTGTCTGGCCCAGGTCGGTCCGTTCGGCTCGTTTGCCGCGGAACCGCACACGGAATTGGAGGTGAAGTCGATGGAGTTCTCGCGAAAGCAGGGTGTGTTGGTTGCGTCGACACTGACGCTCGGCGTGATCACGGGCGCCGTGACCTGGCACGCGTTCACCCGCACGGACGTGGCCGTCGCCGGCGACGTGTTGCGGCTCGAAGCCGCTCCGGGTGGTGCGTCCGGTGCGGCGATGCTGGCCGAGAACGAGCGCCTGCGGCAACGTGTGCTCGAGCTCGAGCGCCAGAACGAAGTGCTGCAGACTCAGGCCTCGCGCACGGGCGTGGCTGCGGCGCCGCCCGTCGAGACGCCGAAGGAACCGCCGGCGGAACCGGAGGCGAAGACGCCGAACGCGATGGCGTTCACCGATCCGAAGTTCGACGCAGCGCTGTCCGGCATCGACTGGAAGCTCGTCGGCGACGTCACGAACGAGATGGGGCCGATGCTCGTGCAGCTGGCCGCGCTGGCCGGCGAGATGAAGAACGGCGAGCTGTCCAAGGAGGGGATGGCGCTGGCCATCAAGGTCACGGAGCTCAACGGCAAGCTCGTCGCGCAGGTGCCCGCGATGTTGCAGGCCGGGCTGCCGGGTTACGAGGCGAACGGCGCCTACACGCATCCGCTCGTCACGGCGAACACGCTCTCGAGCACGCTCGCTGCGGCGGGCCAGCCGTTGACCGACGCACAGCGCGCGACGATGAGCGGGCTCGTGCGCACGTTCAGCATCGAGAATCAGTCCATCTCCGATGCGTCGCGCGAGTTCGACCTCGAGTATCTGCTCGCCGAGACGGAGATGAAGGACCGCTTCTACAGGGAGATGTCGACGTTGCTGACGCCCGAGCAGTATCGGGCGATGTATCCGGAGGGGTCGCAGTCCAACGACGGCGTCAGCTTGTTCGGGACCGGCATCGTGACGCGCCCGTACACCGAGGTCGTGCCGGCGGCCAACGCGGCCGACTTCGCGCGCATCGCGAGCAACAAGATCAGCGAGTCGATCGGGCTCGACGAAGCCACCGCCACGAAGGTACGTGGTGTCATCGAACGCATGACGGGGGCGTCACCCGAGCTGTGGCAGGATCCTGCAGACTCCGCGGAGACGCGCTTGAAGTTCCTGAAGCGCGGTCGCACGCCGGCGGCGCTGCGCCGCCAGATCGAAGTGATGCGCGAGATCGAACGCAGCGTGTCGTTGACGCCCGAGCAGAAGAAGCAGCTCCGGTCGATGAAGAAGATCCTGGTGCCGCTGCCGAAGCGTTAGGGTCCGGGCCAGGTGCGAGCGGCGCGCGACTCGACATCAGGGACACGATCTGGAACGGAACGCCGCTCGGCTGGGGCGAGTATGGCGGACGCACGAAGATCGCCGAGTTCCTTCGCGGCCGTGGTGCGACGCGAGGGAGCTGAGCCGCGTGAAGTTGGGCGCGTCCCGTCGCGTTTCGTCGCTCACGCTCCCGATCCGGCAACGGTCGCGCGCGTGCGAGATCCAGTCGGGCGCATACTCACGAACACATTGCATGGTCGACTTGGACCCACGCAAGGTGTGCATTGGCCGGGCGGGATACTCTTGCCGCTCGCCTGCCCTCAATGCCCTCGAGCACGCTACCGCGGTGCGCTCGTCCTGTCTCAGCAGCGGGTTTCACTTCAATGCGTATCCCACAGGTCTCCCTCCTCGCTTCGGCGATCTCCGTCGCACTCACGAGCATTGCTCGCGCACAGGGCGACGATTGCTCCGGTGCCCTCCTGGTCGTGCAAGGACTCAGTGGTCCCTACACGAACGTCGGCTCGACGACTTCGGCACCCGCGTGGCCCTGCGGTGCCGGCGGCAATGACGTGTGGTTCTCGTACGTGCCATTGTCCACCGGCACGCTGACCGCCGACACGTGTACAGGTACCAACTACGACAGCACGATCGAGATCTTCGACGGCACTGGCGGCTGCGGCGGCCTCGTCTCCCTCGGCTGCAGCGACGACTTCTGCGGGCTGCAATCGTCGTTGACGGTCCCCGTCACCGGCAGTGTCACCCACTACATCCGCGTCGGCGGCTTCAGCGGCCAGACCGGCACGTTCTCCTTGAACATCAACGGGCCCACTGGCCTCCAACAGGCCACCGTCGTCAGCCAGGGCCAAGGCTGCGTGGCGACCTTTGCGTCGTTCTACGAGTACTTCACCAGTGCGCCTTCCTTCGACCTGGGTGGCAGCGCGATCACGCTCACGCCGCTCCCCACCGGCTATGTCGTGACGAACGGTGGCGTCTACAACCCGGTCGGCAGCCTCAGCGCGCCGGTCACGCTCGCGTTGTCGGACGACTCGCAAGTCTCCGCGGGCACTCTCGGCCTCTTCGTCGGCTCCAACGGCTGGGTCGCGACTGGCGGCGGCAACACGACTGGGTTCACGCCCACCGTCAGCCTGTTCCTGAACCAACCGTCGACGGCGTTCTGGAGCTGGCACGACTTCAACCCCGCGATCGCCGCCGGCGGCCGGGTCAAGTACGAAGAAGCCGGCACGCTCGCGCAGGTGACCTGGGACGGCGTGTGGGACTACGGCGGCACCACGGCGGCCAATGCCAACAACCTCCAGATCCAGATCAACACTGCCACGGGTGCGTGCGTGATCGCCTGGGGCACGATGTCTACCCTCGGCAACGGTTTCCTCGTCGGCTACTCGCCGGGCGGCCCGAGTGAGGATCCGGGCAACCGGGATCTGTCGACCTCGCTGCCCGTCATCACCATCAACCCCGACGTCCTGCCGGTGTCGCTGGCGAGCCTCGGGCGGCCGGTGCAAGGCGCCGCAGCCGTTGCCTATGACGTCACGACGAGCAACATCCCTGCCGGCGCGGGCATTCACGTCGGCGTCGTAGGCTTGAGCCGGCCCGGCTTGCCGTTGGCTTTGATCGGCGCGAACGACTGCTGGCTCAATGCCAGCCTCGACGTCATCACCGGCGTGTCGCTCTTGCCGCCGGCATCGGTGACGTGGACGGCGCTCACGCTGCCGGCAGCACCGCCGTTCTTCCTCGGCTTCCAGTTCAACACCCAGGCTGTCATTCTGGGTGTCACGGCGAACCCGGCACTGGGCGTCGGCGTGCTGACCTCGAACGGCCTGAAGTGCACCGTCGGCGACTACTGATCGCCCCATCCGCCGGACGTTTGCTGCCCGCGCAGCAGCGTCCGGCAGCAGCGCTCCGCCGCGAGCCGTGCGAGAGGGGTTCCCGCCAATGCGCTGTCTGCGGCTCGCGGCTCCCGCGGCGGTTCAGCCCGCATCATCACCATCAGATCCCCATTGTGCCGGATCATCTACCGGGAGTGGCAACCTGCCCTCGAGCCACTTGGCACATTCCGCCGGGCTGAACGCCGCTCCATCGCCTTCGACCACCCAGGACAAGAACTGGTCTGGTCCCCCATTCTGGTAGGGGGGAGGAGAGACCGGCATGAAGACGGTCGGCAGACGGTCCGCGACGGACAGGTAGTTGAGCACGTGGCCGAGTTCCTGCACGACTCTCCACGCCAACGGATGGTGGATGTCGAGCGCGAACTTCACCCACCATTGGCCATTCTTCGTTCGACCATGGCCGATCGAGGCCCGTCCGGTAGGGAGCTGAATCGCGGGCAGGCGTTCGAGGAAGGCCAGCAACTCATCGAATCCTGCGTCCGCGCTCATGGTTGACTCACGACCTGGCCGCGCAGCAGCCGGCGATGCGCGAAGACATGTCTGCTCAGACGATACCGTTCTTCGGGCGCGAGCGCCGCTTCAGGCGCTCGGCGCATGCCGCGGCGGGTTGGCGAGCTTCAGCGACCGGCTCTTTCATTGCTTTGCGGCTTTGCATCGAAGAAGTCGTTCACCATCGGAACGACGACGGGGAAACGCTGCATCAGCGTGATGTGCGTCGTGTCAGGCAGTATCGCCAACCTCGATGCGGAGCGCGGTCGCATGTCGCCGAAGATCTCGTCGCCCTTCAGACGGAACATCTCCGCGATGTGCTCGAGGCGCACGCCGTCGGCATCGCCGTGGATGAAGAACATGGGCGCTTTGGTCGCCTTGAGCTTGTCGGCGCCGAAATCGTAAGGCTTCAAGTCCATCGCGATGACGCGCTTGACGAAGCCCGGAAACGCGTCTGGCGTCGGGCTCAGTTTCTTGTATTCGGCTTCGATCGGCGAGCCCTTGAACATCTCCGGCGTGATCAGCGGGAACATGTCGAGTGCTTCCTTGACCCAGCCGTCGTGGCGGAACACGGCCGAAATGCTGACGACCTTGCGCACTTTCTCCGGATGGCGGATCGCACACGCCATCGCGACGCCGCCGCCCATGCTGTAACCGATGAGATCCGCCTTCGGGACCTTCAGATGATCGAGCAGCGCCGCGACGTCGTCGGCGAGGTTCTCATAGCTGAAGTCGCGGTTGATGTCGGCCGTGCGCCCGTGGCCCTGCAATTCGCACGCAATCACGTTCCGCGTCTTGGCGAACTCGCCGATCCAGTCGGTCCAGTTGTTCGTGATCGTCATGAACGAGCCGTGGAGCAGCACCACTGGATCGCCGCTGCCGTGGACTTCGTAGTACATCTCGAGTCCATTGACCGGCGCGTAGCCCTTGGTCCGTTCTTTCTGCGCCGACACGACAGCCGACAGGAGCATCGTCAGGAGAAGAGCCGTTGTCTTCATGGTTCACCTTCGAGCGCGAGCGTCGAGGATCCCGCGCTGCCAAATGTCTGTCGCTCCGCCGCGAGACGTGTTCGAGGAGTTTGGTCTCGCGGAGGTGTTCCTGGCGGCTTGTCGGCTGCTGCGGCGGGGTGCACTGCCTGATCAGCGCTCCCGAGCGACGCGAGGCAACGCCGCATGTCGTCCGGCACCGGCGCCGCGAGATGCAGCGCGCTCCCGTCGCGCGGATGCAGACAGCGCAGTTCGCTCGCGTGCAGCATCTGACGCCCCGTCGCGAGCTGGCCCGGCCAGGCCGGGTCGCCGCCGGCCTTCAGGTGTGCGGTGTATTCGAGGTAGCGCGCGTCGCACTGACCGTAGAGCTTGTCGCCGACGATCGCATGCCCGACGTGTGCGAGGTGCACGCGGATCTGGTGTGTGCGCCCCGTTCGCGGCCGCACGCGCAGCAGCGTGTGTGCGTCGAAGTGGCGTTCGACCGCGACTTCCGTCGCGGCGGCGCGGGCTCCGCGAGTTCCTGTAGCGCACACACCACGCCGCGCGGCGACGACGCTCTGCGGTGCGGGACCGATCGGTGCGTCGATGAGCATCGAAGTGCTCGCGACCCGCCCGTGCACGATCGCGAGGTAGTCCTTCTGCACGAGTCGCGCTTCGAACTGGCGCTGCAGATGTTGCGTGGCACCGGCGTGTCTGGCCAGCAGCAGGACCCCGCTCGTCTCGCGGTCGAGCCGGTGCACGAACGCGAGCTCCGCGCCGTTTGCGCCGGCCCGCGGAAGCTCGTGCAGCAGCGTGGGCGCGAACGCAGAAGCTTCGTGAGCGACGAAGTGGGCGGGCTTGTCGACGGCGAGCAGGTCCTCGTCGTCGTGCAGGATCGGGATCGCCGGGTGCGCCGCCGCAGGCGCCGGCGCGGGATGGAACGCGATCAGGTCGCCGGCCCGCAGCACTTCGCCGGTGACTGCGCGCGCGCCGTTGCGCAGCACGCGGCCGTTCTCGATCTGCTCGCGCCAGCCGTCACCACCCAGATAGGTGAACCGCTCCGCGAGCCACGCGGCGATCTCTCGACCCGCCGCGGGCGCGGGCACGCGCGACTGCAGGACCTCTTGCATCGTGCGGGGAAAGTAGCCGGCACGGGCTCGAGGCCAAGCACCGCCCCGCCGCCATCGGCTAAAACCAAGGCATGAGGTCACGTCTTCTGCCCCGGGTGTTGGCGTTGCTCGCTGGTCTCTCCCTTGCCGCTGCGCCCGTGCGCGCGCAGGCCGACGCCGTGCGCGTGCTCGAGCTGCACGGCACCCCGTACGAACGCGGCGTGCAGCACGGCACGGCCTTGCGCGCGGAGATCACACAGATGCTCGAGCGCTGGGATCGCGAGCTGCAGCGCGAACACCATCTCGCGCTTGCAGCGTTCGTCGAGCGGTTCCTCGCGGCGACGAGCTACGACGCGGCGACGCGCCGCTGGTTGCCCGAGATGCTCGACGAGGTGCGCGGCATCGCGGCCGGCGCCGGGCAGCCATACGCGACGATGTTCGCATGGCAGCTCGTCGACGAGGTGTGGGCGCAAGCTCCGTCGATCCTGCGCGAGAAGTGCACTTCGATCGGCGTCGACCGGCGTGCCGACCAACCGACGATCGTCGCGCAGAACCTCGATGTGCCGCGGTGGTATCACGGCTTCCAGTGTGTGCTACGCCTGCGCGACGAGAGCCGTGGCCTGCAGCAACTCGTCGTCACGATCCCTGGCCTCGTCGCGGCAGCCGGCATGAACAGCGGGCGCGTCGGCGTCGCGGTGAACACGCTGTTGCAGTTGCGCCCGTGCCGCGACGGGTTGCCGGTCGCCTTCGTGGTGCGCGGTCTCCTCGCGCAGCCCGACCACGCTGCAGCGCTCGCGTTCCTGCGACGCGTGCCGCACGCGTCGGGCCAGAACTACACGGTCGGCGGACCCGACACGGCGCCGGG
>Ga0075418_10007593_pt1 | contig 12205 bp, 11 predicted proteins | sample SoiMetdeltSBSDD2_FD_81776 | JGI IMG/M metagenome (GOLD analysis project Ga0075418, IMG submission 81776) | Bulk soil microbial communities from a Populus tree surrounding site in Tennessee, USA - Soil MetaG P. deltoides SBSDD2 | ecosystem: Environmental > Terrestrial > Soil > Tree plantation...
ATGCCGAGCGTGAGCTGCCGGCGATACGGCTTCAGGTAGCCGAGCAGTCGTCGAATCACGGCGGTCTGACGACCGGACACGAGTGCCTGCGCCTCGCGAATCGGGCGCGCGATTGAGTCGGCATACACGCGATCCGCGTCCATGCCGGGAATCTCGCGTCCTGCCCCGCCCCCGCCCCCCCCCCCCCCCCCCCGCTGCCCTTCGCGCACAAACCCAATGTTCTCGAAGGCGCGCCGCTGCCGATGCGTGTAGCGCACGAGCGCGAGCGCGGGCTCGTCGGGTGGGCCGAGGATCGTCAGCGTGTTCGCCGACAGCCCCGGTGCCTCGCGCACGGCCTGGATCCGGCGCCGCTCGAAGCTTTGGACATCCCATCCATCCACCGTGCGACGGGCAACCGCGACGTGCCGCGGGCCGAGCGCCAGCCACGCTTCGGCAAGGCGGAGGCTCTGGTCGAGGTCGGCCAGTGCGTAGAGCTGGACGGGGGCGCCGTGCCAACCGCGCTCGATCTCCCGTCGCAGATCGGGCGGGAGTCGGGCCGGCTGCGCGGTATAGCGCGCGATGATTTGATCGTCGAGATGTTGTTGCAACGTGCTCATTTCCGTGATCCTTTCCTCACCCGCTGTCCCCGTCTCGCTTCAGGGGGAATTCCATTAACAGAACGGCCCTCCAGGTCCCATGAAGCACCCGGAAGGCCGGATCACGGCGCGAACTAGATCCGATCGACTTCTAGGGTGCTCCTCCACCTCCACCGGCGCCCGAGATTCCGGACGCAATACGCCCACGATCGTCCACAAATGGCGCGACCCGGCACAGCGTGCCCGGCCCTGTCCACATGCGACGCGGCAATGGCGTATCGGTGGAGTGACGAATCATGTCAGTTGGGACATCCTTTTTCGTGCGTGAGTCCAGTGCAGCGCGAGGTGCTTGGAGCAAACTAAGAAGAGGTACGAACCCGGGCAAGCCCGGGATTCACATGGGTCGGGTGAGATCCGATAGTCACAATCCTTCCCGCCGCAGTTTAATTATCCGTGTGCGCATCCCCCACCTGTCGGCGCTCGGGGCCATCGCGGTTGCAACTGGTTGTGGCGGGCCGTTGCCCACAACTGGTGCGGCGACAGGTACCCCGGCGGCCGTCGCACAAGTCCGACTTTACAGCTCATCGGGCGCCGACCTCAGCGTACACACCGGGCTTCCCGACGATCAATCGCTGCGTCTCGAAACACGGCTCTACGCCTCCGATGGCCATCGGCTCACCGAGATCGTTGGCGGTGTGACGATGGAATTGCGATTCGATCCCGAATCCCTTGCGACTGCCGCGCCTGTTCCGGGGAGACCGCTCGAGCGTCTTGTAACGGCACTCGCTCCTGCCGGCACCGCGGGAACGCAAATCGTGGACTTGTTCTTTCCCGACGCTCCGTCCAAGACGTTTGGTCCTTTTCACGTGGAGGTGCAGCGTGGAGGACCCGCGAATGCTGAGTTTCGTTTATTCGACGCCTTCAACACAGACTTGACGGCACATGTCCCGCTCCTCACCGGGGACACCACTCGGCTTGAAGTCCGACTCTACGACGCCGAGGGTCGGCGTCGCACGTCGATCCCGGGAGGCGCCGAGGTGACGTTCCGCTTCGAGCCGGCGACGATCGCCACGGCGCTTCCGGTTCCCGAAGGGCCCTTCCTGAAAGACGTGACACCGACGGCCGCACCTGGCACCGAGGGATCACTGTTCGTCTCGGTCCTGTTCCTCGCCGACAGCACGACGAAGACCTACGGACCGATCCAAGTTCTGGTGCATTGAGCTCGCGCTGTGCCTGGCGGCGACGCCGGGGTTGGCGCAGCACGAGGGCCACATGGCTCCCGTGGAATTCCCACCATTCGGGTCGGGGACATCGTGGCTTCCCGCCGCCACCCCAATGCGGGCCTTTCATCTCCAAGTTTCCGACTGGCGGCTCATGGTTCACGGCGCCGTGTTCCTGCAGTACGTGAAGGAATTCGGTCAGCGCGGCAACTATCAGCTCGGAAGCATGAACTGGATCATGGCCGACGCGTACCGCTCGCTCGGCGGAGGAACGCTGCGGCTGCGAGCGATGGCGAGCGCAGAGTATTTCACGCTGACCAAGGCGGGCTATCCGCAGCTGCTCCAGGTCGCACAGCCGTATGAAGGCGGCATCGTCACAGACCGCATGCACCCCCATGAACTGCTGAGTGAGGTGGCCGTCTTGTACGAGCGTCCTCTCACGAGGAGCTTCCGGTGGTCCGCCTACCTCGCGGCGGTCGGCGAGCCGGCGCTCGGACCGGTCGCCTACCTCCACCGGCCATCGGCGGAAAACGACCCCACCGCGCCGCTCGGCCATCACTCTCAGGACGTCACCCACGAAAGCTTTGGCGTCGCGACGGTAGGCGTATTCAGTCAGTCCGTCCATGTCGAGGCATCGGCGTTCAATGGCAACCATCCCGACGAGCTCCGCACGAACTTCGACTACGCCGGGGCCAAGCTGAATTCATTCGCCGCTCGTGTGACCGTGAACCCGAGCGATCGCTGGAGCGTGTCAAGTTACGCCGCGTATCTGGCGGAGGGCCCCGGCGTGCACGACCATGCGCACCACCGGCTGGGGTTTTCGATCATGCACGTCGCTCCGCGACCCGGCGGCGCCTGGTCCACATCTCTCGTTTGGGGCGCGAATGTGCCGGCGGACACCCGACGCGTGCTGAATACGGCGCTCATCGAGACCAACGTTGATCTCGACGAGCGCAACGCGGTCTTCGGGCGCGCGGAGTACGTGACCCGCACGGCGGAAGAGCTCGCGCTCGTTGGGTCGGTGAGCGAAACGGTGCCGATCGGCAACGTGGCAGTGGGCTATACCCGCCGGATCGCCACAGTGCGGAAGGTTGGCGTGTGGTTTGGTGCCCGGGGCGACCTCGACTTCGTACCCGAGCAGCTTGGCCTGTTTTATGGCAGTCGCACACCGGCGGGCGTCATCGTGTACCTACGACTGCGACCGCCCACGGTCACATCGATGAATGCCGGACCTTGATGACCTGTCGTGCGCGCAATCGCCGTCAACCCAAGGGCACGATTCTCCCCCTCGGCGGAATCCCCGGCTCCAGCTCCAAAATCCCCACGCTCGGCAGTATCCCAAACCGCGACGCCCCCGCCCCGCCTGGGTTCATCACCGTCACCGTCTTGTCCACCAGCTCGAGCAACGGCCGGTGGCTGTGCCCAAAAATGATGATCTCAGCGTTCGGGAAGGCCTCGTGCAGCACGGCGGGATTGGGACTGCCGAACTGGTCACCATGGGTCACGACGATCGAGAATCCGTCCAACTCGAGCTCGGCAACCTGCGGCAACTTGGCGCGCAACTCAGAATCATCGGCGTTGCCGTAGACGGCCGTAACGGGCGCGAGCGCGCGCAGCTCGATCAGTAGCTCCTCCGGCCCAACGTCGCCGCCGTGCAGGATGTGATCGACTTCGCGAAAGATCTCGAACACCTGCGGGCGCAGGAGGCCATGCGTGTCTGAGATAACACCAAGCCTCATCTCCGCGGCGAACGGCCGAGCCGCCGAGCAACCTCGACGGTCCACGCCGCCTGCCGGTCTGAGCGCAATCCGTGGTCCGTCTCGACATCGTACCGCTGTTGCTCGGCCTTCTCATCCTGAATCAGGAGCCCGGCCAGGTTCGTGAGCTCGTCATCCGTCTTGCGGCAAGCGTTCGCGAGCGCGGCGAAGTATCGCGCCATGCTCCGCGCGTGTACCTCGGCGAGATCGAAGTGGGTCTGCTCGTGTCCCAGCGTGCTCCGGCGCAGGACGGTGTCGTTCAACACCACCGCCTTGACCCAGGACTGCCGAGGTCGGAACGCGGCGATCACACGAAAATCGAACGCGTTGGCCCGGCACTTCCACGCATAGAACAGCGCGTACGCAGTTTTCGCGACCTCGTCACCGTCGCCCGGGGGCCGGCCGCGGAAATCACGCCACGTGAGCCGTCGGGTCGCGGACCATGGAAAGGCCGAGTCCGCGCCTACGTTGGCCCCCAACAGGTCGTCCAGCGCCCGGGACGGCACAGGCGCAGGCGCGGGGGGGGCGGCGGGCCGCCGATCCCCCGCCGGTGCAGGCGACTCGGGCCTCGACGCCCCGTGTCCACAACCCGGAAACACGAGCAGCGCGGTGAGGAATCGGAAACGGGGGGGGGTCAGGATCCAGGGGTCGGAGCGGTCGCGGCCGCCCCAATGTTGCGTGCGGTGACGTAGAAGTTCTCGTCCACACGCAGCTCGCCCGCGTTCGGCGACGCCACGTCCAACCCCTGCCACGACTCGGTGGGACGCAAGACTCGCGTGCCGATCCCCGGGACGTTGACGCGCACCGGCATGTCGAATCCGGAGACGACGTTGGCCCACCGGTAGTCGAGCGCGCCATCGCGAACGCGATACTCGAAGACCGGGATCTGTGTGGTGGTGAGATACTGCGCGAACACTTTACTGAGATCCATCCCGGCTTCGCGACTGATAAAATCCTGCACTTGCTTGCCGGTGACCGTTCGATGGTAGAAGGTCTTGTTCAGCCCCCGCAGGATGTCACGCCACCTGGCATCATCGTCAATGATCGCGCGAATCGTATGGAGCATGTTCCCACCCTTGGGATACATGTCGCCCGACCCCTGTGCATTGACGCCAAAGGCCGGCACGATCGGCCGATCGTTCCGAATTCCGGCGCGGGTCCCGATGATGTACGCCGCGCCCGCGATCTTCCCGAGCCGGCACTCGGTGTAGATCCCCTCGGCATAATTACCGAAACTCTCGTGCACCCACATGTCGGCATGGTCCTGGGCCGAGATGTTGTTGCCCCACCACTCGTGCGCAGTCTCGTGCACGATGATGAAATCCCACTGCAGCCCGAGCCCCGTGCCCGACAAATCGCGGCCCCGGTAGCCGTTCAGGTAATGGTTGCCATAGGCGATCGCGCTCTGATGCTCCATGCCGAGGTGCGGCGTCTCGACGAGCTTATAACCGTCGGCATACCACGGAAATGGACCGAACCAATGCTCGAAGCATTGGAGCGTCGTGACGACCTGTTTGAAGTGGCCGCGCGCAGTATCGGCGTGGTACGACAGCGGCCAGTAATCGAGCGACAGGCGCCCGGCTTCGCCATCGAGCGTATCGCTCAAGTGGGCGTATTGGCCCGCATTGATTGTGACGTTGTAGCCGTTGATCGGGCTCGAGACAAACCACTCGAAGGTAGTGGTGCCTCCTCGGTTCGGATCAGTCATCGTCGTGCTGAACAAACTGCGAAGCCGGCCGTTCGAGACGTTCACAAGGTAATCGGGCACCGTTATTGCGATGCGCTGACTGTCCGGCTCATCACCGAGGTAGTCCTTGTTCGGCCACCAGATGCTGGCGCCGATTCCTTCGTTTGCTGTTGCGATCCAAAGACGGCCCAAGCTGTCCTTCGTGAACGCGAAGCCCCCGTCCCACGGCAACCGCCGGCCGATGCGCGGCTTGCCGTGGTACCAGACCGTGAGCGTGCGTTGTTCACCGGCGCGCTGCCGGGTGCCCAGCGTCACGAAGAATGCATTGCCGTCCCGCCGATACCGCAACTTCTTGCGATCCTGGACGATGCTGTCGACCTCGAGCGGCACCTGAAGATCGATCTGCATTCCGATGGCAGCAGGAGCCTGCAGCACCCGATACGTGATGCCATTCCATCCGGCAATGCTCGAATCACCGGGATTGACGCTGACATGCAGGTTGTAGAATTGCACGTCCCACCACGAGCGACCCGGGCCGTTGGCGCCACGCAGCGTGTCGGCGCGGGCGTAGCGCGTCGTATCCTGCGCGGCCCCGCCCGTAGCGGAGACCATACATATGAGAAAGAGGGGAAGAGCGCGCACGAGTGTGGCAGCAAGTCTCGCCCGCGATCCTTCAGATCGCCAGTGGTAGCACCTCCGCTACCGTGTTGCGTTGCGCGAGGAGATCGCCGTCCTTCGTGAAGTACCGATCGCTGTAGATCAGCGCTTGGTCGTCGCGGGTGACGGACGGAGGCGGCGCCGGTTTGGGGTGAGGGCGAGTCCGAAGCTTGGATCAGGAATGCGAAGAGGATTATCCGCATCCGCTCAAACGTTCGCCCCCCGCCCCCCCCCGGGGCCACGCGCTAGGACGGCGTTAGAACGCCCACCCAGCGAGGATCAGAAAAGAACGCGTCTTGTAACTGTCCGAGCTCGTCACGGTGCCGATCTTCAGGTCCGACAAGCCGTAGACGTAGCGGCCCTCGATGCTGAACGGGCTGCTCGCACCGAGTTGCACGCCACCGCCGATCACCGCGGCGTAGGTCGTGGACGGGCGACCGGAGTCGGGACAGACGCTGCCTCCCGCGCGGCAGCGCAGCTCGAACGAAACCTGCGGACCCGCATAGGCAAATGGGGCGATTCCCGGCGACGGGAACATTGCACGCAGGTATACCGGCACATCGATGTAGTCGAGCTTGCGCTCGTTCGCAGGGGATGTGCTATTCGTGACGCCCCGCTGCGCGTACAGGCCTTCGACGCCGATGCCGAGGATGTCGTGCCCTGGCCCCAGCGAGAGACCCACGACGAAGCCCGTGCGCGAGTCGAGGTTGCCGGGCAGAACCCCACCGTTGGACACGTTGCTGTACGAGAGACCACCCTTCACGGCGATGCCGCTCTGCGCGGACGCGACCGCAGCCACGCTCAGCGCGAGCGCGATGATGCAAGCGAGTGTGCGTTTCATTGTCAGGTCCTCCTTTGAAAGGAGCTACCCCGCGGGGCTGACCGGCGGTTCCGTTCCGTGCCAGTTCAGCTTGCAACGAACACGCGCTCGCCTCTGAACTTTTTCCTCTGCGGATCCCACGGAAAGAAGATCACCACGCGGAACTCGACGTTGGCGCCCGTCGCCGCGTGCGACAGCCACCGCCCTTGCTGCGTTCCGGTGACGTGGGCCTCTTCACACACGCCCTGCGGCCCGATGACGATTTGCTGCAGATCGAAATGAATGTCGGGAATGGCGCCGAGCAACTCGGTGTAGAACCGCGTGGCGCCTGCATGTCCCTCCCACCGGGCTCCCGGTTCGCCGACTACTTCGTAGACGCAGTCGGGCGTGAGCGTGGCGATAAGCCCGGCGATGTCTCGCTTGTCTTCCGCAATCGAGTGCGCTTTCCACAGCTCGCGCACCTCACGGTACAACTCGGGTGTGACGTCGCGGGACAGCAGCTCGCGCACGTCCATTTCAACCCTGCCACGGTTTGAGCAGCGGAATTGCCAGACCAAAATGGTCGATGATGCGCTGCACGATGAAATCGACCAGCTGGCCGACTTCTTTGGGGCGCTGATAAAAGCCCGGCGCCGCGGGCAGGATCACGGCTCCGGCCTCGGCGGCCAGCACCATGTTGCGGAGATGGACGAGCGATAGTGGCGTCTCCCGCGGCACGAGCACGAGCTTGCGGCGCTCTTTGAGCGTCACGTCGGCGGCGCGCTCGATCAGCGAGCGGCTCGTGCCGTGTGCGATTGCGGCCATCGTGCCCATCGAGCAGGGACACACGACCATCCCCTGCGTCTTCACCGATCCCGACGCCGGCTCGGCGCCGCGATCGCTGTCGTTGAAGACGCGCACACTCGCCCACTGGCCTCCGGTCGCTTTCTTGAGACCGGGTTCGTCCTTGATCCCGCACTCTTCGGCGAGGAGTCGCCACCCGTGGGTCGAGAGAAGCAGCCAAGTGGAGACGGAGTGGGTCGCGAGCATCTCCAGCAGGCGTACGGCGTAGGGCGCGCCCGAGGCGCCGGTGATGGCAAGGACGATCGGTGGAGACACGGCGCCCTAGTCAGTTGCCTTTCCGGCCGGTCACGATGATGATCTCCGAGAAGACGTCTTTGCCGGCAACGGCGGTAGGGTATCGCTCGCCGGGCCGGTCGAACCGCGGACCGGACTCGCCGACGGCCAGAAGCAGACCTACGAACTGCGATTCGCTTCCGAGCTCGGTCATGAAGGTGGAATCGGCGGCGGGCTGAAGTTTCCCCTGCCGATCAGGACGGAGGTACTGCATTCCTCCGTGTTGGCCATTCTCTGCCACGCTGCGAAAGAATCTGAACGACGGCCAGCGGCGCCGGTAAAACGCTTCCACCTGATCGATCGACTGGTCGGTCACCCAACTGCGTCCTGCATGGCTGGCGAACCGCGGGCTCTCGTGGAGTCCCACGGCCGCGAGCACCGCGTGGCCCTTGGGCCACGCCACCGCGCGGTCCGGAATGGGAACTGCTGCTAGGTCCTGAAAGATGAGCGACAGGATATGCCTGCCGCCGTCGACTGGCCGGATCGCCTCGGCGGCTTCCTCGTACGAGCCCATGTCCGACAGTGTGACGGCGAGAAACTCCCGATAGCGGACGTTCCGCGAGTCGAGCGCGACGGCGCGCCGGGCATGCACGAGCATTTGCGCGGTGTCGACATCGACGCCGAATTCACCGTCGCGCAGTACCGGCCGGCCGTCGCCCAGGAGCCGCGCTCTCCAAAAATGCGCCGCCGGGTCGTCAGGACGCAGCTTGAGCGCTGTGTCGAGCGCCGCCCGAAACGGCGCGTCATCGAACGTGCTGTCGAGCACGCACCCGTGCGCCGGCGAGCACTGCGCGCTCCGGGACGGCTGAAGGACGAATCGCCCGACGCGTGCGAGCAGTACCCACGCCGCCACGTCGTCTGGTGAAGTCTGGAGATACGCTTCGATCTGCGAACGGGCCCGCGCGAGGTCGGCGGAATCGAGCGTAAAGAACCTGTCGCTTCCGGGCTCCCGCAGCTCCGCACGCTCGGCTCGCGCGAGCTGCTCCTCCACGCTCCGCAGGGCGCCGGGCCCCTGCAGCACCAGCATAAGTAAGAAAACTGTCACGGCCCAAACATACCCTCTGGCTACCTATGCCGCGCGGGCGTTAATTCGACAGAACGATTCTCACTTCCTCCCGAGGCGCCGATGTTCACACGCATTCGATCACTCGCTCTCGCTCTCTCCGTCTGGGCTCCCGCCGTGGTCGCCGCGCAACAAACGGCTACATCTCCTGCGGCGTTCGCGCCCCCAGTCGCCGCAGTCCGTCCGCATCGCCTCGAGGAACACGGCAGCGTGCGCACCGATCCGTACTACTGGCTGCGCGAGCGCTCCAACCCCGAAGTGATCAAGTACCTCGAGGACGAGAACGCGTACACAAAAGCCGTCATGGCGCATACGGAAGCGCTGCAGGAGCGGCTGTACGAGGAGTTGAAAGGACGCGTGCTCCAGAACGACCAGTCCGTGCCGTTCCGAGAGGGCGGCTATTTCTACTACACGCGCCTTGTGGACGGGAAGAACTATCCCATCTATGCTCGCAAGCGTGGCTCGCTGACCTCGCCTGAAGAGATCCTCATCGATGTCAACGCGCTTGCCGAAGGGAAAGCGACCTACGTGGTCAGGGCCTGGGCGGTCAGCTCGGGAGAAGACCTTCTCGCGTTTGCCGAAGACACGACCGGCGGACGTGTCAGTGCTATCCGATTCAAGAATCTGCGCACCGGTGCCATGCTGGCCGACGTCATCCCGCGCGCGATCGGCGGTATCGCCTGGGCCGAGGATAATCGCACGCTGTTTTACACGAAAGCCGATTCCGTCACCGTGCGCCCCTATCAAGTGTATCGGCACAAGCTCGGCACGTCGGCCTCGACCGATCAGTTGGTCTTCGAAGACAAAGACGAGACGTACTACACGTCGGTCTTCAAGACCAAGTCGCGCGCGTACATCATGATTCAATCCTCTCAGACTCTGGCGACCGAGTACAGCTACGTCCGTGCCGACCAACCCGACTCGGCCTTCAGAGTTCTCATTCCGCGCGAGCGGGGACACGAGTACTTCGCCAGCCACTTCGGCGACTACTTCTATCTGTTGTCCAACGACAACGCCAAGAATTTCCGTCTCATGCGGACGCCCGTATCGCGGCCTGGGCGCGCCAGTTGGCAGGAGGTCATCCCGCACCGAGCGGATGTGTTGCTCGAAGACTTCGAGTTCTTCCGGGATTACCTCGTGGTGAGTGAGCGCAAAGACGGTCTGATGCAACTGCGCGTGCGTCCCTGGAGCGGCCGGAACGAGTACTATCTCGACTTTGGCGAGCCGGCATACCTCGCGTATGTCAGCACCAATCGCGAGTTCGATACGCCGCTCTTGCGATACGTCTATACGTCGCTGACGACGCCGTCATCGACGTACGACTTCGACATGCGGACCCGGCAAAAGACTCTGTTGAAACGCGATTCGATCCTCGGGAGCTTCGATCCCGCCAACTATGTGACAGAGCGGCTGTACACAACCGCCCGCGACGGAGCCCGTGTGCCTGTCTCGGTGGTGTATCGAAAGGGCGTGACTCGTCCCGCCCCGTTGCTCCTGACGGGGTACGGCTCGTACGGCTCCAGCTCGGATCCCACGTTCTCGTCGGACCGGCTGTCGTTGCTCGATCGCGGCTTTGTGTTCGCCATCGCGCACATTCGCGGCGGGTCGGAGATGGGGCGCGCGTGGTACGAGAACGGCCGCCAGCTCCAAAAGAAGAATACGTTCAACGACTTCATCGACGTGGCGGACGATTTGATTCACCGTGGCTATACGAAGTCGGACCGCCTGTTCGCGCGCGGCGCGAGCGCCGGCGGGCTCCTCATGGGCGCCGTCGTCAATGCGCGTCCGGAGCTGTGGCGGGGCGTGATCGCCGGCGTACCGTACGTCGACGTCATCACCACGATGAGCGACTCGACGATCCCGTTGACGACTGGCGAGTACGATGAGTGGGGCAACCCTCACGACCCGACGTTCTACAAGTACATGTTGTCATACTCACCGTATGACCAGGTCGAGCGGAAGACGTACCCGAACCTGCTCATCACAGCGGGCCTGTACGACACGCAGGTGCTGTACGTCGAGCCGGCGAAATGGACGGCCAAGTTGCGGGCGATGAAGACGGGCAACAATCGCCTGATCCTCAAAACCAACATGGAGGCGGGACACAGCGGCGCGTCGGGGCGCTACAAACGCTGGCGCGATGTGGCGTTCGAGTATGCGTTCCTGCTCGATCTGGCTGGTCTGGGAGACAGACCGACGCCTTAACGCCCTCGACGGTTGGGAGTCGGGGAGCGTTTCGGGTGTTTTAACGGTAGGGCGTGTAGAGGCGCTGAACGGCGTGAGGCCTGCGTGGCCTGCGTGGTCTCACGGCGTTTCGCGCCTTTAAACGTCTGTCGACGCCTTTTCGTCATACAATCCGATCCACCAACGCCCCGAGAAAGACGACGATACTCACGATTCCATTAGCGGTGAAGAACGCGGTATTCAGTTTTGAGAGATCCCTTGGCTGCACTTGACGATGCTCCCAAGCGATAACAGCCACCGCCAGGGCGACAGCAACAAAATATGGTACCCCAAGCCCCGCGCCCTTCCCAAACAGCATCAGTGCTGCGATGGCAGCGCCGTGGAGCACCTTCGCCACGATGATCGCCCACTCTTTGCCGAGTCGCACGACGAGCGAGTGCAGGCCCTCGCCACGATCAAATGCCTCGTCCTGTAGCGCATAGAAGATGTCGAAGCCCGCAACCCAGCACGCAACCGCGAGCGCGATCACCAGCAGCAGCCACGGCGGATCGCTCCACGCGCCGGTGACGGCGACGTACCCTCCCACCGGCGCGATCGCGAGGGCCGCACCGAGCCAGAGGTGCGACAAAGCGGTGAATCGTTTCGTGTAGCTGTAGGTGGCGACCCAGATCAACGCGACCGGCGCAAGCGCCGCACAGAACGGATTCAGTGCCCATGCGGCCCAGAGGAACACCACCATCGCGAAGAGTACCGCGGCCCACGCCTGGCTCACGGTCAGACGGCCCGATGGCAGCTCGCGCGCCCGCGTGCGCGGATTGCGCGCGTCGAGTCGCCGGTCGGCGATGCGATTGAACCCCATCGCAACGAACCGGGCCGCCGTGAACGCCACAACCACGAGGATCACGACGCGCCACGTGACTGGCTGCTCGTACGACGCGACGACCATCCCAACCAGCGCGAACGGGAGCGCAAAGACTGTGTGCGGGAGCTTCACAAAGTTTGCATACCGCACGAGCAAGGACTCGCCCGCGAATGTCTGATCTTCGCGCCGATCGGAGCTCAAGGCTCAGCCCAGCGTCAGCGTCGGGATGAATGTCGGGGCGCGGCGCGCCTTCGTCGCTTGCTC
>Ga0075418_10007598_pt1 | contig 12203 bp, 10 predicted proteins | sample SoiMetdeltSBSDD2_FD_81776 | JGI IMG/M metagenome (GOLD analysis project Ga0075418, IMG submission 81776) | Bulk soil microbial communities from a Populus tree surrounding site in Tennessee, USA - Soil MetaG P. deltoides SBSDD2 | ecosystem: Environmental > Terrestrial > Soil > Tree plantation...
AGGGCAGATCTCCTGTGCAGCGCGATCGCAGACGGTGAACACGAAATCGAGTTGCTGAGCGCCTGGCTGCGCGAACTCGTCCCAGCTCTTGCTGCGCAAACCGTCGACCGATAGATGATTTCGCCGCAGCGTCTCGAGTGCGAGTGGATGCACGGTTCCACGCGGGTGGCTTCCGGCGCTGACGGCGTGGAAGCGGCCCCTGCCGAGATGATTCAGCAGGACCTCCGCCATGATGCTCCGCGCCGAGTTGCCCGTGCAGAGGAAAAGGACGTTGAACTCCCTCATGCGCAGCAGTTCGGGCCGCAGCACGCCTTTGCTGGCTTCTGCGCGCGGATGAACGCGCTCGCGAACGTGCCATCGGCGTAGTCGCGCCATGGCTCGATGGACACGTCGACGAAACCTGCCGCGCGCAGCTTGCAGCTGTAGTCGTCCTGATCGAGAGCACCCGCAATACAGCCCACCCAGCAGTCGATGCTTTGGCGCACGTCGTCGGCCACGAAACCGCGGCTGACGACATCCGATACGGCGAATCGGCCGCCCGGGCGCAGGACGCGGAACGCCTCGCGCAGCACCTGTTCTTTATCGGGTGACAGATTGATGACGCAGTTGGAAATGATGACGTCCACCGCGCTGTCGGGAAGGGGAATCGCCTCGATCGTGCCTTTGAGGAACTCGACGTTCGTCGCGCCGGCTCTCCGTTGGTTTTCTCGGGCAAGCGCCAGCATCTCGTCGGTCATGTCCAGCCCATACACCTTACCGGTCGGCCCGACCCGTTTGGCGGACAGCAGGACGTCGATGCCGCCACCCGAGCCCAGGTCGAGCACCGTCTGGCCTGGGTGAAGGTCTATCAACGCCGTTGGATTGCCGCAGCCAAGGGATGCGGCAAAAGCTTCGGCGGGGACGGCGTTTCGTTCCGCCTCGCTGTAGAGATTCCGCGTGACCTCGTCGTCGCATCCGCATCGGTCGTCTCCGCTGGCTGCGGTGCGGGCGATGGCGGCGTAGCGCTCCTGGACAGCCTCTTGAAGGTCGCTTCCCATATCGCCTCCCCATATTCGCCTACGCGAATGTTTGACAGCTTTGATCGCCGACGTTATATTTGTCAACGCGAATATATGAACCAGCTGCAACAACTGGAAGAGTTGTTCAAGGCGCTCGCCGACGCGACTCGCCTTCGTATCCTGCGGCTGTTGATGGCCGGGGAGCTATGCGTCTGTAACATTCACGACGCGCTGAAGATTCCGCAGGCCAAGACGTCGCGTCATCTCGCATACCTGCGGCGAGTCGGTCTGGTGACGACGCGGCGCGAAGGTCTCTGGGTGTATTACAGCCTCTCGAAATCGGCGGATCCGATTGTGGCGACCATTGAGGGTGCAACCACGCACGTGCTCGGGCACGTCGAGGCGCTCAGGAAGGACGCTGAGCGTCTGGAAAAGCAAACTGGATGCTGCGTTCCCTTCGCGGGGCGTGCGAGGGACCTTCCTTGCTGCACGCCGCTTTCACTCAAGCACGGGCAGTGACACCTGTCACCTTGGTTCCAGCCCGATGGTCTGATTACGAGGTTGTCGCGGCGCTGCTCGAGCGCGAGCACTTGCCGCTCGATGGACTGCGCCAGCATTTTGAAAATGCCATTGTGGCGCGAGCAGGGAACCGCATCGTCGGCTGTTCGGCGCTCGAGGTCTATGAAGGCGGCGCCTTGCTGCGGTCCGTCGCCGTTGACGCGGAATGTCGCGGCGCCGGCGTTGGGAGCGATTTGACCCGAGCCGCGATCCAACTGGCAACGCGACGGATGGTTCCGGCTATGTATTTACTGACAACCACCGCTGAGCAGTTCTTTCGGAAATTCAATTTTGAAATTGTCGATCGCGCCGATGTGCCGCCCAGCGTGACCGCCTCAGAGGAGTTCGCGCACGCATGCCCCTCGACGGTAATCGTTATGCGCCGTTACATCTCCTGATCAATCTGTTTTCGCGCTTGTCACGACGCCGCCATACGCGTTGCTCCCGGCCCATTGGCTCCGATCGTTCCTCAACCCCACGATCGGAGATGCATATGAAATCGACTCGAATTCCGCTGGCGCTTGCGCTAGCCGTCACGACCGGAATGACCGCGTTTGCGGCAAGCACCAAATTCTCGGACTTCACCCCGGTCACCAGCTCTGCGACGGCGCTGCCTGTCGACGGCATCGAAGAAGCGACGCCGACTACGCTGTCGAACCCGAAGTGGAGTCAGCGCACGCTGGACGACCGGCGAACGCAGAACAATCTGGTGATCACCGTGTGCGATCGCGCGGCTGAGGTGTGTCCCGTGTTTCCGGGCGATCCGACGCGGATCGACTGGAGCTTCGAGGACCCGGCGGCCTCGAGGGAGAGAGCGCCCGGCAACGGATGTTCGCCTCAATCGCGAACGAGATCGCCGGGCGCCTGCGAATGTGGATGTCGCTGCCCGCGGTTCACCACCGCATCGAATCGTCCGAACCGTCATCGGGCGCGGCGTGAACCATCAGTCGTGGTGATTCGCTGAACCTATTTCTCTTGCGCGTGTGATTCCTCTGGAATCGATGCTGCGCAATCGGCGCGAATCCGCGCCAGCAGCTGAAGAAAGTCGGTTCCCACGCGATGTGGTCGTTGGACCAGCGTGTACCGAAAATCGCCCTCCCAAACTCGGTCTAACACTCTTTCGCGAACCGGGAACAGTAGATCTCGCCTGATGCTTCGCGCCGACGGGTCTCTAGGCGGTAATTGAAGCCTACACCGGCCCGTCCCACGACCAGCGTGCGACCGGCAACCCCGCCGGCACGTCATCCGCCGAGCGAGGATACGCCGACATCGCCGCGGTCGCCCACCGGAAGTACGCCTTCAGCGTAGCGCGCAGCGCTGCATCGTCGGGCAGCTTCGCGTCGTCGAGTGCGAGCCCGAAGCACGTCTGCGCGCGCTCGTCCATCTCGACGTGCTCGCCGTTGCCCGAGTGCATGCGCACGACCGAGGATTCGTCGCCTAGCGCTGTCGCATACGACGCTGGACCGCCAAGCGCCTCGGCCCAATACGCCGCGAGCCGCTCGGTGTGCTGTGGATGGTAGCCATGCGAGAACGCGTGACTGACGACCGGATCGGCCAGACACCGCGACTGCCACGCGTGGGCGAGGCGCATGAACGCGTCGTGTCCCCCTACCGCCTCGTAAATCGTTGGCTTCATGCGCCGAGTATAAAGCGAGCGTACACGAGAAGACCCATCAGACGTTTCAATCGTCATCTTCCGGTTACCCGGCGACGCGACGCTTCGACGCCTACGAACGTACTGCGCGATCCCTCGCCGGGCATGATCATTTCCGAAATTGCCGATGTGGATACGGCTGAGCGCGGCGGATGTCGACGCTGCAGATACTGGAGTCTCTGTAATTGCGGGAGCGGTGATCGAAAATGCCGGCGAAGCAAGCGACTTCCAGGGACCGCCGGACGGCGGTCCCCGGAGACATCACAACGGGACCTCATTTGGCGGCTGGACCTGAGTACCGCAATCGGCCGAAGACTCCGTCCTGCTCCTCGTTCGGACCGGCGGTGAAGTACAGCGAGTTCAAATCGCCCAGGGTGACGCCGTTTCCGAAGGTCAAGCCCCACAGCTTGTCGATGACGATCGGCTCGCCGGAATCGTTTCGCAAGTAGTCCCGAAACGCTCCGGTGGTGAGATCGAAGGCCGCGATGGTGCCATCGCCGAAATTTCCCACGAGCAGCGATCCCCCAAGGGCGCCGAAATTCTGGGGGGCGATTGCGAGGCCCCACGGCGAGCTGAGGCGGCCCGCGTCGAGGAATTCCTGAACGATGTGGCCGTCGAGATCGTAGGCGACGACGTGGCCCACACCCGGGCCCGGAACGTCGCTCGCCGCTTCTTCAGCGGTGACATCGACGGCGGCAAACGCGACATACAGACGTCCGCGTAGCAATTGAACGTTATGCGGGCTAAATACAGCCGGAATGTTGGCCGGCCGCGCGAACGGTACATTCGCCGTGATGTCGACCCACCGGTTATCGAGCACACGGATCGTGCCGTTCTGAAAATCTGACACATACAAGCGGTTCGTGGCCTCCGCATTTGATGACATCGCTACGCCCGTAAATGCCGGGAGATGCGGCAGGCTGATGATCTGATCGGGGCCGTGGTCGGAGTAATCCTTGGCGATGACCGCCGTATCCATGCTCTCCGCGGTACTCGCACGCCACGCGTTGATCGTTCCCTCAGTGGTTACGAAGACGAACTTTGCCGATCCTGAGATGGTCCCGATCGGAACGGGCGACCCGCTCGTAAGGTTACTGGCGGGGCCGCTGACGGGAAACTCGAGAGGGTGATTCGGAAAATCGCTCGCGGCGTTGTACACCTGTCCGGTGACATTCGCCAGGCCGTCCTCGTACGAGATCAGCGGACTGTTCAAATAAACGATCTTCAATCCATCCTGATGCAGTGGAGCACCGTTTACATCACCGACATATGTCGACGAGCTGAGATTGCCGGCATTGCTGATCCAGATATGACCGCCAGCACCGGGCGGGCGGAGCGCGATCCCCCAAGGGTTGATTAGGTGCCTATCGATAAGGGCTCCGTCCCCGAAGCCCGGCCGATTCGCAACCAGAATTTTCTGAGTGTAGACATTGGTTCGACGATTCGCGAGGCGCGGCGACAGCTCGAAAGCGAGCCCGCAGAACGCCAGAACCGCCACGCCGAGAGCCGCAAGCGGCAGACGGGTAGAGCGTAAGAAACCCGGCTGGAAACGATTCATAAGCGCTGATTGTTATCTGACGATCGTTACGGTGGCGTGACGATCCAACGACATTCGCTCGCACAAAACGACGAACAATTTCCGGCTTCGCCAGTCCGCTCACCAGGAATCCCATCTCGCTCTCTTGTTTACGGAGTTGTGATGAGTTCGTGAACTTGTGGTGAGGCCCGGTTAGTAGCCTCTGCAGTCTCCTCACAAACGACGTAGGAATCGCAGGAGCGACCTAATGAGCAAACACGTGACGAAGAGATGGACCGTCTGTGTGCTGACGATTTCCGCCCTCATAATCGGCGGCGTTCTTCTTTCGGCCCAACTGACGCTTTCGAGTACCCAACAGTCGCCGTACCTGCTGCCTTCGCAAGCAGTGGTCGGGACCGCATCGATTCTCAGTGTTGGTGATGCGGTCAGCGGCTCTCCGCGCATGGTCGGTATTCCTGACGGCCTTGGGGCGTTCGACAACAACGACGGCACGTTCACGTTGCTGATGAATCATGAGCTCGGCAACACGCTAGGCGTGGTCCGCGCGCATGGGTCCAAGGGGGCATTTGTTTCGAAGTGGATCATCAACAAAGGGACCTTGAGCGTGGTGTCCGGCAGCGACCTGATGCACCAGATTTACCTCTGGGATCCCGTGACACAGAAATCATTCGCTGGTGCCACGACGTTTGCCTTCAACCGGTTTTGTTCCGGCGATCTACCCCAGGTATCCGCCTTCTATAACGCAGCGACCGGCCTCGGTACCCGCGAACGTATCTATATGCACGGCGAAGAGGGCGGCGCTACGGGGTACCAGATGGGGACGGTTGTCACGGGTCCGGACGCGGGCAAGGCCTACGTCCTTGGCAAGTTCAACCTCAACACCAACGGATCCGGCATAAACGCCGTCGGCGCCTGGGAGAATGCTCTCGCCAGCCCCTACGAGCAGAACAAGACAGTTGTCATCGGCAATAGCGACGGCGGGACTGGCATCATGACCAACGCGCTGGCCGTGTACGTCGGCACCAAACAGTCGACCGGTAGCGAGGTGGACAAGGCTGGACTCACCAATGGCACACTGAAGTTCGTCAACGTGGCGGGCAATCCCCTCGAGATCGTCAACACCACGACCAGGGCCACCAACATCACGAGCGGCACCCGCTTCACGCTGAACGCCACGTCGTCGACGACGTTCTCCAGGCCTGAGGATGGGAATTGGAACCCGCTCAACCCGAACGAGTATTACTTCGTGACCACCGACCAGCTCGACCTCGCGGCGGATGGTCTTGGCGCGCAAGTCGGCCAGACCAGGCTGTGGAGGCTGACCTTCGACAGCATCACTAACCCTGACCTCGGCGGCAAGATCGATCTCCTGATCAACGGCCGCGTGGTTAACGGCGAAAAGGTGAACATGTTCGACAACATCGCGGTCAACGAGAAGAGCGGCCTGGTTGTTTTGCAGGAAGACGTGGGCGGGGCCCAGCATAACGGCAAGATATGGCTTTACGATCCGGCCGCGGATACGCTGATGAAAATTGCCCGGCATGATCCGTCCCGATTCGGTGATGTGGGCTCGCCTGCGACGACGCCATTCAACCAGGACGAGGAGAGTTCAGGTGTCATCGACGTCTCGTCCATCCTCGGCGCCGGAACCTATCTCTCGTCTGACCAGGCGCACTATTTGATCAACACTGCCACCCCCCGCAACTTCTCCAACCCTGACGAGCTCGTTGAGGGCGGACAGCTGTTCATGCTGCGCATCCCGTATCCGGTCGTCACCGATAAGGACGTGTGCAAGAACGGAGGATCCGAATGGACCTTCCGCCGCAACGGCAGCACGTTCAAGAACCAAGGGGATTGCATCCAGTACGTCAATACTGGCAAGTAGCGACACCAATCTCTGCCCGAAGGCACGGAGACACGAGCGCCGCTCGTGTTCTTCGTGCTCGATAGCGCCGACTTCGCGATGATGGACAACTCGCCTACCAGTTCGGCCGCGGCAACTGGGCATTCATGAAGACGGCGATGGTCCCGAGGTCGGCCGCAACAATGATCTGTGGTCGTGTCTCGACGAGTGCGAGCGGTGCCGTACCTGTCGCACCTCTCGCACCTAATTCGAGCCCGGCTGTTGGGGGAGCGTGATGACAAAGCGCGCTCCCCCTTCCGGCTGGTTCTCCGCTACGGCCTGTCCGCCGTGCAGCTCGATGAGATGCTTCACGATTGCCAGTCCAAGGCCCGTCCCACCCGGCCGTGCGCGCGATTTGTCCACCCGATAAAACCGCTCGAATACGCGCGACAGATCTTCCGGCGGAATTCCAGGTCCTGAATCGGAAACCGAGATGTGCACGGCGCCATTCCGATGCGTCGCTTCGAGTCGGATAGCGGCGTTTTCAGGAGAGTAGTGCACCGCATTCTCGACGAGGTTCCGCAACACATCGTGCAACTTCGCCGGGTCTGCCATGACGCGGCTCCCAGCGCCGTCAACCGCCGTTGTGATCTGCTGATGCTTGGCTTCGGCGGTCTGGGCGACATCAGCGATGACTGTGTTGAACAGCTGCTGCAGATCACACGCCGCCAGATCGAGCGCTTCCTGCCGCGCGTCGAGACGCGCCAGGCGCAGGAGGTCGCTGACCAGCCGCTCCATGCGCTCGCTATGCCGCGCGATGATCTCGAGGAACTTATTCGCATCCTCCGAATACGAGCGATCGTCGAGCAGCGCCTCGACGTAGCCACGAATCGCCGTGAGCGGCGTGCGCAGCTCATGAGAGACGTTGGCAACGAAGTCGCGGCGGATTTGATCCGCGCGCCTCAAGTCGGTGATCTCGTGCAGAACGAGGACGGCGCCGCCTCCGCCTCCACGTGACACCGGCGCCGCGCGCGCGACGAACGTGCGTCCCGGATCGCGCGTCAACGCAATCTCGCGGCTGTCCACCTCCTGACCGCGCAGGGCGGTTCCGAGCTGTGCAGCAATGTCGGGATGGCGAATGACCTCGACGTACGGCCGTCCGATCGAGGAGGTGTCCATTCGCAACATGCTCTGGGCAGCGCGGTTGGCCAGCTGGATGCGTCCGGCCGCGTCGAGTACTAGAACGCCCTCCACCATTCCGAACAAAATCGCGTCGAGCCGCGCACGGTCGCGCGACAGCTCGTCGAGTCGGCGTCCGAGCTCGTGGACGGAACCATCGAGGACGCGTGCAACTTCACCCAGTTCGTCGGGGCCGTAGTCGTAATTCGGCCGCGAGAGATCGCCCTTGCGGTATCGGTGCGCGACCGCGGCGATGGTGCGGACACGCCTCGCGGCGAGCATGGATGCGATCGACGCCAGGGCGAGTGCCACGGGAACGGCCAGCGCGAAGGCGAGCGCCGCCTGCCGGCCGACCGCCCGGATCTCTTCGGAAACCGTTGTGGTCTGTAACGCGACGCGGTCGTAGGCGACGAAGACCGTGAGAAGGGCGAGCGCCGCCGCGGTCACGCCGAGCGACGCGAAAAAGATCTTCGCGCGGATGCCGAGGGTCACGTCACCTCATTGTCCGCAAGTTTGTAACCAAATTGTTTCACCGTGACGAGCGCATCGACCAGCGCCGGCAGTTTCTCGCGCAAACGACGGACGTGCACATCGACGGTACGCGTGCCGCCGGTGTACCGGTAACCCCAGACATCGCCGAGCAAAACGTCGCGGGACAGCACACGGCCGCGATGCTCCATGAGGTACTGAAGCAGCAGAAATTCCTTCGCGGTCAGCTTCACATCTCGGCCGTCGTCCGCCACGGTGTGGCGTGCCAGATCCATGACAATCGGCCCGAACGTCAAGGTCGCCGGCGGGGTCTCGACACGTTTGGAACGGCGGATCAACGCGCGTACGCGCGCCACGAGCTCGTTGGGACTAAAGGGCTTTGCTAGGTAATCGTCGGCGCCGATGTCGAGGCCGACGATACGATCGGTCTCCTCGGCCCGGGCGGTGACCATGATGATCGGCAGAGCCTCTGTGGTTTTATCGCCGCGGAGCAGCCGGCACACCTCGAGGCCGCTCAGGCCTGGCAACATCAAATCAAGAACGACGAGATCGATCGCGTGACGCCTGGCGTAGGCAACGGCTTCGTCGCCGCCCGGAACCACGTGCGGTTGCCATCCCTGTTTTCGGAGGTAATGCGCGATCAGCTCGGCGATATCTCGGTCGTCCTCGGCAACGAGGATCCTCACGTGGCTATCTTATGCGGCGGTGTAATCGGAATTCGGAACAGGACGGTCCCACCTCAGGCGGCGCGCCGATCGTAGCACGTGGAGGACAGCGCGACTGTCCACGGTCATCGGCTCGTCAGTAAAAATTCCAGTAATTCAATGCCTTATATGCCTGTGATCGATGGCATTTCCCTTGGAACGTGACCGGTCGGAGATTCGAAAGGAGGGTTCGACGTGAGACCCATGGCAGCAGCACTGACCGGAGCTCTGATTTCGGGCGTCGCGATGTACGCAATCGGCGCGCACGCCCAGGACCGGTTCGCGACGAATCCGGCGATGGTCGGCAATCCGGCGATGGTGGGTAATCCGGGGATGGCCTATTACGCGGGGGCGCAGGGATATGCGCAGCCGCTCGGTCAGCCGGTGGCGTACCTGACGACCACGCCGCAGCCGTACGCGCAGCCGGTTTACTACACGCCGGCGCCGCAGGTGGCCGCGCCTGCGCCGCAGGTGGTCCAGCGGAGGGTTGCTGCGCCACGGCAGACGGTCTATCGCACCGTCGAACCCGCGCCAACCTACCGCACGGTCGAGGAGACAGCACCGCACCGCTCTTTGGCTAAGACGGCGCTCATCATTGGCGGGTCGGCCGCCTCCGGTGCCGGCGTCGGCGGCATTGTCGGTGGCAAGAAAGGTGCATTGCTCGGTGCAGCCATCGGCGGCGGCGCAGCTTCGATATACGAAGCCACTCGCCGCTAACCGGAGGGACCGGGGGCCACACACTCCCGGTCCTTTTTCGTACCACGAAGGCCTTCGGCAGACACGAAGACCACGAAGCAACAGCAGAAACAAACTTCGTGACCTTCGTGCTTGCCGAAGGCCTTCGTGGTTCAGAAAGACGGCGTAAATTTCAGGAACACGCGAGCGCCGCCGTCGCCAAACGCGACGTCGAATCTGAAATACGTTTTCTCGTCCGTTCCGCCCCGCAGCCCGACTCCGTACGCCTTTTTCAAATCCGTCGGCGTGATGTCTTCCCAGTCATGGGCGACCTTTCCGAAGTCCACGAAGCCGGCGACGTACGCCATCGAATGAATCTTGTGGCGTAGCTCCACGTTGAATACGCCCGCGTTCTCGTCGCGAAAGCGGAACTCGCGGAACGACCGCACCGTATCGCCGCCGCCAATGTACGGCAGCAGATAAAAAGGAACGCGGTCGCCCGGTTCGTTGTTGGTGTAGCTGAGGGCGAGACGCACCGCCAGCACGCTGTTGGTCGGCAGCGAGAAGAACTGCGAGCCTATAATGTCGAAGCGCCGGAAGTTGTACTGGTCCAGCGAGTGGTCATTCCAGATCGCATATGCCGCGCGATATAAGCCGCCGCGGCGCGGGAATCCGTCTGCATCGCGTGAATCGACGACCGCGAAGATGCTGTGGTGCTCGAAGTTGGGTTGCCGTGCGAGGCCGGGTGCGGTGGCGTCGCTGAATATCTGCGAGATCGACAGCAAGTTCGCGTCTCGTCCGTGACGCACAGCCGGAATGAAATAGCCGATATCCGCGCCGAGCCGGAGACCGCGGACGATGCGCACCGAGCCGCGTCCGCCGAAATCGGTCCAGCGAATTCCATAGTCCACGCGCGTCGCGTCGGTCGTGTCGTTTCCCAGGCCGTAGAAGTCGTCCTGAGTATTGTTGCGGAACGTCAGCAGGTTCGCGAGCTGGAATCGAGACGTGTCAACCCAGCGCACCTGCGCGTCGATGCCGCGATACGCCTTGGTAGAGACGGCGGCGGACACGTCGACGTAGCCCCAGTCGAGATGTCGTCGATATCCTCCGCCTCCGGCGAGGCCGCTGCCCTGGGAGAGGCCACCGATGCGTGGATAAAACCCGTCGCCTTTGAATTTCTGCACGATCGGGTTGTTCTCGATGAAGTTGCGCACCTTTCGAACGGCCGGTGGCGGTTGATCAGTCGCCTGCGGCGCCGCGTCAACAGGTTGATCGGCTTTCGATTCGGCCGTCTGGGGTGAGGGATTGGGCGACGGTTCGCCCGCGGCGTTCTGGGCTCTCGCGGGAGACCAAAACAACGACACACTTACGACGACGGCCCCAAGGGTGGGGAATGGCTTCACCATCTACTGCAGCCCCGAGCTACAGCTCGCGGACGCCGCGGTTATTCAGCAGGAACCATGCCGCGACCATGCTCAGCAGCACGCCGTTGACGATGAGCACGGTCGGAGCCGAAGTGATGGTGGCCAGCCATCCGGAGACGAGGCTGCCAAGCGGCATCCCGCCGCGGAACGCCAGCATGTAAATGCTCATCACCCGGCCGCGCATTTCGTTCGGCGCAATCAGCTGCACGAGTGACGTCACCGTCGAGAAGACGATCATCAGCGCGAACCCGGTGAGAAACAGGAGCGCCTCGCTGAGCGGCAGGCTGCGCGACATCGCGAACGCGATGATGAGGGCGCCGTAGACGATCTGCATCAGCAAAGCCGTCAGTCCCATTCGCTTGAACTTCCCGAGCCAGGCGACCGTCAACGCGCCGGCAATCGACCCTGCGCCCGAGAACGCCATCAGGCGGCTGTAGGTGCTCGCACCCTGCTGAAAGACCTGCTGCGCGAAGAGCGGAAGGAACGTCAGGACAGCAAAGCCGAGGAAGGTGGTCGCCGCCGCCAGCACCGTCAGACCGACGAGCGTCCCGTGATGCCACACGTACGAGAGACCGTTACGCAGCTCGTCACGCATCCCACCGGCATTGGCGGGTGGAATGTGTTTCACATGCAGCGCCATCAGCGTATTGATGACGACGAGAAACGAGAGAGAGTTGAGCAGGAAGCAGGCGTTCATCGCCTGCGGTTCGTCGTAGCCCCATCGGGTGAACGCGGCGAGTGTCGCGGCAAACAGCAGCGGACCGAGGACGCGCGCCACGTTGAACTGAATGGAATTGAGCGCAACCGCGTTCGGCAGATCTTTCTTGTCCACCAGAGACGGAATGAGCGACTGATATGCGGGTCCGCCAAACGACTGCGCGACACCGGTGACGAACGACAGCGTCAGGATGTGCCAGATCTGTACGACCTGGAAATACATCAGCGCCGCGAGCGTGGCCGATGTGGCCATCTGCACGTACTGCGACGCGAGCAGCGTACGCCGGCGATCGCGCCGGTCGGCGAGCACGCCGCCCGCAAGCGAGAAGAGGATGATCGGCAGCTGCTGCAGGAACGCATCGAGGCCAAGAAAGAACGCCGAGTGGGTCAGCGACAGCACCAGCCAGTTCTGCGCGACGATCTGC
>Ga0075418_10007599_pt1 | contig 12203 bp, 14 predicted proteins | sample SoiMetdeltSBSDD2_FD_81776 | JGI IMG/M metagenome (GOLD analysis project Ga0075418, IMG submission 81776) | Bulk soil microbial communities from a Populus tree surrounding site in Tennessee, USA - Soil MetaG P. deltoides SBSDD2 | ecosystem: Environmental > Terrestrial > Soil > Tree plantation...
GAGTTTATGACATAATTGCTAGAATAAGCTCAGATTCTATGGATAAACTAAGAGAAACAATAACTTGGCATGTTAGGCGAATAGATAAAGTGCGTTCGACACTAACTATGATTGTGATTGAAGAGCAAGGAAAATTAGAGGAAGAAGAAAAAAATAACAAGTAACCTTTCAAACTTTTAAAGACCATTTTATCTATTGTTTGATGACATGAATGCCATAGAGGCTATGCAAGCAGAGATAGAATACCAAGTTCAAGACTTGCACAACCTTAACCTATCATCGCCTTGGGTCAGAGACTCCTTGTTTGTTGGCTCAGGCGATTCCTACGTTGCCGGACTTGCGGCACAATATTTTTCTGGTAGCCACGCGATTTGCTGCTACTCTATTGATATAATCAACAATCCTTTATTGGTGGAGAGACGCAATTTGTTTATCGTTTCTATTTCAGGCAATACCCTGGCCAATATTCTTGCAGCCAAAATAGCCAAGAAACATGGAGTCAGTAAAACTACTGCTCTTACCGCAAGACCTTCAAGTAGACTGGCCAAATCATGCGATCAAACAATCGAGCTGAAATATAGAAATACAGGTATCATTACTGCTGGAACTATCAGCTTTGTAGCCAGTATGATCAAATGTATCTCGCTTACCATACAGCTACGACTACCATCGGATCTTAGAAAGATCTACAACCGCGCTGAAACGCAGGCTGAGCAAGTAATCAGCAAAATTGATAACAAAAGCCGTACTAGTAGTAGTAGCTATTTCATACTTGGCAATGGTCAGCTGCATGCAATTGCCATGTATGGCGCACTCAAGTTTAACGAAGTATTTGGCGCAAGTGCCATGGTCTATCCCGTTGAAGAGTTTTGCCATTCTCCACTATTCAGTATTAAAGAGACCGATCAAGCAATAGTTTTAGGAGATGATGACAACAACAGGAAGTTAAGCAAAAGACTGAATGAAGAAGGGTTTTCTTCAGTGCATGTCAGATTCAAAAACACAGGAATTGAATTGCTGCTACAAGCCACATTTTTTATACAGCTCCTTGTGCTCAAACTGGCGCAAAAATACGGCCTGACCAGCTGTCATTTTCTAAGTAACAAGAAATTGCTGAGAGTGAGCTCGGATTTCATTTACGACTAGGCTGCTGCTTTTTTTCTACTGGCAGGTCCAATCTGTTGCCCCACTCACCCCAAGAGCCAAGATACATTCGCACATTCTTGTATCCAAGCATCTTGAGAGCGACGAAACTATTTGCGGCGCGATAGCCCCCTTGGCAGTATACTATCACTTCGGCATTCTTTGGAATGTTACTATACATCTGCTCCAGCTTACCATGACTCTTGAAAATCTCACCACCACTATCACCACTACCACTACCACAATCTAGGTTATCCTTCCAGTCAATGTTGATTGCAGTAGGAATGTGACCTGCATGCGCTGCCCTGATCGCAGAGCCATCGTACTCGTCTTTTGAGCGAGCATCAATTATGAATGACTTTTTTTTTCTCTTGATAACTGAGTTTATCTGGACAAAGTCGGCAAGAACCTTGGGGTTTGGTTGTCCATTGAAATTTGAATGTACAAATGGGTTAGTCTTAGTTTCCGTACTGTACCCTTCTGCCTTCCACTTGTTGAGTCCTCCATCTAGCATTGCCCCTTTCTTATGAGAAAAATACAGTAAGAGCCAGACGCCTCTTGCGGCGGATATGCCTGAGACGTCATCATAGAACACAACAAACTTGTCTTTTGAAACTCCAATGTTTGAGAGTAAAAGTCTGCTTTGCCTGTTGAACTGTACGATGCCAGACTTTGAGGTATCGATCCAGTGAAATTGTATGAGGTCAATGTTGACTGCGCTTGGTATGTGCGATTGGATATAGCTTGAGAAAGGCCTAGTATCTATTATGAGAAGGTTTCTGTCTTCCATCATGGAGTGGAGCTGTGAAGTCGATATAACGGAGTTCAATACGCTGCAAGATTTTTTAACAGTGTTATAGTATTTATTGTTATATAAGTCGGGGAGATAATGCGCAATTGACAAGGAAATTCAAGTACAAAGCCAACGAGATAACGGGCGGTGCTGGTGGCGGGAATCGCCTCGAGTTCATTCGTGATGCCCACAACGCTCAAAAGATTGGCAGGACGACCCGCATGGAGGACTATCTTGAAGTCATTTATGAGTTGATAACCCAGAAGGGCTATGCTACTACAGTCGATATCTCAGACTACCTAAACGTCAGCTCACCCAGCGTAACCAAAATGCTTCAAAGGCTAAACGAGAGCGGCCATTTAAACTACGAGAGATACCGAGGTATAAGCCTCACAGAATCCGGAGTGGCTGTTGCAAAGAACATGCATGACAGGCATGGTATTCTGGCTGACTTTCTCAAGATGATAGGAGTGGACGAAGACATCGCCAACCGAGACGCCGAGGGTATTGAGCACCATCTGCATCCCGAGACTCTCAAGAAACTTGAAGAATTCATCAGGCTTGTCAAGAGCCAGGGGATCAAAGGTATTGACTAGCGTCTACTAATGAATACCTTGATCTCTTCTTCTTGCCCTGCAACTATTGCATTGAGGATCTTCTTTCCAGATTCGCTACGCTTGTCTATCTTTACTCTAGCTTTCTTGCCTACCTGGCTGCTCAAAATGAATTGGTCTTCAACGTACACATCGACTGTACGACCGATAACATTATCATCGACTAGAATATTGATGGATGAGCCCATTTCACTTAACTCAAACTCGATCTCTTTGCCTAGAGTAGGAATCTTGGCTTCAACGTCTATCTTGACCCCCAACATTTCCTCCAACTCGGAAACGGTAGAGCCGCCTTTGCCTATTACCCTAGGTGCCGCTTCCTTGCTGACTCTTACCTGTACCTTATTATCTGAAATAACATTTACTTCGGCGCTTGGATCAAACCTGCGCACAATGTCCATTATTTTGGACTGCGCCAGCTTGCGAACACCGCTTTCTGTCTGTCCGCCCTTGGCCAGCTTCGACACGGGCACTACGACGTTTTCATCTCCATATGTGTAGATTTCGTATTCTATTACACCTGACTCAAAGTCGCGTACTTCAACTAAAGGCCTTGCAAGGTCAGCCTCAGTCATGCCGCTTGGCACCTTGACAGTCAGGGTCAATTCGTAGACCTTCTTTATGCTGCCATCCCGCACAAAGATTATTGTGTCCAAGATATGAGGAACCATGCCAAGCTCGACTCGGCCCATGAAGCGCTGGATTGCGTCAAGCGGGCTACTTGCGTGCACTACACCGACCATACCCACGCCAGCAAGCCTCATATCTGCAAACACTTCAAAGTCCTGTGCCCTTCTCACTTCATCAAAAATGGTGTAGTCGGGCCTCACTAAGAGCAAAATGTCCACTGCTTTTTCAAAGCTGCCCTCAAGGGGACCATACTGCGTCACTTCATCAGGCACCTGTAGGTCACGTGGTGATTCAAAGGTCTTGACTATCTTTCCTCCTCTGGTATAGAATTGAGCGAGACTGCTTGCAAGCGTACTCTTGCCAGACCCCGGCGGACCAGCTATTACTATCCCCTCCGCCTTGCCGGAAAGCCGCTCCATCAATTTGTTGCTTGCATTGTAATCTTCAAGTTCAAGTCGAATGATTGGTCTGACTATTGTCACTTCCAGTCCATCAGAAAACGGCGGCCTTGTTATTGCAATCCTGAAGTTGCCAAACTGAAGGACGGTGGCACCACTCCTGCTTATTTCTACAGAGCCTGCGCCTGTAACCCTGCTTGCTTCAGATACTTCCTTGATTATGTTTGACAGCTGATGATATGTGCTCTTTTCTTGGCCTATTTTGACAAGCTGAAAGTTACCCGGCTTTCCCCTTTTTGCCATCGGAAATGTTCTTTCCTTTAGGTGGACGCTCATTGTCGTCTCGTCAAAGTATTTTTCAAATTCTAGGTCAGTCGTCTTGGTCGGTGTCCGTATATGCATTGCCTCGATGCCCTGCGCCTCTGCGACCAGCGCCTGCACATAGTCAGCTGTGATGAGCGTGGCAGATTCTTGCATCGCAACATCTTTGATTATTGCATCTATCCTGCCATGCTTTGCAAGCCTAATGTCATCAAGGTCAGGCCGCTGACCCACAAACCGGAGGCTGATGTTTTTTGCGGTACAGAGCTCTCTCATTTTCTTTATCTCTTCCAGTCCCACAAAGCCGTGCTCTTTATTGGTAGATGCCTGCGACTGGAGCTCATCTAGAACTGCCAGAGGGATAATGATGTCGCTCTCTTCCTCTATGCTACCTGCTTCAAGCATCTTTGTTATTTCGCCATCGATGATGATGCTGGTATCAAGGACGAATTTCTTATTTCTCAAATGGCTTACCTCTATTATAGCAATTTATAAAGCATTTTTAATAAGAATAACCATAGAACAATAACCATTTATGGCACATCTTGTTCAATGCTAGGTAGATGAAGAAAATAGAAGCCATCATCAGGTCTGAAAGTATGCCTGTTGTGAAAGAAAAGCTCAGACAGATGAAAATTGGCGGCATGACAATTTCTACAGTGTCAGGATGGAGCAAGCAGCGTGAACTCCACTTGCAATGGAGAGGTCAGCCAGTCGCATACGATCTGCTACCCAGAGTTAAGTTTGAGATAGTGCTTCCAGATGAGCAGCTAGACAAAGTGGTGCAGGCAGTCATCGAGTCTGCAAGGACGGGCGAGCACGGAGACGGCGTGATATTTGTGTCAACAATAGAGCAAGCATTCAACATTGCTACACTGGACAAGGACGATAAAGTAGTCGCCTGAAAAAATGTGCAAGAAACTGTCGCTTCTTGCACTGATAGTAGTGTTTCTTCTAATTGCTTTTAATTTTCCGCTAGGACTGGCTGCAAAGTATTATTCTGAGCAGACTGACTTTACAGAGACATTTGTTCCTATGATAAGGCAGAGCTGGGATAAAGACGACATAGAGAGCTGCGTATACAGGGAAGACGGTGTTGACAATGCATACTATGCGTGGACAAAGCTGTCAGTGCAAATGTGGCGGCAAGCACTGCAGGAATACACTGGCAACCAAGAAGAGTGGAACATCACTGCAATATTTGTCAAATCGGAGGCAGAGCTTGAATCATGTGACATCAAGATATACATCTATGACAAATACAGCGATTTTCCAGATTATCCTGCTCAGACAGGCGCATATACATCTCTGACATTCAAGGATGGAAGCGGCAGGGACAACAACCTTGATTTGCGAATCTATCTTTCACCACTTGTACTACATGGCGACGGCGAGACGGAAATAAACCTGCCCTCATATGCCTTTAGGAACTCCGCCGTGCATGAAATAGGCCATGTGCTTGGCCTTGGCCACATGCAATTGCAAAAGGGTTACTTGATGTCGCCTGAGTTTGACTTTTGGGAAACAAGTCAACAGCTCCCTATAACAACGCTAGAGCTTGATGCCCTAGTCAAAGTCTATGGAACAGACGGCTTTGGTTGAACTGTTATATATCTCACTGAAAGGTAAAACTTTGTCATGCCTGACAATGAAGAGGATGGTGAGCCAGTGATGTGCAGCAAATGCAATATTGTCTTTTCAACCGAGCGCGAATATATGCAACATTATAATGAAATGCACAAGATGGCAGAACGTGACTAACTAACTACAAGTAGTACTAATTATTAGTAAGCTTATATGTATGTGGCTCTCCCTCTCCCTCTCTCCCTCCTATATCGTTAGGGGCCAAATTGTTAAATCGGATCTTAATGCGCGAAGGCATATTTAGCTACGCTGACTTGGAGAGTTGAATTTCGCCTAGAGTACTTCGATTTTCTATCCTGTTTACGAAAACTTTCCTCCCCTCTATTAACGCTTCATTATGCTCTTATCCGTCCGTGGTATTGTCCACAGCATAGCACAAACAATTTTCTACTGGCTCATGACATGTATGGAAGGCGCATCAGGTAACGTAATGATGAGCGGTCATTTTGCAGTCAGTCAGCCGCACAATCTCTATATAGGAACGGCAATACAAAATCAGAACAAGATGAATCTTGGATGCTATCTACAGGCCGGCAAGATAGCAGCAGCGGTGAGGGAGACCGCACGCAAAAAATACCACGTAGGATTGACGCTTTTTGAGATCTGTGAATCCGTTGAGGGGCAGATCCGCAGTCTAAATGCTGAGCCAGCATTCCCGGTTAACACAAGCCTCAATGAGACAGCCGCGCACTATACCGCAGAGCCAAATGATGCTACCTTGGTAAAGGAAGGCGACGTGCTTAAGATAGATATTGGCGTCCACATCGATGGTTATATAGCTGACACAGCTGTCACAGTCTGCTATGACCCAAAATATGAAGCGCTTGTCAATACGGCCGAAATGGCGCTTAGCGAGGCGGTAAGAATTGCAAGGGCCAACACTAAGGCAAGCGACATAGGAAGAGTCATAGAATCTACGATAACAAAGTTTGGCTTTAAGCCAATACAGAATCTAAGCGGCCACTCACTTCAGCAATACACGATTCATGCCGGCAAGTCCATACCCAACATCTGGACTGGAGGGTCTTCATTTTCTCTTTTGACAAATGAAGCGTATGCCATTGAGCCATTTATCACGACAAGAGATGGTCAAGGGGTCGTTTACGAAGGCAAGACGAAGAACATCTTTGGGGTAACCTCGCGCAAGCCGGTGAAGAACAAGGAAGCAGACGATCTTTTAGAACTCATCTGGAATCGCTACAAAACACTCCCATTTGCACTGCGATGGCTTACTAACAAGTATGATGAAAAGGATCTACGTAGACTTGCAGATGTGTTGGTCAGGAAAAAGAACGTGCATGCATACCCTATACTTGTTGAAGGTCACAGCAAAATAGTGGTTCAAGCAGAGCATACTTTAATTCCTACAGAATCAAGTGTGAACATTATCACGCTCTAGCTCTCTTGTCTTCTTCTGGATACTCACCATAGATTGCAGTCACCACTGTTTTGGAAGACATACACTTCTTGCATTGCAAGCCAGAGCCATAGACATAATCTCCTTCTTCATAGTGGCGCTTGGTTTTTTCGCTGCACGATTGACAGGTGTCTTCGGAGTATATTTCTGGCGTGATTTCTTTCTTCTTGCCAAACAGCATTACAATTATTGTCCGACTCCTATTGTGTTTCCAATGCCTATTACCATGACTGCCTGGCCCTCAGATGTCCTGTCTTCAATAACTGAATAAACGGTGTTTGTCACCTTTTCAAATGCATCCGCTATTTCCTTGCGCATGATCGTGATTGCATCCTGCACGGACTGCTTGACGATGACTGCATATATAGGGATGCTAAACCGGGTTGCCACTTCTTCTACTTGATACTTTTCCACACCTATGCCGCCGATAGCAGCGCCAATCCCTTCTGCTACGTCGCCAGTCTTTTCGCCTTCAAGCTTGAGCGCTGCATCTATCATAATGACTGTATCTATCTTGATCCCCATGTCGCCTACAAGACGGGATATAGCTTCCCCTGGCCTTCCAACGGTTCCCGCGGGCCCTTCAGCTTTAAGAAGATATAGCTTTCTGCCCTTGTACTCATCCTCGCTGTATATTGTTTCCTTTGCTGCAATCTTCTTTTCCTTTCCAAACATCATTTTACCAACAATCATAGGTCCTATGCCATCGCCTATTGGCTGGCCGCGTTTGAACGCGCTTATGGCCTTCTGTAGTGCTTCAGCTTCTTCAAGCAGGAGAGGCATGACCATTTGGAGCTGGACAAGAATGAACATACTCGTGGTGCGCTTGCCCATTAGATAATAGTGCCTTACAACTTTGTAGATCAGGTTCAGAGCAGTTGCAGCCTCCAGGATGTTTTCTATCTTTGAAATCTCTTTGTCGCCTGCACCTAAACACAATTTCTTGATCTCTGCGCGGACCCTATCGTCTCGAGTTCGCATGACGTGATCCAGCTTGCGCACCAGCCCATTTGGGTCAAGGTCAACAGGCAGGATTGTAAAATATTCTAGGAACCTGTCAACTCCGACTGCTGGATCGCTTAATGTAGTAGAAGACATCTTTATCGCAGTCTTGATGTAGTCGATCGCTTCCTTCCTCGCATGTTCCCTCATCGTTTTTAACTTGGCAAGCGACTTTGATATTTCTCCTAAAATCACGCGAGATTGGAGCTTTTGGGCATAGATCATGAAAAATGGGATTATGGCAAGTGACACAATGGAAACCCACATCCATGGGCTACTAGGATTTAACTCTTCTCCTCCAAACAAGCCGTTAAGCTGAGATAGAAATGAAGAGAAACCTAGCATTTGATTGCCTTATTCCAAAGCGGAAAAGTGTACAAGCTCAATTAAAGGTTGCGTTATATCGATGTTACAATAATAGCCTGCAATAATAACACAGGATTTAAGTGCCGATCAGCAAGAAAATTTGCATTAAAGCGAGCGAGCAGACTCTCATATTGAGGTGCACTACCCTATGAGTCCTCTTGTGATACAATAATAATTACTGCCTTTATCGTTTAATGTTCTTCTTTTTTAGTACCTTTCTTGTAGACAAAGCTTAACAAAATCAATTTCCCTTATGGCACGAGCACTGGCATATGACCCTCTCCACGTCAAATGAGCAATCGTGATCGGGCCCGCATACCTTGCCTACAGGCCAATCGCCGGGACAGTCGCCGTGGCGATTACGCTTACAAAAGAATGTCAGCATCCTACTAGAATGGGTTTACAGAAGATTTAATGTTTTAGATCTCATAGCTGGATGTTAAACAGCTGAGGCGCATAGATTGAGCCCTCGCGCACTCGCTTGACCCTTGCAACCGACAAATAATGGGGCCAAACTGTCACCATTACAGACCCTTCGGGGACGCCCTCTGGAACTTCGATAACTTCAATATCATTTTCATTCACGCCATATTCGCTCAGCTTTTCTTTTGTGAGTTGAATTTGGCCTGCTGGCATACCACTACTATAGACGTAGACCTTGCCACTGTACTCGATTCTATCTGCCATCTCCAAGGACAGGTTACAATTGTCTATCACAAAAACGTATCTCAGTCCGAGCCTGCATCGCCAAATATTAACTTCATTTCGTCAAATGTAAGTTTTTTACCAGTGGTCATCTTTTTGACCGCCACTTCTTTCAAGGCGTTACGGCGCTCCTGATACTCCTTGTCGCGCTTTGTGCGCTCTTGTATTGCTTCCTGCCTTGCTGCTCGCCTGTCCCCCGTCTCCTTCTGCCTCTTATGACGATATTCTGCAGCTTGCATGCGCGACTTTTTGAAAGCAATAGCGTTCAGTTGAGTGTCAATCATTTCCAGCTTGGCAGCAGCTTCTCTCACTGTGTGAATTACCTGTCTACGCTCCTCATAAAGGCCTTCCCGGAGGTTTATCAGGTTGTCGAGGCTTTCCTTTAGCTTGCCAATTTTGGTACCGTACTCCTCTTTTAGCTTAAAAATCCTTTTGACCTGATCCTTTAGCTGGTCATACTGTGCCGAAATGGTTCGATACTGATCTTCTTTCTTATGAATCACTTTCAGCGTGTGCAGCTTGGTCGCAATTTCCTTGGTCCGGGCAACAAGCTTGCGCTCTTCGTCCTTGGAAAGTTTCTTAGTCTGGATGTCTCTTTCTATCTGCTCAAGTGCTTTCTGAAGGTTGTGCATGTCGCTCCGCTCCTTTCTCAACTTAGCTGCCATAGGGCCAACTTTGTCATCTAGGTTCTTCATCTGGTTCCTGGCCTCCATAAGGCTCTCTCGTAGCTGTACAAACTGTGGATATTCGATGTCTTTTTCCTCGTTGACCTGCTTTAACTTGGTGCGAAAATCGTCAAGCTGGGTTCTCTCTTCATCTATCTGTTTCTTTATGCTATCAAGCTTGCCGTTTATCTCTTCTATCCTCTTGTCACCTGTCTTTTGCTCTTCTTGAACAGCTCTCTTAAATTCCAGCAAAGTTTTGCGGTTAGGATCTAAGTCGTCGTCGCCAGAATTGCTATTTGTGGCTGTTGCTGTCAATATAGCACTGCCGCCACTGTCACTGTCTAGTACCACGTCGCTTACGGAGTGTTATAACAACAAAAATATATTTTTTGTCATTTTGAGGCTCCGTATAAACGTAATTAGCATTCATTTTAGCATTACTGACCCCTATACAACTAGAGATTGTCCTACATCTTTATAAGAGTAGAATACGTAGTGTATGATAGCGATGGATGATTTTGAAAAGAATTTTCCAGGCTTTGACTGGAAAAATACTCCTGCCTATAAGCATCCAGGCGGAAAGGACTGCCCATGTCCCAAGCATGAATACATTAGAGAACAGATTAATGTAGCTAAGACAATGAGCGAAAATAACAAAGAAACCTCGCCAGAATTCCGCCAGAAGGCTCAGGTGACGCTTAAGTTCTGTCCTGACCACTATAAAGTTTATTTCAAAGAAGTGATACCATCTATGCCTCTCAAGTACCGCCTCATGACAAAGGTGGCGGTCAAGCTGGGGGCAATATCAATACAAAAGCTAACCTACATGCAGTCTGACCAGTGCTTTTACTGCAAGTTTGGCTCAGGCGGCTTTGACAAGAAAGCAGAGCTTCCGCCAATCTAAAGACCGATCAAGCTCCTGGAGTCTAGCAGCATGTTCCTGAGTGTTGTCTTGCTGCTTGATGAAAAACCAGTTGACAGAACGTTCCGGATGACTATTGAGAGATATGAGAACTTGCTGTCTGCCTCTGACCTGTAGCCGTCATGAAACGACTTGGCGATTTCACCGTACCTGTCCAAGTCCATTACACTTGCAAGGAACGACCCTATGTCCATGCTTTTTGAATAGTGTGAATTAGTTTTTTTCATAAAGCCTAAGTCAGTTCTTATGACAGACTCCCCCCTAGCAAGGTAGTTTTGTGCCTTGTTGTCTACGAAGGTATAGCCAGCCTGATGGAGTTTGCCTGTAATGCACCCTGCCTCGTATTCAAGTACAACATCGCCACCAGAAGCAAGTGCCCGGTAGATGTCTCCACCCTCAATATATTCCTCTATTAGGTCTGCATCAGACATAGAAAGCAGCATTGGCGTAGATATCCCGATCTTCCTTAAGTTCTTTCTCATCTCGCAACCTTCATTTCTAATAATTTCGCTAAATGTAAGTGGAGTAGACGGGTGGAAAAGTAGCAGCGAAATAAGCGAGTAAGCGTAGATTATGAGAAACTCGTGAAACTGTTTTGTGGGCTTGTTTCTCTTCACCACGACCTTCTGGCCATTTCGCTCCTCGAGTGACACCTCCCGCTGCCAGTTTACAAAATACAAGCAAAGTTCTATTGGCTCAAAGGCATTGATTTACTTTTCAATACATAAAAGTGACAATCGTGTTACTTTATTTAACTCCCGTCCATGATAGTAGTAGAGAACGGGAGAAGTAGGAGAAGAAGAAGGACTCCCTACCAGACAATTATTGAATAAACTCAAGTCCACAAGATATGGGCAGCAAACCATCAGGCTAGCCGATAAGCATGGTTATATCAAGCGAATAAGAGATGTAAAGCCTCAAGGAAGAGGTAACTTAATCGTAATGAACTATCTAACTCCTAAAGGGAAGCGATTGTTGAAGGCATTATCATCTAATAATAAAAAAACAAAAGCGAAAGAGAATGAATGATTAAAGACATATACACACGATGACGACCATTCTTAGGAATCCACATTAACTATCAAACATTGCCAGCATGCCAAAGGAAATTGGCTGGTGGTGCTACTGGCAACCTTGAGCTTCTTGCCGCATAAACTACAAGGATAGCGAGATAGATGAGGACGATTTGACTTCAAGTATATCTTTCTATTTGCCGCTGTAGCCATTCCAAGCCATCTAGCTCTGCAAACAACCTATCTGACTCATAGACATCACTGCTATTCCTTAGTAAAGCCTTCTTTTCTTTAATGATAAAATCAATCTTCTCTAGATCATCAACAGACATAATAGCATCTATCTGCAGCTGGAAGGTCCTATTAACTTGGGGCTTGTTATCTTGGTTAATCTGCTCTTTTAGGAAAGATATCCTTTCGTCAATTATCTGTTGTAATGTCACTATTGTTACCATATTTTTTATCTGGTGAAGCCAACGTCGAGATGGATAGTTATAACACGGCTAGCACCTTTAGGAGAGGGAGGGAGATGAAGGCCCAACAACAGAAGGGTTCAAAAATCTTAAATGA
>Ga0075418_10007600_pt1 | contig 12201 bp, 14 predicted proteins | sample SoiMetdeltSBSDD2_FD_81776 | JGI IMG/M metagenome (GOLD analysis project Ga0075418, IMG submission 81776) | Bulk soil microbial communities from a Populus tree surrounding site in Tennessee, USA - Soil MetaG P. deltoides SBSDD2 | ecosystem: Environmental > Terrestrial > Soil > Tree plantation...
GAGGTCGGATTTCGTGATTGCCGCTCTACTCGGCGCGGCCTGCGTCCTCGCCGCGCCCGGCGCCGCGGCGCAGAACTGGGTCACCCTGCTGAAGAACACGCCCGCCGAGTCTTTCGACGACGAGGACCTGCGCCTCTTCCTCGACACCGCGCGCAAGGTGCTCGACGGTGGCGTGCCGGAAAACCAGCCCGTCAGCTGGGAGAATCCCAAGTCGCGCAACCGCGGCGAGATCACGGCGCTGCGGCGATTCGAATCCAAGGGACGCGCGTGCACCGAGGTGCGCGTGCGCAACGAGTCCCGCAGCCGCAAGTCCGACAACCGCAGGATCCTGTGCAAGGTGGACGAGCGCTGGCGGCTCGTCAGCGAAGCTCAGCTGAAAGGCAAGTGATGACCCAAAAAACAGTCGCTCTTATTTTCATCGTCACCCTGTGCGCGCTGGTTTCGGCCCCAGCGCAAGCCCAGACGCTCGACAAGATCCGCAAGCAGGGCGCGATCACGCTCGGCTACATCGATGGCGCGGCGCCCTTCTCCTACGCCGACCCGAACGGCGACCCGCAGGGCTATTCGGTCGAGCTGTGCCGCGCGATCGCCGAGGGCATCGCAGCGCAGCTCGAGCGCCCGCAGCTCAAGACGCGCTGGGTGAAGCTCAGCATCCAGAACCGCATCGACGCCGTACGCCGCCGGCAGGTCGACGTCGAGTGCAGCACCACCACGTGGACGCTCGGGCGCCAGCGGCTGGTCGACTTCAGCCTGGTCACCTTCCTGGACGGGGCGAGCATCCTAACCAAGCTCGACACCGACGCGCGCCGCATCGCCGATTTCGGCGGCAAGCGCATCGCGGTCATCGGCGGCACGACCACCGAGACCGCCCTGCGCCAAGCGTTGACCAAGAGCCTCGTGAACGCCGAAGTCGTGGGGATCAAGACCCGCGACGAGGGGCTCGAGTTGCTCCGCCAGGGCCAGGTCGACGGCGTGGCCTCGGACCGCACCACGCTGATCGGCCTGGTCGTCAAGAAGGCCGCCGGCGGCGATGCCTACAAGCTGCTCGACGAGGATTTCTCCATCGAGCAGTACGCGCTGATGCTGCCGCGCGGCGATCCCGACTTCCGCCTCGCCGTGAACCGCGTGCTCGCCCGCCTGTATCGCAGCGGCGACATCCGGCGCGTGTACGACCGCTGGCTCGGGCCGCTCGGGGCGCCGAGTCCGCTGCTCTCCGCCACGTTTTTCATCCAGGGCCTGGCGGAATAGCCGTGGCGTCGCGGCTTCGCTGGCTCGCCGCGCCCGTCGCGCTCATCGCGTTCGCGGCGTCGGCCCAGATCGACAAGCTCGACCTGCGCCTTCCCAAGGTGACCGACGGCGTCGTCGCCTCAGTCCGCCAGGTGAATTCGGGCTCCGAGACCGCGCTCGCGCCGCGCAGCGGGCCGCGCCAGGTCGGCACGCAGTCGGCGCTCGACCAGGCGCCGCTGGTCGGCGCGGTGGTGTTCATGCCTACCGGCCCGGCGAGCCCCGATCAATGGCAGTTCGGCGCCGCGGGAACACCCGAGATGCAGCCCTGGCTCGCGGAGGGCGGTCGGGAAGTCATCGTCACCATGGACGACGGCGAGCGGCGCACCTTCCGGCCGCGCGACCCCGGGCGCTTCTTTGTCGGGCAGCGCGTCACCGTGCGCGAGGGCGAGCTCGAGCCGTCGGGGAGCCGCAAGGCCGGGAGCTGACCGCGATGCGGGCGCGGACGCTCCTGGCGCCGGCGTTCGGCATGATGATCGCGACCGGCGGCTGCGCCAGCCTGCCGCGCAGCGTGGATCGGCCGCCCTCCACGGCGCTGACCGACACCGGCAGCACACGCCTCGGCCGCGCGATTGCGCCGCTCGCCCAGGCAAACGCCGGCAAGACCGGCATCCATGCGCTCGACAACGCCCGCGACGCGTTCGCCGCACGCGTGCTGCTCGCGCGCGCCGCCGAGCGCAGCCTCGACGTGCAGTACTACATCTGGCATGCCGACACGAGCGGCGCCCTCCTCGTCCACGAGCTGTGGCAGGCCGCCGAGCGCGGCGTACGGGTGCGGTTGCTTCTGGACGACAACAACACCCGCGGCGCGGACGAAGCGCTCGCGGGGCTCGATGCGCACCCGAACATCGAGGTCAGGCTGTTCAACCCGTATGCCAACCGCGGCCTGCGCCTCGCCGAGCTCGCCATCGACTTCTCGCGCCTCAACCGGCGCATGCACAACAAGTCGTTCACCGCGGACAACCAGGCCACGATCGTCGGCGGGCGCAACGTCGGCGACGAGTATTTCGGCGCCGACAGCCCGGTGGAATTCGCCGACCTGGACGTGCTCGCGGTCGGCGCGGTGGTGGCCGAGGTCTCGTCGGCGTTCGACGCCTACTGGAACAGCGAGTCGGCCTATCCGGCCGCGAGCCTGATCGTGCCAGGAGGCCGCCTGACCCCGGTGGGAAAGATCGAGGACCAGCCCGAGGCCGCCCGGTACCTGCAGGCGGTGCGTGCCACGCCGCTCGTGCGGAGCCTCCTCTCCGGCAGCCTGCCCCTCGAATGGGCGCACGCCCGCCTGGTGCAGGACGACCCCGCCAAGGTACTGAATCCCCCCGACAAGACGGAGCTGCATCTGCTGCCGCGCCTTGAGAAGGCGATGGGCAAGCCGCGGCGTGAGCTGGATCTGGTCTCGCCGTATTTCGTCCCGACGAAGGATGGTGCGGCGGCCCTGATTACGCTCGCTGAAAGCGGCGTGCAGGTGCGCGTCCTCACCAATTCGCTCGCGGCCACCGACGTCTCGCCGGTGCACGCCGGCTACGCGAAGTACCGCGAGGAGCTGCTGCGCGCCGGCGTGAGGCTCTACGAGCTCAAGCCCTTCGCCGACAAGGATGAAGCCAAGGATAAGGATCGTAGAGCCGGCAGCTCCGACGCGAGCCTGCACGCGAAGACGTTCGCGGTGGACCGCAGCCGAATCTTCGTCGGCTCGTTCAACTTCGACCCGCGCTCCGCGCGCCTCAACACCGAGATGGGAATCGTGGTCGAGAGTCCGGCGCTGGCGGCGCGGCTGTCCGAAGCGCTCGATCGCGGGACGGCGAATGTCGCCTACGAGGTTCGCCTTTCGTCCGATGGCGGCCTCGAGTGGGTAGAAGGCGATGTGCGGCACGCCTCCGAGCCGGGCGCGGGCGTGCTCAAGCGACTTTGGATCGGCTTTCTCTCGATCCTTCCGATCGAGTGGCTGCTTTGAGGGAGCTGTTTTTTGGTAGTTGGCTCGTGCACAAGCATGTAAATAATACGGCGACACCGAGATCGCGTCGCACGCTTTGTTCTCCGCCAGTCGCGGCCGTCGCTACCGGTAGCTTAGAACCCTACCTGCGTAGGTCGCAGGCGCAGCGACCGGCTGGTGGATTGCAGATGCCGCCAAAGAGAAGTACCGTTGCCATGCGACGCCCGTTTGGCGGCGCATCTTCTTCCGATCAGACGACTGCAATGAAAAACACTCTTCGAGGCTTGCTTGCGTCGGCTTTAGGAGTCGCCGCCGCGGCGCCGGCGTTCTGCCAGGAAGCGATTCCCGAACATCCCGCGTTGCGCGACCGCTTCTACTTCGCCGCCGGCATGTTCTTCCCGCGCACCACGACCTCGGCAGAGCTGGAATCGCACACCGGCGTCGGCGCCAACATCGATTTCGAAGACACGCTCGGCATGAAGGAGTCAAAGGACGTGCCGATGGCGATGGCGCGCTGGCGCACCGGCAACCGCTGGCGCATCGAAGCCGAGTACTTCCAGCTCAACCGCACCGGCAACAAGACCATCGACCGCACCATCAACTGGGGCGACCAGACCTTCCCGGTGAATTCCACCGTGAGCTCGAAATTGGACTTCTCCGACCTGCGCCTTTCCGCCGGCTACTCGTTCTTCAGAACCAAGGACAAAGAGGTGGGCGTGGGCCTCGGCGCGCACGTCGCGAAGTACAACGCGAGCCTCTCGGGAAGCTTCAACGGCGCCCCCATCACGGGCGAATCGGAAAAGCTCACCGCCCCGCTGCCGGTGCTCAGCTTCTACGGCCAGTTCGCCCTCACCGACCGCTGGGCGGTCGCGGGGCGTATGGACCGCTTCGCCCTGAAGTACGACAAGTTCTCCGGCAACCTGACCGGCATCGGGCTGGACGTGATGTACCAGCCGTTCAAGAACGTCGGCTTCGGGCTCGGCTCGCGCGCGCTCGCGCTCAAGGTCTCAGCGGAGGACGCCGGCCGCAAGGCGGAGTTCAAGCAGACCTTCCAGGGTCCGGTGTTGTACGCGAACGTGAGCTTCTAGACCCGCGGCGCCGCGCGGCGCCTCAGCGCTTGGCGGCGGTGTACCCCTTGGCGATCATGCACTTCTGGAACTCGTCGGACTCGTACCTCGCGCGCTCCTCTTCGAGCGAAAGCACTTTCGAGGTCGCGGACGGACTTGGCGCTGGGAGATAGCGCTCGGGCAGAGGGGCGAGGCGCGCCTGCACGCGACACTCGCTGCTGTCGTTCTGCACCGTGGTCTCGGTCGCGCCGCTCTTCTGCCACGTCGGTGGAGAGCCGCAGGCGGCGAGCAGAAGCGAAACGACGGCGATAGCCGGCCGGGCACGGCGGAAGGGGCTCATGGCGGCCATTCTAGCCCGGCCAAGGTTGCATGAAATCAAGCCGGGATGGTGGCCCCCCGGATGATGTACTCGGGCAGCTTCGAAGGCGCCGGATGCGCCTCGATGTACCGGACGTTGTCGAACGGAATCACCAGCAGCACGCCGTCCACCTCGGCGACGATCTGGCGCGCGGCGAGGATCTCCTTCAGCTTCAGGACGGTGCCGGTTTCGTTCAGGGTCTGCTTCGGAAAATCGAGCCTCAGCTTCGAGCCGTCGACGAAATAGATAGTGATGCCGCGTCTTTCAGCCATATGCGCCCCCTTTTTCGGTGATCGGACCTGAGTGGCGGCAGGCTAGCACGGCGCCAACGGGGAAAACGATTGGCTGTTTCGCCCCTTGTAGGACCTTGGTCCAATATCGCCGCGGCGCCGGAAAACGCAGACTTTCAAGGTCAAGCGAGACCGAGGTCGAGCCATGCTGGGAGGCAAAGGGTTCTTCTGCGCGGTGCTGGCGCTCCTGTCGCTGGGCGCGCTCGCACAGTCGCCGGACGATATCAAGAGCGGCAAGGTCTGCGCGACCTGCCACGCCGACGCACCACTCATCTGGGGCGGAAAGCACGGCACCCAGGCCGACAGCCGCACGCCGATCGCGATCGTCGGCTGCGCCACCTGCCACGGCGACCCGAGCGAGCACCTGAAGAGCGGCAACCCGATGCCGAACCGCTTCAGCAAGATGTCGGCGACGGAAAAAAGCGAGGTCTGCCAGACCTGTCACCAGGGGCGCGAGCGCATGCACTGGCCCGGCAGCGCTCACGAGCGCAACGACGTCTCGTGCTCGTCCTGCCACAAGCTGCACACCGCGCACGACCGGGTGCGCGACAAGCTCACCCAGCCCGAGGTGTGCTTCGCCTGCCACAAGGTACAGCGCGCCGAGGTGAACCGCCCCTCGCGCCACCCGATCCGCGAAGGCTTGGTGTCCTGCTCCGACTGCCACAACCCGCACGGCTCGGTCGGCCGCGCCATGGTGCTGCGCGACAGCGTCAACGACACCTGCTACAGCTGCCACATGGAGAAGCGCGGGCCGTTCGTCCGCACGCACCAGCCGGTCCAGGAAGACTGCGCGAACTGCCATAACCCGCACGGCACCACCGCGCCGAACTTGCTCAAGTTTCGCCAGCCGTTCCTGTGCCAGCAGTGCCACGAGCCGACCAGCCACCGCGGCAACGTCGCCTCGCTCAGCGGCACCAGCACCGGCGCCAACACGCTCGCACGCGGCTGCCTGAACTGCCACACCAACATCCACGGCTCGAACAATCCGGCCGATCTTTCCAACGAACGGACGTTCCGGCGTTGAGCGGCGGCGGAGGCCACATGAACCGACTTGGCACTTTCAAGCTCTCGGGGATCGCGCTCGGACTCGCCGCGGCCTTCGGCCCGGCGCGCGCGGTCGAGCCGATCGTGACGCAGAACATCGACCCGGCGGCGCCTGCGGCGCTGAACACCGGCGCCAGCACGGCCAGCGTCGGCGTCGGCTACGCGAGCGACGACGCCCGCCGCTTCGGCCAGTACAACGGCATCAACCAGGACGGCTTCTACGGCCTGGTCGACCTCAACTGGGTGAAGCGCAACGACGAGACCGGCACCTGGACGCGCCTCTTCGGCCGCGACGTCGGTCTCGACGACCGGCAACTGCGCTTCGAGCAGCAACGCCAGGGCAACTGGGGCTACTCGATCGACTACAGCCGCATCCCGCGCTTCGAGCCCCTCATCGCCAATACCGCGGTGGTGGGAATCGGCTCGAACAATCTGGCCATTCCCACCACCCTCACCCGCGGCTCGCCGATCGAGCTCGGCACCAAGCGCGATACCCTCGGCCTGGGCTTCGACAAATACTTCGCCGGCAACTGGGACGTGCAGGTCAAGTTCCGTAACGAGCAAAAGGACGGCACGCGCATTTTCGCGCGCGGCACCACTGGGACCGGGCCCGCGGGGAGCTTTGGGCAATTTGAGTTCGCACCCGAGCCGATCGACGCGACGACGCGCCAGCTCGAGGCCAAGGTCAACTACAACGGCGGCGCGCTCCTGCTGACCGGCGGCTACTACGGCACGATGTACAACAACAACTTCGATAGCGGCCTGAATTTCACAGGGGGCCTCGCGGGACTGTCGACCTTCACGCCGATCGGCCTGCCGCCGGACAACCAGTCGCACCAGCTCTACGTGAGCGGCAACTACACGTTCACTCAGACCACGCGTAGCACCTTCAAGCTCGCCTGGGGCAAGATCAGTCAGGATGCGCAGTTCATCGTGCCGCCCGCGGCCGGGCTTCCCAACCAGCTGGACGGACGGATCGACACCAAGCTCGCGCAATTCGGCATCACCGCGCGGCCGATGCCCAAGCTCTCGGTCTACGGCGACGTCCGCGTCGAGGATCGCGACGACAAGACGCCGGTGCGCGACTACTTCGTCAATACCACGTCCTCCACGTCGAACGGCGACAACGAGCCCCGCTCGATCCGGACGACGACGGCCAAGGCGGAAGCAAACTACTCGCTGCCCGAGGGCTTCCGCATCATCGGCGGTATCGGCTTGGAGGAGAAGAAGCGCAACTTTTCAGAGGTTCGGGTGGTCAGCGCGCGCGAAGTCACCGACGAAAGGTCTTATCGCGTCGAGCTGCGGCGCCCGATGGCGGAAACGCTGATCGGCTCGGTCGCCCTGATTCACAGCGATCGCGACGGCTCGCCATTTCTGACGACGACCCAGACCAACGGCACGGTGGGCAGCAACCTGATCGCGCCGGTGTTCCTCGCCGATCGCAAGCGCGACAAGGTTCGGGTGACCGCCAACTGGGCACCGATCGCGCCCCTCAACGTCCAATTCTTCGTCGACTCGGCGCGCGACGACTACAGCGGCCGTGACGGCTCGGTGCTCGGGCCGCGCAAAGGCGAAGCGCAGAACTACTCGCTCGACGCCGCCTACGTTTTCAACGACCGCTGGCAGGCGAACGCGTGGTATTCGCGCAACGACACGCGCTTCGACCAGGCGACATGCGAATCCGCCTCCGCCGCCGGCGTCTGCCCTGGCAACGCGGCCGATCCCATCTGGAGCGCGTCCCTCCGCAATCTCAGCAACAACCTCGGCGCCGGCCTGCGCGCCAGGCCCAGCGGCCAGATCGACCTCGGCGCGGAGGTCAGCTACTCCGAGATCCGCGACAAATTCGACCTGGGCACGATCCAGGGCGGCGCAGTCACGTCGCTGCCGGAGATCACGACCAAGCTGACCCGGCTGAACCTCTATGCGCGCTACGCGCTGCAGAAGAGCTCCGGCGTGCGCCTCGACTACATTTACGATCGCTTCTCGAGCGACGACTGGACCTGGTCGGGCACGGGGTCCGTGCCCTGGACGTTCGCCGACGGCACGACGCTGACCGAGAATCGGCCGCAGACGATCAACTTCATCGGCGTCTCGTATTACCATAGGTTCCAGTAGTGCATCCAAACCGGGCACCAAAGGAGAGCGCAGCATGAAGAGGACGTGGCTCGCAGGGATCGTCGCCGTCGCCGCGGGCGCGGCATTCGCGCAGTCGGGCGGCGACGTGGTCAAGTCGAAGGGCTGCCTCAACTGCCACGCGGTGGACACGAAGAAGATGGGACCGTCCTTCAAGGACATCGCCGCGAAGCACAAGGCCGACAAGGGCGCGGCCGACGCCATCGCCGCGAAGCTGAAGGAAGGCAAAGGCCATCCCAAGGTCGCGGCTTCGGACGCCGAGATCAAGTCCGCGGTCGGGTACGTGCTCTCTCAATAGAAAGCCCGGTGCAGGAAGCTTCGAAGCTCGAGCTGGTCCGCAATTCCGCGCTTGCCTCCGAATTGACCGGAGATCAGTGTCGCGTGCTAGCCGACGCGATGCACGTGCACGATCTCGCCGACGGCGAGATCCTCGTCAAGCAGGGCGCGAGCGACAACCGCGTGTATGCCGTGGTCAGCGGCGCGCTGGCTGTCTCGAGAGAGTCGGACGGTGAGTGGCACAACCTCCATGTGCTGACCAAGGGCGACCTCGCAGGCGAGCTCGGCTTCATGGACGGCCGGCCGCGGTATGCGGCCATTCGTGCGCTCGGCGAAACCCGGGTCCTCAGCCTGGAGCGCGAAAAGCTCGAGTCGCTGCTTGACCGCGATCCGGTCATCGTCTACCGCGTCATGCGCGCGATCTTCCGCGTCGTGCACGTCATCCTCAACCGGCTGGCGATGCAGTCGAGCGAGCTGACCAATTACGTATTCAAGGTCCACGGCAAGTATTAGCGCGAACGGCAGGGGTTCATGAAACTCGCCAAGTACGTCAAGTTCCGCGAGGAGAAGTTCGGCGCCGTGCTGTTCGAGACGCGCTCCGAGAAGGTGTTCACCCTCAATCCCACCGCGACCGCGGTGGTGCGCGAGATTCAGGCGGGCAGCGACGAGCGCGACATCCCCGCCCGCCTGAAGGCGCGTTACAACGACCAGGACGGCACGATCGAGCGCGAGGCGCAGGCGTTCATCGCCGAGCTGCGGCAGAAGGGCCTGGTGGAAGACTGACCGTGCCCATCCCGGCGAGCACGCCGGCCGCCACCGGCTCGGGCGACCTCGGCGCGCCGCTCTACATCGCCTGGCAGGTCACGAACGAATGCAACCTCGCCTGCCTGCACTGCATCGAGGAAAGCGGCCCCGGCAAGGCGTTCCCCGACGAGCTCGACGAAGACGAGGTGTTCGCCGTGCTCGAGCAGGCGATGGACCTCGAGGTACCCTACCTCTCGTTCTCGGGCGGCGAGCCGATGGTCCACCGGCGCTTCTTCGACATGGCGGAGTACGTCTGCCGCCGCAACGGCCAGCTCAAGGTCGAGACCAACGGCCATTACCTCGGTCCGGAAAACTGCGCCCGCCTGAAGCAGATCGGGGTCAAGGCGGTGCAAGTGAGCCTCGACGGCGCCACCCGCGACACTTTCAATCGCATGCGGGTGCGCGGAAACTTCGACACGGCCGTCCAGGGCGTGAAGAACCTGCGCGCCGCGGGCGTGCCGATCGAGATCAACTACTCGCCCACGTCGTTCAACGCGCACGAGATCGGCACGGCGGTCGATCTCGCCTACGAGCTCGGCGCCTACAGCTTCTACACCGGGCGCACGATGTACACCGGCAACGCGGTCAAGACCTGGCACCGGATGGCGCCGAGCGAAGAGCAATACGGACCGTTCTTCGAGACCCTGCACCGCAAGACCGAGGAGTACCGCGACCGCATGCGCGTGCACTTTCACGAGATGGGACTGCTCGAGGAGCTGCGCTACCGGCTGCACCACCCGGCGGCGCTCCTCATCGTCCTGCCGAACGGCCTGGTCAAGCTCATCAACGCGCTGCCTTTCGTCTGCGGCGACCTGCGCAAGCAGACTCTGGCCGAGATCTGGGGCCGGTTCCAGCGCGCATGGCAGGATCCGCGCGTCGCGCAGTTCGTCGACGACCTCGCGATCGATCCGCGCAAAACCGCGACCCTTCACCAATGGGTCTATCTGTAACCACACCACCGCACCAGCGCAGCAGCGCGGCCACCTCTTCATTGAGGCGAATATGGTTGGTGCTGAGCCTGGTGCGCTACCGCTTCTTCCTCTATGCCGGGCTGCTGCCGTACCTGCTCGGCGCGGCCTGGGCCTACGCAATGGCGGGAGCGTTCGATGCCGCGGTGTTCTGGAGCGGGCTCGGCGGCGTGGTGCTCGCCGTCGTCGGAGTCGAGTCGTTCAACGAGTACTTCGACTCCCGGATGGGCACCGACCGCGTGTTCAACCCGCAAGACCTGCCGCCGATGTCCGGCTGGGTGCTCTGGCTCGGCATCGCGGCGTTCGCCGGTGCACTCGCGGTAGGCATCTACCTCACCTACCGCGGCGGATGGCCCATCCTCGCCTTCGCGTTGCTCGGCGGCCTCGCAGCGATCTTCTACGTCGCGCCGCCGATCCGCTGGGCCTATCGCGGCCTCGGCGAAGCCGTGATCGCGCTGTCGTACGGGCCGTGGATGGTCCTCGGGAGCTTGTACCTTCACACCGGCACCCTCTCGTGGGGCGCGCTCTGGGCCTCGCTCGTGCCCGGGCTCCTCATCATGGCGCTCGCCGTGGTGAACGCGATCCCGGACTACCACCAGGACCGGCTGGTCGGAAAGCGCAACCTCGTGGTGCGCCTCGGCCGCAGGCGCGGCGCCTGGCTCTACCTCGCGCTCGCCGGCGCGGGCCTGTCTGTCGCGGCGATCGGGGTCGTCGCGCGTGTCTTTCCAGTCGCTTGTCTGGCGGCGCTGCTCGCGGTTCCACTGTTGATTCAGAGCGGCCGAATCGGCTTGCGAACCTACGAATCGCCGCGCCAGTTCGTACCCGCCATCCGGGCCGTCGTTGGCTGTTACCTCGTCGCCGTCGCCTTGTTCAGCGTCGGCCTCATATGGTCATAGACGGCCTGCGAGCGCCGCTGTTCGTTTCCTGGCAGATCACGCGCGACTGCGACCTCGCGTGCCTGCATTGCTGCACCGAGTCGGCGCCCGGGAAGCGCCTGCCCGACGAGCTCGGTCGGGAAGAGGCGATGAGCGTCGCGGGCGAGATCGTCCGCAACGAAGTGCCCTACGTCATGCTGTGCGGCGGCGAGCCGCTCGTGGCGCCGCATTTCTTCGAGCTTGCCGAGGCGCTGGGCGCGGCCGGTGTGCAGCTCAAGATCGAGACCAACGGCCAGCGCTTCGACGACGCCGTGGCCGCGCGCCTCGCCCGCCTGCCGGTGCGCTCGATCCAGGTGAGCCTCGACGGGGACACGCAGGAGATCTACGAGCGCCAGCGCCCGGGCGGGTCGCTCGCCAAGGCGCACGCCGCTTGCCGCGCTGCGCGCGCAGCCGGGCTGCCGCTCGAGGTCACGTTCGCGCCTACGCGCCTCAACATCCACGACGCTGCGGCGGTGATCGGCCGGGCGCGCGAGCTTGGGGCGTTCCGCTTCAATTCCGGGCAACTTATGCGCGTCGGCACCGCGGCGCGGCACTGGCAGCGCCTCGCGCCACCGCCCGAGGCGTGGAGCGACTTGCGCGCGCTCTTTACGCGCGCGGCGGCCGTCGGCGGCATGGAGGTCTGCTTCGAGCCGTTCAGCCTCGCGGAGGGCCTGCGCCGGAGCGCGCACGAGCCGCCTGCCACGCTGCTCATCTTGCCGAACGGCTGGGTGAAGGTCGCCGCGGCGCTGCCGGACGTTTGCGCCGACCTAAGGCACTGCACCCTCACGGAGGCGTGGGGCGCCTACCAGCGTGCCTGGCGAGAGCCTTCAGTGGAACAGTCCGTGCGCGCTGCGTTGGCCGACGAGTCGTGCCATCGGCTGGCGAACAGCTGGCAGCCCATGAACCTGGTTAGCGCCTAGACTTCGAACGATCCAAAAAGGGAGAAACAGCATGGCAATCGACAACGAGAGGGCTGGAATCTGGCGCCGGCTGACGCGGCCGAGCATGCACTGGTCCGTGCTGACGCTCCTCATCATCGGCATCGTCATCGGTCTCGCCGCCACGGTCGGCACCGCGGTCATGGTCGAGGCGACCGGGACCGACAAGTTCTGCGGCACCGCCTGCCATTCGATGAC
>Ga0075418_10007602_pt1 | contig 12200 bp, 10 predicted proteins | sample SoiMetdeltSBSDD2_FD_81776 | JGI IMG/M metagenome (GOLD analysis project Ga0075418, IMG submission 81776) | Bulk soil microbial communities from a Populus tree surrounding site in Tennessee, USA - Soil MetaG P. deltoides SBSDD2 | ecosystem: Environmental > Terrestrial > Soil > Tree plantation...
ATGGACGACTCTCACCGCAGGGGAAGGAGGCGTATGACCTGCGGTCTCCTCCATTCCTCGTTATTATTTCCCACTATAGCATGCCCGCGGGTATGCTGGGGAGGGGGCCTCATACATTATCAAGCCGCTGCAGCCGACTCCTGCCAGCCGCCGCTACGCAGCGGCTGGCAGCAGCGGCTGAGCCCTAGCGTTGCTATGACTTCCGAGGTCAAGGGCTGGCTACCGATTGTTTTGCCTGTGCTTCCTCCTGTTTCACTGCGTCCATCGGCAGCGCTGGAGCCCGTAAGACCCGATGGTTGCTCCGGCTGCTCTCCGTGGGTTGGCTCCCACCTGCCGTGCCTCCGTCGGGTACCTGCCTCACTCTCGGCATGCGTATCCTTCTACAAGCCTCTGAACGCCATCGAGGGTTACACCAAACCGGGGCTGCGTCTTTTCCGATGCACGTCGGAAACCTTCTGCGTGCGGGGTGCAGTAGCGCTGGCTCCTTGGGCCTTCGGGTGTTACCGGCACCTGTTTGGCAATCGCCCACATAAAGCCAGCAAGCCCACGGGCAATGGCCACAGTGACGACATTGGCGTGTTTGCCGTGTGCTCCCAGGCGCCGGTAGCGCCTACAGAGCCTGACCTGGGCCTTCCAGCTGATATCTTGGATGACTTTGGGCTGTTTTTCCAGGCGCAGTTGCAGATGCCGACGGACTTTGGCCGGATACCGGTAGGCCCAGGCGCCTTCGATCAGAGCCCGTCGCGCCTGGGTGTTACCGCTTTGGTCATCGCCCCCTGCCGGCGATGATCACCAGTTGAGTACTCCGAGGGAATCAGCCCCAAGATTTTCATCAGTTCTCTTGGGGGCTCAAAACGCGTCAAGTCGCCGATTGCGGCCACCGTGGTGACGGCTACGGTGCATGGCGCACCCCGCAGGGCCTGGAGGGCCTCGACCACGGGATGCAAGCGCCACACTTGCCCCTGGGCTTGCAGGTCCTGTCGGAGGAGATCCGGAAGGCCCGGCGGCGCGGTCTAGCGTAGGAGCTCCCCAGGAGCGCGCGGACTCTCCCACAAGCGCCCGGGGGTAAGGAGATACGGTAGCTGAGCACGCGCGGGAGGCAGGCCAGCGCAAGTTTCTCGCCCAGCCTGCATCTGATGCTCATTGCATACAGAATTGTCATAATCGCTAATCTATTTCTACGGTTTTGTCTTTTCACATCTTGTTGCTGCCTCATAAGTAGTAGGGCAACGCTGATGCCGGCAGCCCGGTAAGGCCCCTGACGCTCCATAGTGGCTCAAAGGGGCGTCATGCGAGGACAGAAGCTACAAAATAGTCGTTCAGCTCCATCTCGACGACTTCTTTGTCATATACTGCCACTTTCCTTTTCCCCTACCAATGTCGCAATGTATTGATACGCCACAGGGAGCCTAACGTGGTGTGGCTGGCCAACAAACTGGCGTGGATTTTGCTATGCAAGACTTCCGGATTGCATGGCCAGGGACGATCAATAGCATTCAAAAAGGGAGGAAGTCATTGATGCGCACAAGATCTCTAGGATGTCTCGGACTGTGCATGCTCGTGCTCATTGGCCGCGCGATGCTCCAGCAGGTCTCTGCGGAGACGGTACTGCGCGTAGCCATGACCGCTGGCGATGTGCCCATAACGATCGGGCAGCCTGATCAAGGCTTCGAAGGGTATCGCTTCGTCGGCTACAATCTGTATGACTCCCTCATTCTGTGGGATCTCTCCCGCTCTGATGTAGTTGCTGATCTGCGGCCAGGCCTGGCCACGTCCTGGAAGGTCGATCCTGCCGATCCACATCGTTGGATTATCGCGTTGCGCCAAGGCGTGAAGTTTCACGATGGCTGCGCTTTCACAGCTGCCGATGTAGTCTGGAACTTTGATCGCGTGACCAATGAGAAGGCGCCACAATTCCATCCCAAGCAGTTTGCCCTGATCCGCGACCGTACCAACAATATGGAGAAAGTCGAAGCGCTCGATGACTACACGATTGCGCTGACCACGCGCCAGGTGGATGCGCTGTTACCCTATCAGCTGAGCTACTGGTTCATGATCAGCCGCTGCCGACTGGAGTCTCTCAAGCACGATTACGCTGCCTATCAGCGGCAGCCCTCTGGAACTGGACCCTACAAGTTTGCCAAGTTCATCCCGCAGGAGCGTCTCGAACTGGTCAAGAACTCGGACTATTGGGATACCAGGCGCATTCCAAAGCACGACCGTCTCGTGCTCATCCCGATGCCAGAAGCTACGACGCGGGCCGCAGCCCTGCTCTCCAACCAGGTGGATTTTGTTGAGGCGCCCCTGCCAGACACGATTCCCAAGCTCAAGAGCGCTGGTATGCAGGTCGTCACCAATGGCTACCCCCACAACTGGGCCTATCAATTCAACTTTGTGGACGGAGCATTCAAGGATATTCGTGTCCGTAAAGCCGCCAATCTCGCCCTCAATCGGGCTGATATGAAGGAACTCCTGCGCGGGTACATGATCGAGAGTTACGCGACCCTGCTACCGTCAATGCCCTACTACGGAGAGCCATCATTCAAGATCACCTACGATCCCAAGCAGGCCACCGCCCTGTTGAAAGAGGCGGGGTGCTATCCGTGTAAGATCACCCTGGCTATCTCCACGTCAGGCTCTGGGCAGATGCAGCCCTTGCCCATGAATGAGCTGGTCAAGGCCCAACTCGAAGCCGTGGGTTTCAAAGTGAAGTTGGAGGTGATGGACTGGAATGCCCTGCTCGATCTGGTACGACCTGGTCGGACGAAGGCACCCGAGGTTGACGCCATTAATGTCAGCCGCTCCATGCAGGATCCATTCAGCGCCCTGATCCGGCATGTGTACTCCAAGCAGCACGCTCCTGCCGGGTCGAATTGGGGGCATTACAGCAATCCTGCCGTGGATGCGTTGATTGAAGAGATCTATGCCACCTTTGATCCGCAGGCCCAGCTTGCCAAGCTGACGAAGCTCAACGAAATGATGACGGATGATGCCGTCATGCTGTGGGTGGTGCATGATGTCAATCCACGCGCCCTGCATCCGCGCGCGCAAGGCTTTGTGCAAGCCCAGAGCTGGTTCCAGGATGTCACGCCGATCCGCATTGTGGACTAAGGGCAGAGAGCGAGGCAAGCATGACGGCATACATCATTAGACGAGTGCTCTATGCTCTTCCCATTGCCCTCGGCGTCAGTATGGTGTGTTTCACGTTAATCTACCTCGCGCCTGGCAATCCCCTGCAGACACTCCTGCCGGAGAATGCCAGCGCTGAGACCATTGACATGATCAAAAAGGCATATGGCCTGGACAAACCTATTCCGCTGCAATATCTCACCTGGCTCAGTCGGGCCATCACTGGTGACTTAGGTATATCCATTGCGAGCGGGCGCAAGGTGAGCGAGGAAATCGCCAAGGCGTTGTCGAACACGATGATTCTCGCCACCGGGGCGATCGGGCTGTCGTTCAGTCTCGCTTTCATTCTGGGCGTGACGGCCGGATACCTCAACGGCAGTTGGGCTGATCGCGTGGTCACCGGGATGGCCGTGATGGGCGTCAGCGTGCCGAATTACTGGCTGGGCATGCTCCTGATCATTTTCTTTGCGGTGGAGCTGCAGCTCTTACCAGCCGCCGGCATGGGACCACAGGGCTCCAGTACCTTCAGTGTGTTCAATCCCCAACATCTGCGGCATGTGCTGCTCCCGGTAGTGACGCTCTCCATGATCCCTATGGGCATCATTGCGCGTACCACGCGAGCCGCTGTGGCCGAGACGCTCAATCAGGATTTTGTGCAGACGCTACGCGCCAAAGGACTTAAGGCCCGGACCGTGGCAGGCCATGTGATCAAGAACGCCTTGCCCCAGATCCTGGCAGTTATGGGGCTGCAATTCGGCTATCTGCTGGGTGGGTCCATCCTGGTCGAAACCGTCTTCACCTGGCCTGGCACTGGCTTCCTGCTCAATAAGGCCATTTTGACCCGCGACATCCCAGTGTTACAGGGGGTCACGTTGATGTTGGCCACCTTCTTTGTGGCCACAAACCTGCTGGTTGATCTGCTACAGACGGCGGTGAATCCGCGGATGCAACGGCATTAAGACACGCCATCAGAGGGAGTACCTGTGCTACATCATGTCGCGGCCGATAACCCTCGATTACACGCGCTTGACGGAACTGCCGAGGCGCCGCCGAAGGCACGCAGTTACTGGCAGACAGTCAGGTATCGACTGCGGCACGATTACCTGACGCTGGTTTTTGGCAGTGTGGTATTGCTCATCATGCTGTCAGCGCTGTGTGCGCCGCTGCTGGCACCGGCTGACCCCTATCAGACCAGCATGATCGCGCGCTTGAAGCCGTTTGGCTACAAGGGCCACCTCCTGGGCACGGACGAACTCGGGCGGGATATGTTCAGTCGTCTGCTGTATGGCGGACGCGTCTCCTTAACCATGGGCATGGTGCCAGTCATGTTGGCCACAGTTATGGGTGGCAGCCTGGGCATTATCGCTGGCTATGCTGGCAAACATCTCAATATGGCCATCATGCGCATCATGGATGTCTTCTTTGCCTTCCCTTCCATCCTGCTCGCTGTGGCAATCTCAGGCACCATGGGCGGCGGCTTGCGCAATGGCATGCTGGCCCTGACCCTGGTCTTTATCCCACCTCTGTGCCGGGTTGCTGAGACAGCAACGACGCAGGTGAGCCATCTCGACTTTGTGGAGGCAGCCCGGGCCAGTGGGGCCGGGCTCGGCAGCATCATCTGGCACCATATTCTGGGCAACGTGCTTGGCCCGGTCCTGGTCTATGCCAGCAGCCTGGTCAGTGTCAGTATCCTCATTGCCTCGGGCCTGAGTTTTCTCGGCCTGGGTGTGGAGCCACCCACGCCAGACTGGGGCTTGATGCTCAACACCCTGCGCCAGGCTATCTATATTGCCCCCTCCCTGGCGGCCTTGCCAGGCGTGGTGATCTTCATCACGTCGATCTGCTTCAACTTATTGAGCGATGGCCTGCGGGCCGCTATGGACGTACGGATGTGACACCAGCATAAGGAGATGCCTGATGTCTACCACCTCTCAGCCGCACGTGACACCGCGCTCGGGCCACCCCACGCGGGACCGCGGTGGCCCGGCCCAGCCGTTGCTCACGGTCACCAACCTGCGCAAGTATTTCCCGGTGCGTGGGGGCCTCCTCAACCGCACCGTTGGGCACATCCAGGCAGTAGACGACATGAGCTTCAGCGTCATGAAAGGCGAGACGCTCGGCATTGTCGGCGAAAGCGGTTGCGGTAAGTCGACGCTGGCACGTTTACTCTTGCATCTCGTGCCACCGGACGCTGGAGAGCTCATTTTTGACGGCGAGGCCGTGCAGGCCCGGGACGGTATGTCCCTGCGAGAACTCCGTCGCAATGTCCAGATGGTCTTCCAGGACTCATACTCCTCGCTCAACCCGCGTATGCCAGTCGCCGACTCCATTGCCTATGGGCCACGCGTACACGGCGCCAAACCGGCGGCCGCCAGAGCCCTGGCACGCGATTTCCTGTGGGCGGTTGGTCTCGATCCGGGGCTGTTCGGACCACGCTATCCACACGAACTCTCTGGTGGGCAAAAGCAGCGTGTGAACATTGCCCGTGCCCTGGCTCTGGGGCCACGTCTGGTGATTCTTGACGAGGCCGTTTCGGCCCTCGACAAATCGGTTGAAGCGCAGGTGCTGAATCTCCTCATGGAGTTGAAGCAACAACTGCACCTGACGTATCTGTTTATCTCGCATGATCTGAACGTCGTACAGTTCATCAGCGATCGGGTCCTGGTGATGTATCTGGGCCATATCGTCGAGATCGGTCCGGTCGAGGCGATCTATGCGACGCCGCAGCATCCCTACACGCAGGCGCTCCTGGCCTCGCGCCTGTCACTAGACCCACAGGTGCGTATGACCGAGCCACCCCTGGTAGGCGACCCACCGAACCCCATGACGCCGCCCTCTGGCTGCCGGTTCCGCACCCGCTGTCCGCATGCCCACGAGGTCTGTGCTCAAGTGACACCACGCCTGCCACAGCCCAGGCACGGGACCCTGCACGCCGTAGCCTGCCACATGTACGATGCCGCTTCGGGTCATCCTGCGGCGGTTGAGGCTTTTAACACACAGCGGCTCGTGGTGCTGTCAGCACCGTCGCATAGTCCTGTGGGGCCGCCAGGGCTGCCCCAGGCTGACCAGCCGCAGAGCCCGCCAGCGCTCGTTGAGGTGCGCGATTTGTGCGTCCGCTTTGTGTCGCGCGAGGCTACCGTACATGCCGTGAACCGTGTCAGTTTTACGATGCGGCCCGGGGAAGTCATGTGCATTATTGGCGAATCCGGTTCTGGCAAAAGCGTCACCTTACGCGCCATGATGCGGCTGCTGCCGCCGCGCAAAACAGTGCTGACCGGAGCCATCCGCATCGCTGGCCAGGACATGCTGGCGCTCACGCCCCCCCAACTGTCGGATATCCGCGGCACCACGGTGGCCATGATCTTTCAGGAGCCGATGACGGCTCTGGATCCGGCCTATACGGTGGGGCGACAAATTGCCGAGACCGTGGTCCGCCATGAGAGATGTAGCTATGATGCGGCCTACAAACGCGCTCTCGACTTGCTGGAATTAGTTAAGGTCCCGTCGGCAACACGTCGTCTGGCCGCCTATCCCTACGAGCTGTCCGGCGGCCTGCGGCAGCGGGCGATGATTGCTATGGCGCTGTCATGTCGGCCTAGTCTCCTCCTGGCCGATGAGCCTACGACGGCGCTGGACGCCACAGTCCAGATTCAAGTACTCGTCCTGTTACGGCAACTGCAGGAAGAACTGGGCATGGGGGTGGTTTTCGTGACCCATGACCTCGGTGTGGCCGCCGAGATTGCGGACACCATTGCCGTAATGTATGCCGGCCGCATGGTGGAGACGGGCAGCGTACAGACTGTGCTCCAGAGCCCTCTGCACCCGTATACGGCCGGCATGCTGTCCTCCACCATTGTTGGCCACAAGCGTGGTACCCGTATCGAGGCTATCCCAGGCACGCCTCCCGACCTGCGCCGCCTGCCCCCAGGATGTAGCTTCGCGCCACGCTGTGCATATGCCATCACGGCCTGTACAGAAGCATTGCCCCCAGAGCGGCACTTCGCGTCAGGACGCACGGCCTGCTGCGTGCGCCTGCACCAGGACGGTATCCAGGAGATAGCACTGGTATGACATCTGCTTACATGGAGAAAGAGGTGGAATACGGCTTATTCATGCCTGTGGGAGAGGGAGGATGGATTCGCTCCACGACTGCTCCACCGGTGCCAGCGACTTATGCTTACAATCGCCAGGTGGCGATCCTCGCCGAGCAAAGCGGGCTCGATTTTCTCCTGGCGATGGCTAAATGGCGAGGGTTTGGAGGGGCCTCGAACCACTGGGATACGACGCTGGAATCCATGACGGTCATTACCGCCCTGGCCGAGGTCACCACCCGTGTGCGCCTTATCCCCACGGTGCACACGCTAGCCTTTAATGTCGCACTTGTCGCCAAGATGCTGGCCACCCTGGACCAGATTGCTCACGGCCGGACCGGTCTCAACGTTGTCTCTGGCTGGTTCCGCGACGAACTGGGACAGATGGGCCTGTGGCCTGAGCACATCTCTCATGCCGAGCGCTACGCCGTTGCCGGCGAATGGGTGCAGGCCCTCAAACGCCTCTGGCAGGAGGAGCGTGTCACCTTCCATGGACGCTATGTGCATCTGGAAGACTGTGTCTCGAACCCGAAACCCCTGCAAAAACCTCATCCCCCGATTATTTGCGCGGGGAACTCGGATACTGGTCTGCGCTTCACCATCGAGGAAGCCCAGGCAGCGTTTATTAATGCGCCTACGCATGCCGAAGCCGCGGCGACGAGTCGACGCGCGAAGCGGCTAGCGGCGCAGCTCGGTAAATCTATCAAAACCTATGCCATGGTGATGATCATCCCTGGTCAGACCGACACTGCAGCGCTCCTGCGTATGGAGGATTACAACACGGGCGTGGACATGGTAGCCCTGCAAGCTGGGGTCGCCAGTCATCTCCACGAGATACAGCAGGCGCAGGCCCATGGGGAATCCGTCATCCCGACGTTGCAGCGGCGTATTGATCGTGCCTCTGTCCCTGATCCTTACATCCCCGGCTATCCCTATGTCGGCAGTGCTGTGTCGATTGCGCGTCAACTCCAGGAGGTCATTATCGACGGTGATTTTGATGGTTTTGTCCTGACCTTTCCGGGTTTCATCGCCGATTTGCGGTTCTTCGGCCAGCGCGTGCTGCCATTGATGGCCGACGCCGGGTTTGCGCGGCCCCTGCAGCCAGTGAGTGTCAAATAAACAGGAGAGTGTTTCAAAAGTAGAGGTGGAACACCAATAGGAAGACCCCGGCACACGTGAGGACGAGCAGCGCTGTGATGAGCCACAGCAGCACCTCTCTCCTGCGGGCGGGCTCGGTGCGCGTCGTGTGGACGAGGCTGGCCTGCCGGGCGGACTCGCCGTGGATCTCTTCACGCAAGGCGTTGGTGTGCTGGGCGACTTCGCGGCGTATCTCCTCGCGCCAGGCGTCGAGCTGCTGCGCCAGACGCTGCTCCCCGGCGTGCAGCGCCGTCTGCATATCCCCCCGTGTCGCCTGCTGGGTCCAAAGGGCGAGGACGCGCAGGAGCGCCGTGGTCAGCGCGGCCTGCTGGCTCTCAGAAAACCCCGCCTCACATAACTGCTGAATAACTACCTGTGTCTCTCCAGGGGGTGTGAGAGGCTCCACATGGGTCTCCTGCAAGGGCCTCTCGTCCTGACTCGCCTGGGGGCATTCCACGGGATCGGTCATCGGATCTCCCTTAAAGCTGTTGTCTCAAGAGGTTCTCAGACACCTAACATGGCTAAGCCTGGAAGCTACGCGAGGGGCGGTGAGGCCGTCAGCAACTCGACCTTCACCCGCGCTGCACCCGTGCGTATCATATCGAGCCGCCGGGCGGCTTCGTATGAGAGATCGAGGATCCGATGCCGCGTGTGGGGACCCCGATCTGTGATCCGCACCCGGACCACGTGTCCATTGGCCAGGTTGGTGACGACTGCGTGCGTGCCGAGCGGCGCCGTCCGATGCGCTGCAGTCAATTGATGTCGATCATAGCGTTCCCCGCTGGCGGTCGGTCGCCCCTGCCAGCGCCTACCGTACCAGGACGCCATGCCGGTTTGCACCCGAGAGGGGAGCAGGGGGTGTGTTCCCACGGCGGGCGGGGGTGGCCCATCTACCACGGGCCTTGTCAGGGCTCTGGAGACGTCTGGACAGCCGAAGACCAGGCTGGCCACGAGCATGCAGCCAGTGAGAGATGGCACGCCCAGAGGCCAGACTCTCGTCATGAGGTTTCTCCTTTCCTGACGTCGGGACACGATGTCAGATACTCTCACGTCTGTATGTGGAGCGGCCTGCCGGACGTCGTAAGGTGTGTACGCCTTGTACAAAGCACAGGTGATAGGAGCCAAGCTGTTCCCGAGCGTATAAATACAAGCTCTCAGCCCCTCTAGGGTCATTTGCACGTGTTATATAGGCACAGAGTACACGAGGTGACACGCCAGGTCAAGCAGAAAAACGTGATGTTTGCTTGACGTCTTGTCCCTCATACACGGCTGCCATAGGACCATACGGGATGAGGATTGCCGCACACTCCGGTCAGGCCCTGCAGGGGGTTGGGGATGTGACCGTGACGCCGGCCACGGTGATCGTACACGCCAGCAGCCATGCCGTGCCCGAGGCAGTGGGGGTGGCGGAGGGGACGATCACGCCGCCACCCCCACCAGTCCGCGTGACGCCCTTCCTCTCGCGTGTAATGGTCAGCATGACCTCCTCATGAGAAGTCAACAGCCTGCGCGTGCTCTCCTTTGCCACTGGGCCTGTCCACGTGCGGTATGGTGCGCCACACCAACATCGTGGTCGAGCTGTCAGAAGTCATGGCCAACGCGACCTGCAAGGGCCTCCCACTTAACGTCGGGCTCGTCGTGTTGTTCCACGTGTTGTGGAGGCCTTTTTGCGCGCTGGTGCAGGTGCCCGCGGTGGCACATAGGCGTCCTGCCGGTGCGCTGTAGCAAAGGTGCGGGCCGCACTGAATATGAGCTCCGGCAGACCCGTGCTGGCCATCATGTCGCTCTGCACTGTCTTCCTGGCGGCGTGTGCCCGACGTGCCGCCTCAGCAGCGAGACGCTGGCATTCCGGGTGGTCAGGCTCACCTGGATGCCCAAGCGACGCAGCCAGGTCGTGCGGCCCACCCGTGATGCCCGTGAGCCCCGGCACGGACAGAATACCATCCAGGTTGTCGTGCGCTTGCTTCGACTCGATCTGGGCCAGCACAATCATATTCTGGTTGGCCCACTTGGCGAAGCCGAGCTTGCCGCTGTACTTCTCGTTGAGCCCGTGCGCGTCGTTGAACTCCGTACCACGGCCACCACCCCAGGAGCGCCAGCCGTCAGGGGGGAACAGGCAGGCATCGGCAAGCTGTTGCGCCTCCTCACGGGTCTCGATGTGGGGACCGACCACCCCCTGGATCCCACGGTCCAGCCACAGGTTGAGTGTGTTCGGCTGGATGTTTGGGACGCGGGCCATGACCGACATGCCGTAGCCATTAGCAACGCGTACAACGTCGTCGACGTCCGAGGACGAGAACGCACCGTGCTCACCGTCGAGCGAAATCGCGTCGAAGCCCACTTGCGCTGCGGCCTCGACCGCCCAGAGATCCTTGTAGGTCATGGAGAAAACAAGCGCTTTACGCCCTTCTCGGTTCGCTTTGAGTATAGTGTTTTCAATCATTTTGCTCTCCTGGTTGCGTCTCCCTGTGGAAGACAGACTTGACCATGACACGATTACTGGTAGGGTAGGGTCCTACATCGGACAGTACTCTCTTCTAACACACGAGTGCTACAGGGACAAGTCAAGGGCTGCAGCAGGTGGTGTGGCAAGGAGCGGTGGTACACACGGGCCACTGCGCTACGTTGTCTCGCTCGGGTAGCACCAACGGCCCAGCCATGATAAGGTAGTGCTGAGTCAGGAAGGCGGTGATCCGCACATGCTCCCCGTCGCGTAGATCTTAGAGGTACAGCAGAGATGCAGATGCAACAAAAATCCTTTGATCCCGACTTCAAGGGTATGCTCCACGGCTTGCGGGTTATTGACCTATCTCGCGTGGTGGCCGGGAACATGCTGACACTGCAACTGGCCGATCATGGGGCCGACGTCATCAAGGTCGAGCCGTTGCCGGCCGGTGACCCGTTACGTGCCTGGAAGGAAAATGGCTACTCCGCCTACTGGAAGATCTACGCCCGCAACAAACGCAGTCTGGGCCTCAACTTTCGTGCCAAGGGTGCGTCCAACCTGTTGCGTGAGCTGGCTGTCAGAGCCGATGTGCTGGTCGAGGGTTTTCGACCTGGCACCCTGGAGGAGATGGGGCTTGCTCCCGCCACCCTGCACGCCCAGAATCCTGGCCTGATCATCGTCCGCATCTCTGGCTTTGGGCAGACGGGTCCCTATGCGCCACGGCCCGGGTTCGGCACGCTCGTGGAAGCCATGTCGGGGTTCTCCGCGCGCAACGGGTTTGCGGACCGTGAGCCGGTCCTACCACCCCTGGCCCTCGCTGATATGATTGCTGGCCTCTACGGGGCCTTTGCCACAGTGACTGCAGTACGGGCGCGTGAGCGTGGCGAGGCACCTGGGCAGGTCATCGACCTGTCGCTCCTGGAACCGATCATTTCGATTTTGGGACCGGAGGCGGCAGCATACACGATCACGCGAGAGACCAAACAGCGCGTGGGGAGCGGGTCGAATACGACCTCACCGCGCAATGTCTATCCAACGCGTGACAGCAAATGGATTGCCCTCTCAGGGTCGGTTCAGGCCATGGCTGAGCGCCTCTTTCGGCTGGTAGGACGGGAAGACATGATTCGGGATGCGCGCTTTAAGGACAATTCCTCACGCGTCACGCATCGCGATGAGGTCGATGCCATCGTGGGTGGCTGGATCGCCACGCAAACCCGTGATGAGGCCCTCAAAGCCTTTGCAGACGCCGAGGTGACGGCTGCGCCGGTGTACGATATTGACGAGCTTATGGACGATCCACACGTAGTTGAGCGCGGTATTTTCGAAGCGCTGCCCGATGCTGAGTTGGGTTGGGTGCAGATGCATGCACCGGTGCCACGCCTCTCCGCCTCCCCTGC
>Ga0075418_10007603_pt1 | contig 12199 bp, 12 predicted proteins | sample SoiMetdeltSBSDD2_FD_81776 | JGI IMG/M metagenome (GOLD analysis project Ga0075418, IMG submission 81776) | Bulk soil microbial communities from a Populus tree surrounding site in Tennessee, USA - Soil MetaG P. deltoides SBSDD2 | ecosystem: Environmental > Terrestrial > Soil > Tree plantation...
CCGCCACCGCCGCCCTGATTCCCGCCGTGCGTGCGGCGTTCGTCCAGCCGATGCGGGCCCTGCGGGAAGACTAGCGAGGCCCTCCTTGGAGCACAGGAGCCGATCGATGACGATTCTTCGAACGGGTATCGTCGCCCTTCTCGTGCTGGCGGCCGTTCCCGCCGCGGCGCAGGGCCCGGCGGGCAAGTGGAAGGCCAGCATCAACACGCCCAGTGGAGCGTTCCCTCTGGTGCTCGAATTCCTCGTCGACCGGGGCAAGGTCACCGGCACGGTGTCCAACGACTTCCTGCCCAAGATTCCGATAGAGGAGGGCGCGGTGAAAGGCAGCGAGCTGTCGTTCAAGCTGCGATTGCAGACGGTCACCCTCGGCTACAGCGGTTCCGTTGCGGGCAACAAGTTGACGTTGAAGACGAAGGTCCTCGAGGAAAGGCCCTCGGCAGGGCAGACATTGGGCGGCATGCTCAAAGGCGCCGATGTCATCACCGCCACGCGCGACAAGTAGTCTCAAGCCGCGGTCGGAGTTCGTCGACGCGCTCGACGCCCGTCAGCGGCTGCAGCGGCCTACGTCGAAGTCGGGGTCGTAGCCGGCGATACGAGTCTCCTTGCGCAGCCGCTTCTCGAAATAGTCCTTGAGCCCGTTGTTCCAGGGTAAGTAGCCGAGGCTCTTCCACTCTTTCCATGCGGTGCACGCGGTCCACTGCTGATAGAGCACGCGATACAGGGCGATGATCAGACCCGTTCTGTCCTTGCCGAGGCGGCAATGGACGTAGATCGGCTGTAGCGAGGGATCGTTCAGACTACCCAGCGCCTTCTCGACGTCCGGATCCCTGGGCTCGTTCCACAGGGTCGGCATGCCGGTGTGCAGGTAGAAGAACCCCTCGGCTTCCGCCTTCTTGTGCAGGCCGCGCTCCTGCCACCCCAGGTATTTGCGGAGATTGAGCTGGGTCTTGATGCCGAGCCTCCTCAGGTATGCGTAATCCTCCTCGTCTCCTGGCTGAATGCCGCGATAGATCTTGCCCGGCACGACCTCGACGAACTTCCGCTCGAACTTGCTGACGTCGTCGCGAGCGGAGGCCGAAACAGCGCTCAGCTGAACCAGCAGCGTGAGGACCGCGCCGGAGGCCGCGACCCTTCCGGTGAACGTTGGAAATCGTCTGATGTTCATGGCAACAGCCCTCGAGCCCGGGCGACGTCGCGAAACCGGCAGAGCTCGCTCGGCAGGAGCAGATATCACGGGATCTGCTGAGCAAGGACGGTGCCGGACGCCCTGGAAGCTCGACTTTCACCGAGCCCGTAGGAGGGGGTTCCCGACAAACACGCTACCGACCGCCTGCCAGGAGGAAGCGGTGGAGCGTGGCCAGCGGGGTCGGGCCGACATCGAGGAGATCGATCGCGTCGACGGTTCCACTGATGCTTCGGCAGCGTTCCGAAAGCTCGCGCGCCAGCGCCTGGCACCGCTCGAGGCTGCTGTCGGCAGCCACCGTGATATGCGGCAGGAACGGGATGTCCCGCCGAAGATGGTTCTTCAGTACGCCCTGATAGAGACGATCGTGGAGTGTGGTGATCCGCGCGCAGGCGCGGTCGTCGGGTATCAGGAAGACGCTCGCTCCGCCGCCGATGGCATTGCCGACGGCCTCTGCTCCCCGGATCGTGAACGGTATGGGGACGCATGAGGAGCAGGCGGCGTTCACGGCTGCGTGGGCGTCGTCGAGGGCCGCGTGGCAAGGGAACACCATGGTGACGTGAGCCCGGATACGACCCGCCTGCGGGTCGTGGCGCTGGCGGACCGACTCGATCCACCTGTGGTCTGCCTCTGACAGGACCGGGTAACCGACAACCGCGATGCGGCTCGGGGGCCTCGCCGACAAGTTAACCTTCTCCCGCTCCGCGCGTAGTAGGGGGCATGGCTGCGCGTCCCATCCTCGCATGTCTCGTCGCCGGGGCGGGCATGACGCTGCCGGCACTGGCGCAATCGCCTGCGCCAGCCGTGCACACGACCTTCGAGGTCGCAACCGTCAAACGCAACACGTCCGGCGACGTCAATTCCTGGCTGGATGCCAAGCCGGGCGGGATCGTCGTTGCGTTCAATCTGACTCTTCGCAGTCTCATTCGAAACGCCTACGAGGTACAGATCTTTCAAATCGAGGGCGGTCCACCCTGGCTGGACAGCGATCGCTTCGACATCACGGCAACGGCGGGCGGGCCGGCGACGCGGGAGCAGAGGGTATCGATGCTCAAGGCGCTGCTGGAAGACCGTTTCAAGCTTGTGGCGCGCATCGAGCCGCGCGAGATGCAGGTGCTCGCGCTCGTGCTCGCTCGGAGCGATCGCCCGCTCGGTCCGCAGCTACGCCCCTCGGCAGTCGACTGCGAGGCGATCCGCGCCAAGGCGGACGGGCCCCCACCACCGGGGGCGGATGGTCAGCCTGTCTGCGGTGGGCGAAGCCGCGCCGGCAACATCGTCGCCCGAGGCGTGACGATGACCGAGGTCGCGCGGAACATCACGTCACAAGCCGGGAGCTTCGTCGTGGACCGGACCGGCCTGACCGGAGGCTTCGATTTCGACCTGCAATGGACGCCCGAACCCGCGGCGGGGGACGGGCGAAGAGATATTCTCGACGGCCCATCGTTCACCACCGCGCTTCAGGAACAACTTGGCATCAAGCTCGAGCGGCAGCGCGCGCCGATAGACATCCTCGTGATCGACCGCGCGGAGCAACCCTCCCCGGACTAGGTGATTCGCCGATCCCGTGCTGGTGCCTCGGCGAGCGGTCAGTCCCCCGTAACTTTCGCACTGCGTCGTCCGTTACAGTGATCGAGCGGCGAAAGCCTTGCACATGTGGCGACGAGCATAGAGGACGAGCGGTCGTTGATCGAGGCGGCGCAAGCGGATCCGGCGCGCTTTCTGGAGCTGTACGACCGCCATGTCGACCGTGTGTACGCGTATGTCAGCCGCCGTGCCGGAAGCCGCGCGCCGGCCGAAGACATTACATCCGCGGTCTTCGAGCAGGCGCTCACGAAGCTGCCGACCTTTGAGTGGCGCGGTGTACCGTTCGCTGCCTGGCTGTTTCGCATTGCCGCGAATGCGCTGGCAGACCACTGGCGCCGCGAGGAGCGCAACTCCCACGAGCCGCCGCCGGATGTGCCGGACGAACGCGAGCAGTACGATCTCGAACAGCGCGTGAGTCTGTTTCGGCTCGTCGACCGCCTGCCTGAAACGCAACGCCAGGTCATTCAGATGCGATTCGTCGAGGACCGGAGCATCAGGGACGTTGCCGCCGCGCTCGATCGATCGGAGGGCGCGGTGAAGCAGCTGCAACTTCGCGCGCTCGAGAACCTGCGCAAGGGCATGGGACACCATGGCTGACGAGCGCTTGACGGATCGTCTCGACCGAATCATCAACGCGCTCGTCGCAGGCGGGGACGCTACAGCCGCGCTTCGTGATGCGGAGGCAGCGCCGCTCGCACGCGTGGCTGCCGATTTGCGGCACTACCCGCGGCGCGAGTTCACCACACAGCTGCGGGCGCAACTCGAAGGGAGAGCCAGAATGGCTACAGCACTCGCCGCGCGAAATATCCGCGCAGGGTTCACGACCGTCACGCCGTACGTATGGGTGCCGGACCGCGGTCTGGCCGACTTCCTCGTTCGCGTATTCGACGCGGTCGAAACGAGTGTCGCCGACAATCCGGGCCACGGGACGCATCGCGAGTTGAGAATCGGAAGCTCAATGCTGATGATCGGAGAGACCGGCGAGCTGGCGGCCAGAGCGCCGATGCGGCCGGTCGCCTTCCATGTCTTCGTCGAGGATGCGGATGCCGTGTTTGCCAGGGCGCTGGCGGCCGGCGGGACCTCGTTGGGTGAGCCAGCCGATCGTTCCTACGGCGAGCGATCGGGATACATTCGCGATCAGTACGGCGACCACTGGTACATCGCCACGAGCCTCGGACCGAGCGCCGTTCCGGAAGCGTTGCGGACGGTGACGCCGTTCCTTCACGCACAGAACGTCGGTGAGTACATCGGGTTTCTCCAGCGTGCGTTTGGCGCGGTCGAGGAAGCGCGGCATGAGATACCCGGCGGGGCGGTGCCGTATGCGCGCGTCCGCATCGGTGACGCCGCTGTGGAGATGGGGGGGCCGGCAGATCCGATGCCCGGCGCCTACTTCCTGTATGTCGCCGACGTGGATGTCGTGTACGAGCAGGCGATCGCTGCTGGCGCGAAGTCGCTCTCGCCACCTGCGGTACGGCCATCCGGCGATCGCATCGCGTTCGTCGAGGATCCAGTAGGCAACCATTGGTACATCGCCAGGTCGTGACGCGATTCGCTCCCGGCCCGGGAAAGTGATCCGCGCAACTGGTATTCAAGGGGTGACGGACGTCACGAGAGCGCCCGTGTGGCCAGCGCAGCGCCTTCGGTGAGCGACCTCAGCTTGGCCCACGCAATCTGCGGGTGAGAGCGTCCGCCGAAGCCGCAGTCGGCGCTCGCGATGACGTGCTCGGGGCCGACGAGCTTCGCGAATCGCTGAATGCGTTCCGACACGAGCTCGGGATGCTCGATCAGATCGGTCGAATGCGTGACCACGCCCGGCATGATGACTTTTCCGGCCGGCAGCTTCACGCGCTCCCAGACACGCCATTCGTGCTCGTGGCGCACGTTGGCGGCCTCGAACGAGTAGAACTTCGCGTTCACGGCGAGCATGACGTCGACCATGTCGGCAAACGGCACGTCATGCGCGTGCGGCCCGTGCCAGCTGCCCCAGCAGAAGTGATACCGCACACGTTCGATCGGGACGTTGCGAAGTGCATGGTTCAACGCGTCGACCCTCGTCATGCAGTGCTTCTTGAACGCCTCGAGCCCCATCGCGATGCCGATCCGGTCCCACAGCGCCACCAGCCATGCATCGTCGACCTGCAGGAGAAACCCCGCGGCGGTAATGGCTTCGTATTCGACGCGCAGCGCTTCGGCGAGCGCCCATACGAATTCCTCTGAGGTCTTGTAATATGCGTTACCGCGGTACGGTTCCAGGCTGGACGGCGCGGTGCTGGTCAGGAAGCATCGTTCCGTGTCGCCGACAACCGAGCGGAACACCTCGATTTCTTGCTGCAGCGCGTCCATCCCGGTGTAGGAAATCGGCGACGTCGCCACCGTGTACCGGCGCGTGCCCCTGATTCGATTGTCGGGCGTGAAAAACAGCGTCTGTCGTTCGGCGGCGTAGCGGTAAAACTCTGCGAACTCCTCGCGGTCCTTTCCCTTCGTCAGGATCGAGCCGCCGGCGGGCATCGGGCGCTCCTCGAACCCACCAAGTCGCGAGTCCATGAAGGACAGCCAGTCGCCACCCTTGGTCAGCTCGCCTTCGTTGACGATGTCGAGTCCCGCCGCGCGTTGCTCGTCCACCACCGAGCGGACGGCGCGCGTGAGCGCACCGTCATCACTCGGAGCGCCCGCATCGAAGCCGGGCGGTCCTGGCAAGCTGCCGACGTGTGTAGTCAGGACTTTCATCGCGCGACGATTCTCTGATCGGCCAGGCCTATAGTCCACACCACTCCGGATAGAGCTCGTACACCTGGGTGTGGGTCGGCGCGACAGCCTTGGATCGTCGTCTACGCCACGTGGGGCGTACAGCACGACTTCATCGCTCGGCTCGATAGCCCCATAGACGAAGTCGATTAGAAGAGCCGCCCACAATTCGCCATACTGCGAAGCTGTGCTGCCACGCAGATCCGCCGTCCTCGCCGTCTGTTTCGCTGTGTCGTCCTCGTTCCTGTTCCGGACCCCAGCGCGCGCCCAGACCATACCAACGTTTTCCGTGATGGTCACGGAGCCTCTCGAGCTCGTGGAGCAGGTGGGCACGACGCGTCGAATGGACCGGGCCGAGATCGAGGCACGGCATGCGCGCACGCTGGACGAGGCGTTGAGGTGGATGCCTGGGATCTACGTCCGGACGGGTGGCGACGGAACGCCCCGCGTCGACATTCGCGGGTTTCGGTCGCGCCACGTGCTCCTGCTCATCAACGGTGTGCCCGTGAACTCGACCGCCGACGGACAGTTCGATCCGGCGCGTATCTCGACGAAGACGATTCGCGAGATCAAGGTCAGCTACGGCAGCAGCTCAGTGCTTTATGGCGACAATGCGTTAGCCGGGGTGATCGAGATCACGACCGTTGATGGACGAGCGGACGCGAGTGTTGATCTGCACGGAGGCACGCCGGACCAGTGGGGCGTTGGCGGCCGCGTGTCCCGGACCAGGGGCCCGTGGGCGTTTACGGCGACCGGCACGGCATATTCGATGAACGGCTACCGTCTGCCGGACTCGTTCTCGCCGACGAGCATCGAGAACGGCGGGCGCCGCAATAACAGCGATCGGGACCGTGGAGATCTTCGCGCCGGTGTCGCTTACAGCTTCTCTCCGTCAACGTCAGTGAGCACGGAGTGGAGTGTGGGCACAGGCGGCTACGGCATTCCGCCAGGGACGATCAACGACCCGAACGACATCTTCGCCCAGACGATCCGCTATGAGCGGGTCGAAGACTACAGGATGGGGTCGGGTCAGGTATTGGCGACCGTCGCGCCGTGGAAACGGTTCAATCTGCGAGCATGGGTCTACCGCAACTTACAGCGCGAGGATCGCTCCCGCTACGACGACGCGACCTACAGCTCGATGGACGACCCGCTCGTTCAGGGCACGTTCCAGTCGAGAGAGCGGACGACGATCACCGGCAGCGCGGCGCTGGGCAGAGTCGATCTGCAGCGTCTCGGCTGGCTTCGCGTCGCCGTGAACCAGCGGCGAGAGTCCTTCGACTCCAATGGCGAGATACGCGATGTGCCGGTGGCCGCCAGCGGCGGTGGCGGTGGTGGCGGTGGCGGTGGGCGAGGAGGAGGCGCGTCCGGGGCAGCCCCGCCGACCTTCAGCGTGCGATCGTTCGCGCTCGATGAGCACGTCGACGTCTATTCGACCGGAACCGAATGGGAGTTTCACCCGATCGCGAAAATTGGCACGGTGCTCGGTGCGGCATTCAACTGGCAGCGGCGCCCGGAGGCGGGCACCGAGACGGAACCGACGTGGATTGCCGGCGTTTCGTACGACGCCACCTCCGCGTTGCGGCTTCATGCGTCGGCGACGCGCAAGATCCGCGTTCCGTCGCTCGAGCAGCTGTATAGTGCCTCAACCGGCAATCCTGACCTGCGCCCCGAGCGCGCATATGGTGTGGACGTCGGCGCGGATCAGCAGTTGGGTCGTGCGTCCACGATTGGCGTCTCGACGTTCGTGACGCACGCACACGATTTCATCGAACGCATCGGCTCCGCGCCGTTCGAGAACCAGGACGAATATCGCTTCGCCGGCGTCGAGGTCACCGGTCAGACGGCTGTCATCGATCGGCTCGACCTGCGTGGCGCGTACTCGTTCCTCGATTCCGACAATGTCACGCCAGGGGAGACGAACCGGCAGCTGCAGACGCGACCGCGGCATCGTGGCAGCCTGGAGCTGGCATGGAAGCCGGTGCCCGCGTCGACCATTCGGGGCGCCGCTCAGTATGTCGGCCGGCAGCTTTATGACTCGCGGGGAAGCGATCCGGTACAGCTGCCGGCGAGTCCCTACGCGCTTTTCGATTTCGGCTTCACCCAGGCACTGGTTCGTGGCTACGAGGTGGCGTTCGACGTGACGAATATGTTCGACCGGTTGTACGACCAGGGCTACGGCCTGCCGCGCGAAGGGCGCACGGCGCTGCTGACCCTGCGCGTCCGAGTCGAGTGAGCCATGCGGTATCTGGTCGGGATCGACGACACGGACAACCTCGAGAGCCGTGGCACGGGCCACCGGGCCCGCCAGCTGGGCGACCTTCTGGGGCGGTCTGGAATGGAGCTGCTCGGGGTCACGCGCCACCAACTGTTCGTGCATCCGGCAATTCCGTACACCTCTCACAACAGCGCCGCCTGCATCGAGGTGCGCGCGGCACCCGATGCGGCCGAGCGCGTCATCCATGTCTGTCGTGACTATCTGCGTGAAGCCAGTGCGCCCGGTTCCGATGCCGGGCTGTGTGTGGCGGATGCCGACGCGGTGTTCGCGCAGGTGGTCGAGTTCGGCGCTCGCGCCAAAGCTGTCATCGTCCAGAGGACGGAGGCAGAGCAGATTGCCGGAAGGAACCGGATGCACCTCGAGCCGCTCACGGGTACAGGGCTCGGCGTCATCGGTGCGCTGGCGGCGGTAGGCCTGCGCACCGGTGGCAACGACGGCCGGTTTCTCTGGTTGCCAGCCTTGCGTGAGACATCGGGCGTTCATCGGGCGTCTGAGCTGATGCAGCGCCTGCACCTGGATGCGATTGAAACCGAGAACGGCTCGCCGGTCGAGGGTCACGAGCGTGTGTCGGTTGGTGAATGGCTCCGGCCGCTGATGCGAGGCGGGCGCAAGACGATGCTCGTTCAGGAGACAGGTCATGAGGAGTACGAGTGGAGCGGTCTCGGTAAGGAGCGCCTCAAGCAGCTCTCGGATTGACGTTCGCGCAGTTGTGCTCGAGATGCTCGGCCTGCTCGCACTTGGTGCGCTCGCGGTCGCGTGGCATGCATTCGCGCGCGGGCGATTCAGGCTGGCACCCGGTCACCAGGGCCTGATCTGGATGGCGCTCGTGATCGTCGGTCGCATGACGTCGCGTCTGCCCTGGGCTGGCGTGACCGCGGCTACGGGAGCCGCCGGTGCGACGATGCTGCCGATCTGGCGGCTGGGTGACCCGTTCATGTGGGTGTCGTACATGGCCGCCGGGGCCATCGTCGACCTCGGATTTGGAAGCTTCCTGCGGTCGAGCCGTGCGTTGTGGGCCATTGCCCTTCTTGGCGGCGTCGCGCACGCCGTGAAGCCGCTGATCCGGTCAGTCATCCAGCTTGGCGGCTGGCACTACGATTCGCTCGTCGCGGGCGTTCCGTACCCGGCATCGACGCACTTTCTCTTCGGCGCCGCCGGGGCTCTCATCGGTGCGTCGTTGATAAAGGGGTGGCAGTGGCGGCGAAAACAGAAAGAGGTCAAGGCTCTCGGCTGATGGGATAATGCCGCCAGCCTCGGGAGGAGGTATGGCGTTCGATCTGACCGTCAACGGCACCGTGCATTCCGTCGACGCAGACGCGCAGACCCCGCTGCTGTGGGTGATCCGCGACCACGTCGGCCTCACGGGCACCAAGTTCAGCTGCGGCATCGGGCAGTGCGGTGCGTGCACCGTGCACGTCGACGGCCGGGCGACGCGCTCCTGCAGCGTTCCCGCGGCGACGGCCATCGGCAAGCGGATCCTCACGATCGAAGGCGTCTCGCCCGACGGGAGCCACCCGATCCAGATCGCCTGGAAGGAATTCGACACGCCGCAGTGTGGATACTGCCAGTCCGGCATGATCCTGAGCGCCCTCGCGCTGCTGCAGGAACGGCCAAACCCGTCTGACTCCGACATCGACGCGCAGGTGACGAACATCTGCCGGTGCGGCACGTATCATCGCGTCCGGCAGGCGATTCACCTCGCCGCGAAGCTGATGAAGGGATGACGCCGAGGATCTGACATGAGTCAACGCACGGACTCCAGCGTCGCCACGGCACAAACCGCCGGTCTGAATCGCCGTGAGTTTCTCGCGACGGTTGCGGCCGCCCAGGGGGCGTTCGTGCTCGGCTTCTGGGTGCCGTCGAAGGCGGAGGCGCAGACACTGCCGGGCGCTGCCTGGTACGAGGATTCGGCGACGCGCGAGATCAACGCCTGGATCGTGATCTCGCCGGATGACACCGTGACCGTTCGCATCGCCCAGACCGAGCTCGGCCAGGGCGTGTGGACGTCGAACGCGATGATGGTCTGCGAGGAGCTGCAGTGCGACTGGACCAAGGTACGGCCGCAGTACGCCTCCGCGAACCGCGATGCGCGGGAGATGGCGCCCGAGTGGACGTTGAAGGTCCCGGGCAATGGCGCCACCGATCCGAAGGGCGGCGGCGAGCCGACGTTCGCGAATCGTGACCGCACGGGCGTCCAGGGTATTCCCGACAGCCTCTATCGACGGATGCGGACCAACGCCGCGTCGTCGGTGAAGGACGGCCGGTATTACCTCCAGCTGGCCGGCGCCGAGGCGCGCGAGCGGCTGCTCCTGGCTGCGGCAGCGCAGTGGAAGGTGCCTGTCGCCGAGCTGACCGCCAGGGACAGCGTCATCAGGCATGCGTCGAGCGGCCGCACGACGACGTACGGCCAGATCGCGCCTCTTGCGGCGGGGACGCCGCATCCGCACCCGGAGACGATCACCATCAAGCCGCCTGACCAGTGGACGCTGATGGGCACCGAGCAGAAGAACCTCGATGTGCCCCTCAAGGTGACGGGCAAGACGGTGTACGGGATCGACGTGCGGCTGCCGGGTATGAAATGGGCAGCGGTCAGGTCGTGCCCGGTCTACGGCGGCGACGTGAAGAGCTACGACTTCGAGGTAATTCGCAGGCTGCCGGGCGTCCGCTCCGTCGTGCAGTTCCCGATTCCCGATCCGGCGCTGACCCGCGGCCGCATCTTCAGCGGCGGCGTCGCCGTGATTGCCGACACCTGGTATCAGGCCAGGACCGCCGTCGATCGGCTGCCGATCGAATGGAAGATTCCGCCGGAGCACGCCGCGTTCAATACCGCGAACATGCGGGAGTCGCTGCTGTCGGCGCTCGATCGACCTGGCACCGTGCGCGCCGATCAGGGGGATGTCGGAGCTGCCTTCTCGCGAGCGGCCAGGATCGTCGAGGCCACATATTCGACACCGTATCTGCCACGCGCGCGCATGGAGCCTGGCAACGCGACGGTGCTCGTGACCGGCGATCGCGTCGACATCTGGATCGGCGATCAGAGCCCCCAGGAAACGCGCTTCAGCGCCGCGAAGATCACCGGCATTCCCGAGCAGAACGTCTACCTGCACTTGTGCCACCTCGGCGGAGGCTTCGGCCGCAACGGCAACGGTCCGCAGGCGGAGCAGGCGATCATGATCGCGAACGCCCAGCGCGGCACGCCGATCCATCTGCTCTGGAGCCGCGAAGAGGACTTCGTGGGCACGACGTATCGCGCGATGGGCGAGGCGCGCCTGAAAGCGGCGCTCGATGCCGACGGCTGGCCGGTCGCGCTCGAGGTGCGTACGGCCATGCAGGAAGGCGGGTTCGGCCCCGACGCCTCGTTCAACCTGACGTCGCGCTATCACGTGCCGAACTATCGCTACTCGAACCACACGACGAAGTTCCACGTTCCGGTCGGCACCCGTCGTGGCATCGGCCAGGCCGCGCACGAGTTCTATCGCGAGAGCTTCATGGACGAGCTCGCGCATGCCGCCGGCAAGGATCCGTATCTCTATCGCCGCGAGCTGATCGCTCGCACGAATCTCCCCTACAAGAACGACATGATCAAGGCGCTCGACATGGCCGCCGAGATGTCGGGATGGGGAACACCGCTTCCCAAGGGCACGGCGCGGGCGATCGCGCTCGAAGAACGAGGCGCGGAAACCAACGGCATGGCGACGATCAGCGCCATGGTGCATACCGTCTCGGTGAGCCCGGAAGGAAAGGTGCGGCTGAAGCGCGTCGACGTCGCGCACGAGACCGGCTTCGGCCTGGTCAACCCGCTCTCGGTGAAGAAGCAGATCGAAGGCCAGATCGTCTGGTTCTACAACGACGCCATGCATCAGGTGAACACGATCGCCGAGGGGCGGATCGTCGAGAACAACTTCAACCGGTTTCCGATATCCCGCATCGACGAGGACCCGCCCGAGATCAACATTCGATTCTTCCCGACCGGGCACTGGCTGATCGGCATGGGCCACGACCGCGCCACGTCGGTGCAGTCGGCAATCGGCGATGCGATCTTCCAGATAACCGGAAAGCGCTACCGGGATCTCCCGTTCGCTCAGCACGACCTGCGCTGGGCGTAGCTTCGCTGGTCTGCTCACGACATCTCGTGGCTCGTCCACGATCCGCGGTCACGATTCGGCCAGTCGAACAACCCCGAACACGATTGCCCATCGGCATGCGCCTTGTGTACTGCGCACAGTCGCACAGCGAACACTGGCGAACGATGGAGGCATGACGATGGCAACAAGACGCGCCTTTCTTAGCGCGGCAGCAGCTGCAGCGATTCTTCCGGCAAAGACCTCGCTCGCAGGAGCGAGGGTGGATGCGCAGGCGGATTTCCTCTTTGTTCAGACCGCCAAGCGGATGCGCTTTGACAAAGCGAG
>Ga0075418_10007604_pt1 | contig 12199 bp, 10 predicted proteins | sample SoiMetdeltSBSDD2_FD_81776 | JGI IMG/M metagenome (GOLD analysis project Ga0075418, IMG submission 81776) | Bulk soil microbial communities from a Populus tree surrounding site in Tennessee, USA - Soil MetaG P. deltoides SBSDD2 | ecosystem: Environmental > Terrestrial > Soil > Tree plantation...
AGGAACGCCGGCAGCGGCGCCTTGCGCACCGGGATGTCGAGCGACGACAGACAGAACTCGCACGTGAACGGGCAGCCGCGCGAGCTCTCGACGTAGACCACGCGGTGTTGGATGTCGGTCTCGCCATACTCGGCATACGGCCACGCGAGCTGTTCGAAGTGCGGCAACGGTGCATCGACGACGCGCGGCAGCGCGGTCTCGCCGGCCAGCACGCGCCGGCACAGGTCGCGGAATGCCAGGTCCGCCTCGCCGCGCACGACGTGGTCCGCGAGCGCGCAGATCGGCTGCAGCTCCGTCTCGTAGCTGACTTCGGGGCCGCCGAGGACGAGGCACAGTTCGGGACGCACACGCTTCAGGACGCGCGCGAGCTGCAGCGCCGGCCCCGCATTCCAGATGTAGACGCCGAGCCCGACGATGCGCGGGTTCTGCGCGAGGATCGCCTCCGCGACGTCGGCGGGCCGCTGACTGATCTCGAACTCGAGGATCGCACTGTCGTCGCGCAACTCGGCAAGGTTCGCGCGCAGATAACGCAGGCCGAACGAAGCGTGGATCCACTTCGCGTTCTGCGTCGCGAGCACGATCGCCGTCATGGCTTCGCCTGGGAACGCAGGTCGGGCGACAGGTCCGCGACGCGCACTTCGGGCCCGTCGCACAGAGCCGCCAGGCGCAGCATCTCGTTCTGCAGCTGGCGCACGTTGCCGGGCCAGGGGGCGCGGCGCAGCGCGGCCTCGGCCGGCTTCGACAGCACGAGGGGGCGCCCCGCCCTCTCGGACGCTTCGGCGAGGAACTTCCGCGCGAGCAGCAACACGTCGTCGCCGCGGTCGCGCAAGGGCGGCAGCTCGAGCCGCAGCACGTTGAGCCGGAAGTAGAGGTCCTCGCGGAACCGGCCGGCGGCCACGGCGGCCTCGAGGTCCTGGTTCGTCGCCGCGATGACGCGCACGTCGACCTTGCGCACCTTGCTGTCGCCGACGGCGCGCACTTCGCTCTCCTGCAGCGTGCGCAGCAGTTTCACCTGCATCTGCAGGCTCATCTCGCCGATCTCGTCGAGGAACAACGTGCCGCCGTCGGCCGCGACGAAGTGGCCCGGATGGGAGTTCACGGCCCCCGTGAAGGCGCCCTTCTTGTGGCCGAACAGCACCGACTCGAGCAGCGTGGCCGGGATCGCCGCGCAGTTCTCGGCCACGAACGCGCGCGTGGCCCTGCGGCTCAGCTCGTGCAGCACCTGGGCAACGCGTTCCTTGCCGGTCCCGCTCTCCCCCGTGATCATCACGGGCGCGGTTGCGGGACCGAACTTCTCGATGCGCGTGTGCAATGCGAGCATCGCGGGGCAGGTGCCGACGATGCCGTGCCATGCGTCCGGGTCGGTCGCCGCCGCGGCGGGCTCTTGGGGCGAGGCCCTTTGGGGCGTCACACCGTCGAGCAGCGCGCGCAGCTCACCCAGAACGTCGGGCGCCTCCGCGTTCACGCGTTCGAGCAGCTCGCGGAACGCCGCCAGGATCTTCTCGCGCGGGCTCAAGTGTCCATGTCCTCGAGCAACTTGAGCCCGGCGTACTCGAGCACGAACTCGCGCTCGACGCCGTCGTCGAACCGCACCACGGCGCGCGCCGTCGTGCCGCGTCCCCGGAGCCGTCGCACGGCGCCGGCGCCGTAGAGATCGTGTCTCACGCGCATGCCGAGCCGCAGCATGGCCAGCGCCTCGGGGTCCGGCAGGACACTCCAGCCCGTGCTGCTGGATCCGCTGTCGTCCGCTTCATAGCGCCGCTGTGACGGCGCGTAGTTCGCGGTGCAACCCTCGGGCACCTCGCGCAGGAAGCGCGACGGCCGCATCGTCGACGTCTCGCCGGCGATCATGCGCTCGCGCGCGGACGACAGCAGCAGCGTGCGCCGCGCGCGCGTCATCGCGACATACATGAGGCGCCGCTCCTCCTCGAGCCCTTCCTCGTCGTCGGCCGTGCGCTGGCTCGGGAACGTGCCCTCTTCGAGACCCGCGACGGACACGTGGTCGAACTCGAGCCCCTTCGCGGCGTGCACGGTCATCATGCGCAGCATCGGGCCCTCACCCTGCGTATCGGCCGACGTCAGCAGTGCTACGTGCTGCAGGTAGCCCGCGAGGCCCTTCGACAACGCGTCGTCGTCGTCGCCTTCGACGTCGGGCGCCGCGTCGAACTGCACGGCATCGCTGACGAGCTCCTTGATGTTCTCCTCGCGCGTGCTGTCCTCGGCGTCGCCGAACGTCGTCGCGTGCTGCAGGTAGCCGGTGCCGTCGAGGATCACCTTCAGCGCGCCGTGCGCGCCGTGCGAGCTGGCGAGCCGCGCGCGCTCCAGCACGTGCGCGAGCTCGGCGAGACCCTTCCTCGCCTTGCCCGAGAACTCGCCGTGCAGCGACGTCTCGCCGACCACCTCTCGCAACGACATGCCCTCGGTCGTCGCGATCTGCCGCAGCCTCTCGAGACCCGCCTTGCCGAGCCCGCGCGGCGGCACGTTCACGACGCGCGCCATGCTGACGTCGTCGAGCGGATTCACGAGCACGCGCAGATACGCGAGCAGGTCTTTGATCTCGCGCCGCTCGAAGAACGTGAGTCCGCCGACGATCTCGTAGGGCACGCCCGCGTCCTTCAGCGCCTGCTCGAAGCCTCGGGACATCCAGTGCGCGCGGTAGAAGATCGCGATCTGGTCGAGGCCCACGCCGTCGTCACGCAGCTCGGCGATGCGTGCTGTGATCGTCGACGCCTCCTCGCTCGCAGTCCCGGCCCGTAGCCGCAGCACCGGCGTGCCAGGCTCCGCGTCGGTGCGCATGCGCTTGTCCTTGCGCATCTTGTTGTGCGCGATCACGGCTTCGGCCGCGTGCAGGATCGTCGCGGTGCTGCGGTAGTTCTGCTCGAGCCGTACGACCGTCGTCGTCGAGTAGTCGTTCTCGAAGTCGAGGATGTTGCGCAGCTCGGCGCCGCGGAAGCTGTAGATCGACTGGTCCGGATCGCCGACGACGCACAGATTGCCCGGCGGCGGGCACAGGTGCTTCAGCAGATCGTACTGCACGCGGTTCGTGTCCTGGAACTCGTCGACGAGCAGCCACGGGAAGCGCACCTGGTAGCGCTCGGCGACGGCCGGATGCTCGCGCAGGATCTGCAGGAAGTTCACGAGCAGGTCGTCGAAGTCCATCGCGCCGACCTTGCGCATGCGCTCGTGATACGGCGTCCACACTCGCGCGACGATGCGCGCGATGTCGCTCAACCCGAGGTCGTCGGGCCGCGACGCGGCGTTCTTGAGCCGGCTGATCCACTGGCCGATCAGCGACGGCTTCGCCTGCGTGCTGCTGATGCCGATCTCCTCCATCAGCTCCTTGATCAGGCTGTCGCGGTCCTGCACGTCGTAGATCGAGAAGCCCGGCGCGTAGCCGAGCAGGTGGCCGTCCTGCCGCAGGAAACGCGCGCACGCCGAGTGGAACGTCGCGACGCGCACGTAGCCGCCGCCGAGCTCCTCGACACGCCGCGCCATCTCGCCGGCCGCCTTGTTCGTGAACGTGACCGCGAGGATCTGGCTGCTGCGCGTGCCGTCGCGCAACAGCCGCGCGATGCGGCGCGTCACGACGCGCGTCTTGCCGGAGCCCGCGCCGGCCAGCACCATCAGCGGCCCTTCGCCATACGCGACCGCGGCGCGCTGCTCGTCGTTGAGGTCCTCGAAGATCGGATCGTCGTTCATCGCGCTCACGACCGGCTTCGGCGCAGCAGTGCCAGCACGTTGCCGACGACCACGACGCCCACGCATCCGATCACGTTGTACCAGAGGAAGCCCACCGGTGGCACCAGCTTGCCGTCGACGAGCACGTGGTTCGGCTCCGCGTTGACGACGAACTCGGTGAAAGCCGTCGCAGCGAAACCGCTGGCCAGAGCGATCCAGCCGTCGTGCGTGCGCGCCGCGGGACACAGCCAGCCGAGCAGGAAGACGCCGAACAGCGAGCCGTAGAACATCGACCCGATCACATTGACGACCTCGATCATCTGACCGAGCTCGGCGACGTAGAACGCGCTGACCGTCGCGAACGCGCCCCAGAACAACGTCGCCCACCGGCTCATGCGCAGGATCTCGTCCGGCGGCGCCTGCGGCTTCACCTTCACATACAGGTCCATCACCGACGACGTCGCCAGCGAGTTCAACTGCGCGTCGAGGCTCGACATCGCCGCGATGAAGATCGCCGCGATCACGAGCCCCAGGATGCCGATCGGCAGGTTCGCGAGGAAGAAGTGCGGGAAGATGAAGTCACCGTCCTTCTCCTTGGTCTGCGCGAGCCGCTGCCACGTCGCGAGCGCAGCGTCGCGCAGCTCGCCGACGCGCTCGTTCGCCTGCTGGAGCGGCGCTGGATCCGCACCTTCGCCATCGCCGACGAACGCGAGCGCGATCTCGCGTCGCCGGTCGGCCGCGGCCCGGTAGTCCTGCAGCAGCGTGTTCCACGCGGCCCGTTCCTCGGCCGTCGCCGCGGCGGCCACGCGTTCCATGTCTCCGGCGCGGAAGACCGGCGGCGCCGGCGTGAACATGTAGAAGACGTAGATCAACGCGCCGAGCAGCAGGATCGCGAATTGCATCGGCACCTTCAGGAACGCCGACACGAGCAGGCTCGCCTTCGCGTGATCGACCGACTTGCTCGCGAGATAGCGCTGCACCTGGCTCTGGTCGGCGCCGAAGTAGCCGAGGAACAGGAACACGCCGCCGACCATCGCGGCGACCAGGTTGTATCTGTCGGCGAACGCCTCGCCCACGTCCGGGGGCAGGTGGATCGCCTCGAGGCGGTTGCTCGCTCCGGCAAGCGCCATCGCGTCGTGAAAGCCGACGCCCTCGGGCAGCCCGGCGATCACGGCCCACAGCGAGCAGCCGATGCCGAGGAACATCACGACCATCTGCTTCACGTCCGTGAATATCACGGCTGCGTTGCCGCCGAAGATCGTGTACGCAGCCGACACGCCACCCATCAGCAGGATCGCGAGCCACTGCGGGGTGCCGAGCACGAGGTTCAGCACGATGCTCGGCGCATACAACGACGTGCCGACCGCGATGCCACGCGAGATCAGGAACAGGATGCTCGCGAGCACGCGTGTCGGCGCGTTGAAACGCCGCTCGAGATACTCGTATGCCGTGAACACCCTCGCGCGCGTGAACCACGGCACGACCGTTGTGCACAGGATCACCATCGCGAACGGCAGCGCGAGATACACGTGCAGCCAGCGCAGACCGTGCTCGTAGCCGTGGCTCGCGATCGAGATCATCGTGATCGCGCTCGCCTGCGTCGCCATCACGGACATGCCGACCGCCCACCACCGCACGCTGCGGCCGGCGAGCAGGAAGCCCTCGAGGTCCTTGTGCTGGCTCGCGCGGCGCACACTGTCGGCCACGACGTAGACCGGCAGCGCGACGATCAGCACCCAGTCGAGCCAGTGCATCAGCGAAGCCCGCGCATCAGTCGAACACCGCGGTGAACCACCACAACACGGCGATCGTCAGCACGCCGTATGCGAGCGTCGCGACGTAGATGCGGCGCCAGACTCTCGGATCGATCTCCTCGTTCATCGTGTCGGCCCAGCCGCGGGGATAGGAGGCAGCAGGCTAGGGACGAGCCTTGTCCGGCACAACCGCTTTGCCCGGGGCGTCGCAGCAGTTCCCATCGCCGCGGGGCGGACGAACACGGAACGCGCATCCAGCCGCCCGATCGCGGCGATGTTCTCACGGAGTTCCCGCGGACGCGTCGTGCTTTGCCGGAGCGGCCGCCCGCTGCTTGATGTGCCGGCTCGCCCACCAGCCGAACAGAAAGCAGATCGCACCGAGCGTCAGCGAGAGCGGGTGGCGGCCCGGGTGTTCGACCTTGTCGACCCAGGGGCGCAGCGCATTCTCCTCGAGCATCAGCACCCCGGCCACGTGCCCGAGCACGCCGCCGCCGAGCCATACCACCCAGCGATGGTTCTCCATGACTTTGCTCAGGAGCTGGCTGCCCCACACCACGAGCGGGATCGACAGCGCGACGCCGCCGATCGCGAGGCCGAGATGCCCTTCCGCCGCGCCGGTCACCGCGATCACGTTGTCGAGGCTCATCGACGCATCGGCGATCACGATGATCCAGATCGCCTGCCGCAGCGACTCGCCGGCCCGCACCTTCGGCTCGTTCCCCTCCGCGGGTGTCCCGTGTGGCGCGACGACGCCGTGCTCTTCGGGGGACAGCAGCTTGTAGGCGATCCACAGCAGCAAGACCCCGCCGACGAACTGCAACCAGGGGATCTTCAGCAACCACGTCGCGATCGTCAGGAACAGGATGCGCAGCGCCACCGCGCCGAACACACCCCAGAACCTCCCGAGCCGCTGTTCGCGCGGCGGCAAGAGCCGCACCGCCATCGCGATCACGATCGCGTTGTCGCCCGCGAGCAGCAGGTCGAGCAGCACGATCTTGAAGATCTGGGTCCACGACCACGTGTCTTGAAAAAACGCGGGCATCTTGGGGACGGCGCACACTAGTCGAGTGCGCACGTCCGATACAACCGAGATCGACCCGCGGGTTTTCGCCCGATCAGGCCAGCGCCATCGACACGCACGAGCGTTGCACACGCTGCAGCGCCGCTGCGAGATCCGCGGCGAGGTCTTCGACGCTCTCGATGCCGACGCTGAGCCGCAGCAGGCCCGCCGTGATGCCGGCGCGCTCGCGCACCTCGGCCGTCATCGACGCGTGCGTCATCGTCGCGGGGTGCGCGATCAGGCTCTCGACGCCTCCGAGCGACTCCGCGAGCGTGAAGCACCGCAGTCCGTCGAGGAACGCCGGCACGGCCGCGGGGTCCCGGAGCTCGAAGCTCAACATGCCGCCCGCACCACGCTGCTGGCGTTTGCCGAGCTCGTGGTCTGGATGCGACCGCAGTCCCGGGTAGTGCACGGCGAGAACGGCAGGGTGCGCTGCCAGCAGTTCGGCGAGCTGCTGCGCGTTCTGCTGGTGGCACTGCATGCGCGCGTGCAGCGTGCGCAGGCCGCGCAGCGTCAGCCAGCTGTCGAACGGCGCACCGGTGATGCCGAGCGCGTTCGCCCACCAGACCAGCTTCTCGTGCAGTGCTTTGTCCTTGCAGACGACGGCCCCGCCGACGACGTCGCTGTGGCCGTTGATGTACTTCGTCGTCGAGTGCACGACGAGGTCGGCGCCGAGCTGCAGCGGGTTCTGCAGCACCGGCGACAAGAACGTGTTGTCGACCGCGAGCAGGGCGCCCGCGCTGCGGCAGCGCGCAGCGAGCGCTTGCAGGTCGACGATGCGCAGCAACGGGTTGCTCGGGGTCTCGGCCCAGACGAGGGCCGGCCGGCGCGCGAGCACCGCGCCGAGCGCCTTCGGGTCGCGCTGGTCGACGATCGCGACCTCGAAGTGGCCTTTCCTCGCGAGCGCGTCGACGAGGCGCCACGTGCCGCCATAACAATCGTGCGGCAGCACGAGCAGGTCGCCGCGCTGCAGCTGGTGCAGCACGAGCGTGATCGCCGCCATGCCGGTCGCGGTGACGACGGCGCCGGCGCCGCCTTCGAGGTCGGCGAGCGCATGGGCCAGTTCGTCGCGCGTCGGATTGCCGCTGCGCGTGTAGTCGTAGGCGCGCTTCTGCTGGAAGCCCGCGAACGCGAAGTTCGCCGACAGGTGCAGCGGCGGGCTCACGGCCCCGTGCGTTGGATCGGTCGCGATGCCGGCGCGCACGGCCACGGTCTCTGGTCGCGGGCTCATGCGAGCACCTCGCGCACGAACGCGCTCACCGCGGCGTGCTCCTTCAAGAACGCATCGTGCCCATACGGCGACGCCACCTCGCGATGCGCGCGCAGCTGTGGCAGCGCCTGCGCGAGCTCTGCGACCTGCGACGGCGGCACGAGCTGGTCGCCATCGAAACCGAGCAACCAGGCCGGCACCGTCACGCGCGCCGGATCGACCACGTGCGCATCGATCGAGTTGTTGAGGCAGAGGAACTGCTCGGGCAGCCAGTCGCCGGCGAACGCAGCGCCGCGCGCCTCGAGCCAGTCCTGCACAGGGAAGCGCACCTGCTGTCCCGAGAACGACGCGGCCCCGCCGAAGCGCTGCTGCAGCTCAACGGGAGTGCGGTAGGTCGTCATCGCTAGTGAGCGCGCGAGCGCGAGCGCTTCGCGCCCGGCACCGTGGCGCTGGCCGAGCTCGACGATGCCACGCTGCACGGCGCGCCAGGCGCTCGCCTGCGCGTGGCTCTGCTGCGGCGCGGCGATCGCTGCGAGCCGCTGCACGCGATCGGGGTGGAGCGCTGCGAACTGTAGCCCGACCATGCCGCCGTAGCTGCTGCCGACGAAGGCATGCACGCGGTCGATTGCGAGCGCGTCGAGCAGGCAGCACAGGGCTGCCGCCTGATCCTCGGTCGCGACGAACGGGAAGGTCTCGCCGGCGCCGGGCGCCGTCGAGTTGCCCGAGCCGCCGAGCCAGTCGAACGCGAGCACCTGGTAACGGCTCGTGTCGATCGCGAGCCCGGGGCCAACGAACTCCTGCCACCAGCCCGCACGCGGAACCGCCGCATGTGCGCTCACGTGGCGGCCCGCCGAGATGCCGCCCAGCACGACGACGACCGGAGCGTGCACGGGTCCCTGACGTTCGAACGCGAGCACCGCGCCCTCGAGCGCACCGCCGCGCGCGAGCAGAAACCGCGCTGGCAGGTGGCAGAGCTCGGCGCCGAGAGGCAACGTGATCACGGCGCTCATGGCCGCACCACCTTGCCACCGAGGGCCGTCACCACGTCCTGGACCAGCGCCTCGGCCGTGCGTTCGTAGCCGACTGCGAGCCCCGTGTGCACGCGAAGTCCGTGACCGAGCTCGTAGCCGTAGACGACGCGGTCCGGGGGTGCCGCGAGCGGCGAGCCGGCCGGCAGCTCCTCGAACCGAACGCGCAGATCGTCGCCGTTCCCGCTGCCGCGCGCGACGAGCCGCGTCGTCGCGCCGCGCCGCGCGCGCGCCTGCACGAGACGTGCGTCGAGATCGCGTACGTCCTCGCGGCGAACGCCATCCACGCCGGGCACGGGCTTGCTGCCGTCGCCGAATACAGCTCCCCATACGGCCACGAGCTTCGTCGCGGCGTCGCTGCCGTCGAAGTCGCGCGTCGGATCGGCTTCGAGCAGACCGCGCGCCCGCGCCTCGTCGATGCCGGCTTCGACCGACGCACCGCGTTCGATCGCCTGCACGATCACGGTCGTCGTCACGTTGCCGACGAGGCAGAGACTACGGCAGTGCTGGCGCAACTCGTCGAGCTCGCTCACGAGCTTCTGCCCCGTGCCGCCCAGCACCGCGTCGATGCCGACGCGGCCGCGATGCGCGCCGACCAACCACTCGGGCGACGCGGCCGCGAGCGCGTTCTTGGCGCAGAGGCAGAGAAACGCGCCGCCGCGGAGCGCGGCGCGACCGCGTTCGAGCGCCGCGGCCGTTCCCGACGCGTCCGTCGGTGTCGCATCGACAACGACATCCGCACCGACCACGGCGATCGCGAGGGCCGTCGGAATGGCTTCCGCGCGCGGCCACCAGGCCAGGGGGAACTTCGCCTTGTGCGCGAGCACCGCTTCGACGTCGAGACCTCCGCGGTCGAACACGGTCGCCGTCGAATCGGAGATCGCGACCACCGAGATGGGCAACGCACGCGCGCGGCGCAGGAAGGCTCGCCCCACCTGGCCCGGTCCGATCAGGTGCACGGTGCGCGTTTGCGGATTCGGAGACAGCGGAAGCTCTCCTGGCGATTGGCCCGACGAGCGGAACCCGACCGTGTCGGGGCCCAACGTCGATGCTGTCGCAGTCGAGATCGAAGGAGAATACGGGGCCGGCGGAAGAGCGCGGCGCGAACGAGTAGGCAGAGTCATCGAAGGATCACCTTCGGGCCCGTTCCCAGTCTCCGCGCTGCCAGCATGGTCTGCGCGAACGCACCATGCGGTCGCTGGCAGACTCATCTTTCGGCCCTACTCAGGGACTGGCCGCGGGAGTTGGCACCTGCGCTTCTGCTGCGTGGTTGCCCCAGCGTCGTCGGGCCCGGCCCTCGGCTGGTCTGGATGAGTTGTCGCGAGTCTTCTATCGGCGGCGAGCAGCCTCGTCAAGAGGAAGAGTGGAAGTGCCACCCCGCCGCGCGGGCAAGTCTCGGCGTCGCCTCGCCGGCGGGCGTCAAAACGCGCCGATCGTCAACAAGAGCGCATTCGTGCTCGTGAGGGCGAGGAGGTTGCCGACGGCGTCGAGCTCGATCGGCACCACCTGTTGGTGCAGCTGTTGGCCCGCGAGGGCAACACTGTGCGGGATCGCGATCTGCGTCGTCACGCTGCCAGCGCTCGGCACGTAGACCGCTAGCAGGTCGGGGCTCACCCACAAAGTACATCCCGCGACTCCCTGCGGCAGGATCGACGACAGCGGAAGCGAGGCGGTGCTGAAGCCGAGCACCGACAGCGCGAGCGAGATCGCCGGTATCCCCGTGGCGACCGCAGTGAACGTCGACCCCGTCCACGGCAGCGACGTCGCGGTCAAGACGTTGGGACCAGCACTGCCGGCGCAGCCCGCACCGAACGAGGTGGTGGTGGCGGGACACGTCGTAGTCAGTTGCGCGACGTAGGCGGAGACGACACCACCGGCGATGCTGAACTCACCGCAAGCCACGAGGTCTCGGCAGCGTCGTCAGGGCACGGACATCGCCATTCATTCCCGTACCGAGCGCCGACCAGTTCGCGCCATTCGAGCGCGCGATGTTCTGGGCACTCGCACCCCCGGCGCTCGAGAAGTGGCCACCAGCCACGATGTCACCGTTGGGCAGCACCGTCAGGGAGAACACGCCGCCATTCGTCCCTGCTCCCAGCGGCGACCAAGTCGGGTCACTCCAGCTCGCAATGTAGTTGGCACTCACACCTCCTGCAGTGGTGAACAGACCACTCGCCACGAGGTCACCGTTCGGCAGCATCGTCAGGGCAGCGACACCGCCGTTCATTCCCGTACCCAGCGCTGACCAGGTCGTGCCATCCCACCGCGCGATGTTGGAAGCGCTCACACCCCCCGCCCGTTGCACGCCGCAGCGACCATTCGAACGGCCTGCGCACCGAGCGGGAGACCTGCCGCGTGAGCCGGGAGGTGGCTCGCGTTCGCTGTCTGCAGCGAGCCCCGTTGCAATCCACGGCGACTGCCGCGATGTTCCTCCCCCGATGAGCACCGAACCCGCACCCGAACAAGCCTCCGACTTCATTCGCGACCGCATCCGCGCGGACGTGCAGAGCGGCAAGTGCAAGCAGGTGATCACGCGCTTCCCGCCCGAGCCGAACGGCTACCTGCACATCGGCCACGCCAAGGCGATCACGCTGTCGTTCTCGGTCGCGAAGGAGTTCGGCGGCCGCTGCAACCTGCGGATGGACGACACGAACCCGGCCGCCGAGGACCAGGAATACGTCGACGCGATCAAGGAGGACGTGAACTGGCTCGGGTTCCAGTGGGACGCGCTGCTCTATGCGGCCGACTACTTCGACCAGATCTACGCCTGGGCCGAAGTGCTCGTCGAGAAGGGCCTCGCCTACGTCGACGATCAGAACGCCGATCAGATCGCCGCGACGCGCGGCACGCTCACGACCCCGGGCACGAACAGCCCGTTCCGCAACCGCACGCCGCAGGAGAACCTGCAACTGCTGCGCGAGATGAAGGCCGGCAAGTTCCCCGACGGCGAGCGAGTGCTGCGCGCGAAGATCGACATGGCGCACAGCAACCTCAACATGCGCGACCCGGTCATGTACCGCATCCGGCACATGCACCATCAGCGCACGGGGGACCGCTGGTGCCTCTACCCGATGTACGACTGGGCGCACGGCCAGTGCGACTCGATCGAAGGCATCACGCATTCGTTGTGCACCCTCGAGTTCGAACACCACCGGCCGCTCTACGACTGGTTCTGCGACTCGATTCCGATCTACAGGCCGCAGCAGATCGAGTTCGCGCGGCTCAACGTGACCTACCTGCTGACGAGCAAGCGGAAGCTCTTGCTGCTCGTCGACGGCAAGCACGTCGACGGCTGGGACGACCCGCGCATGCCGACGCTGCGCGGCCTGCGGCGCCGCGGCTACCCGCCGGAAGCACTGGTCGCGTTCTGCCGGCACGTCGGCATCGCGAAGTTCAACAGCACGCACGAATTCGAGCTGCTCGAGTTCTTCGTGCGCAGCCACCTCAACAAGACCTCCGCACGCCGCAT
>Ga0075418_10007605_pt1 | contig 12198 bp, 10 predicted proteins | sample SoiMetdeltSBSDD2_FD_81776 | JGI IMG/M metagenome (GOLD analysis project Ga0075418, IMG submission 81776) | Bulk soil microbial communities from a Populus tree surrounding site in Tennessee, USA - Soil MetaG P. deltoides SBSDD2 | ecosystem: Environmental > Terrestrial > Soil > Tree plantation...
CGCGACCGGGACTCGGCCAACACGTGGCTGGCCCGACAGAACCGATTCCGGCTAGACGCCGAGTTCGTCCGCGACGCGGCGCTTGCGACCGCGGGACTGTTGACCACCAAGGTCGGCGGTCCCAGCGCCAAGCCGTACCAGCCGGCAGGCTATTGGGCGTACCTGAACTTCCCGCAGCGGGAGTGGCAGGCGGACAAGAATGAGGACCAGTACCGTCGCGGACTCTACGCGTACTGGTGCCGCAGCTTTCTGCACCCGAGCCTGGCCGCTTTCGACGCCCCGAGCCGCGAGGAATGCACCAACGAGCGCCCGCGGTCCAGTACGCCGATCCAGGCGCTCGTGCTCTTGAACGACCCGACGTACGTGGAAGCAGCCCGTGTGCTCGCGACCGCGATTCTCAAGGACGGGAGCAGCACTGCCGACCGTATCGATGCGGCGTATCGGCGCACTTTGTCGCGAAATGCGAAACCCGAGGAAGTGAAAATCCTGGAGGCGTTGCTCCAGAAGCACCTGGACGAGTTCAAAAAGGACCCGGACGGGGCCAAGAAGCTCCTGGCGGTCGGCATCGCGCCTTTGCCCTCCGGGATTGATGCCGCGGAACTCGCCGCGTGGACGTCGGTGACCCGTGCCATTCTCAACTCGCACGAGGCGGTGACGCGGAATTGACAGTCGTTTCCAGTCCGTCCCGCCTGGGTGCAAATTGCGAACTACCTTTGCGGCATGGGCCATTCGACTACCCCTCATCAGCGGCTCCTTTTCGCAGTTTTCCTCCTGGCGCTCTTCCCGGCCGGCAATGCCCTCCAGCCGAAGATGGACGAGGACACCTGGTGGCACCTCGCCGTCGGGCGATATGTCGTTCAAAACCGGGATGTGCCGACCGAAGACCCATTCTCGCGCATCGGCCAGGACGAGCACATTCCATGGGTCGCGTACAGCTGGTTGCACGAAGTCGCCCTGTACGAGGCGCATGAGTTGGCCGGGCTCAGTGGGATCCTCGCGTTCCGGCACCTCCTCGATTCGCTGACCTTCCTGACGCTTGCATGGTTCATCCTGAAGTCGGCCGAACGCGTGAAGCCTCTGGCCGTCCTGGCACTCGTGACTGCCACCGTCGTCCCAATGATGCTCGAACGCCCCTGGCATTACACGATCATCTTCACCACGCTCACACTGCATGCAACCATTGAGATGCACGCTGGCGCGCCCGCCCGTCGATTCTGGTGGCTCATCCCGCTGTACGCCCTGTGGGCCAACCTGCACATTCAGTTCGTTCTGGGACTCGGTGTCCTCGGTCTGGGATTGATGACAACGCTAGTCTCGCGGTGGCGAACCGCGCCGAACGGGGGATCTTGGGGACATTGGCTGCTGTTGTCGATCGGATGCACGGCCGCGACGCTCGTGAATCCGTACCACGTGCGGCTGTACCAGGTGGTTTGGGAGTACGCGACGCAGACGGGCGCGCTGTTGGTCGTGGCCGAGCTAGCCGCTCCGGACTTCACGCTGTGGTGGAATTGGGCATTGATTGCACTGCTCGTCTGGGCGGGCGTGGCCTGTGCGATGCGACGACTGCCCGTATTCGAAACCGCCTTGCTCGTGGTGGGCGCGTTCTTCAGCCTGCGAATGCAGCGCGACATTTGGTTCGGGGCCCTGACGGCCGCAGCGGTGCTGACGCGTTGGAAACACATTCCGCGACCAGCTGCCGAACGGGTGTCTCTGGCGGGTATGCTCACAGCGACCGTTCTGGCTGTGATCCTGGTTCACGCCGTCTGGGCGGTCGGACCGGGACGCGAACGAGTCGCGACGGAGGTGAATCGACAGCAATACCCGGCCGCGGCGGTGGAGTACGTTCGCCAGCACCGTCCGCCGGGCCCGCTCTACAACCACTTCAACTGGGGTGGATACCTGATCTGGACATTGCCCGAATACCCGGTCGGCCTCGACGGGCGGACCAACCTGTACGGGGAGGACCGCTTGCTCCGCGCATTCGGCACATGGAACGGTGAAGACGGATGGAACCACGACCCGGACTTGCTCGCGGCGGGGGTAGTAATCGCACCCAAGAAGCTGGGCAAGAGCGAGATCGCGTTGACCGGCCTGATGCGGGCCGCGACGGATCAGTGGCGAGTGGAATACGAAGACGACGTGTCGGTCGTCTTTGTCCCGGTCAAATAAGGTCTAGTCGTCGCTTGGCCGCGCGGGCGCGATTGCAGTCCACGCATGTCCCGCGAATGACCAGCGTGTGACCGACTGACTGAAACTGATGCTGGCCGCAAATCTCCTCGATGGCGGCCTCGATCGCCGGGTGCTGGAACTCGATCATCTTCCCGCACGACCCGCATACCAGGTGCTCATGCTGCGGGTAGCCGTAGTCGTGCTCGTAATAGGTCTTGGTTCCGATCTCTAGTTTGCGAAGCATCCCGGCGTCCACCAACTTACTTAGCGTGCGATATACGGTCGCACGGCTGACGTTCAGTCCCGCTTCTTCCAAGTCCTTCACGAGTTGGTCGGCGTCGAAGTGACTGTGGCGGACAAAGACGTGTTCCACCAGGTCGCGCTGTTGATCGGTAAAGCGCTGGGGAGTGGGCCGGCTGGCGAGGTACTCGCGGAACTTCTCAAGGGGGGACTGCGTGACGCGCACGGCGGGTAGCGACACCGGGGTGCTCCACGAGCGAGGGGAGAAGTGGTTTCTTCCATTTTAGGAAGGGCGAGTTGTTGCTGCCAAAACAGATGAGGTTGCCCGCCTCGCCGGAGCGAACGCGCAACCTCATGAGTAAATCAATCGACGACGAATCAGTCGGAATCGAGACGTGCCGCAAGCCGGTCGAGAGCGGCCTGGAGTTTCTCGGGCGTGTCGTAGGTGCCGGCGCGGATTTCGAGGCGGACGCGGTTGACCAGTTCCTCGCGGACATCTTGTTCGGCGAGTTGCGAGTTCATCCGGTGTGCCTCCTTGATCCGGTCGCTGCCCGGCGCCGCCTGCGGCGACAAGTGGCGGGCCCGGCCGCGAAGGCCGGCCGCCCCCCGCCTACGGCGGGGAATGGGCCTGTTCATGGAGCGTTCTCTTCCCCCGGCGGCAGGCCACGGGCCCGCCATCGAGGTGGAGTCTAAACCACAACGACCAAAAATCAACCCATGCAAGCGCTTATATCCATCCACGGGCGCTCTCCGTCGGTCGGGGCAGTCACATTGTAGCGCCGCTTCCTGCCGCGGATGTCGGGATACTGTTCTTTTTTTCAGATCCCCCGCGCCCCCGCCGGCAAACCCCATCCGGCTCCCTGGGCTGAATCGCACGTCATTGCGTTTCCGTCAGTGCTCTCCATCGACGGGGCCGGGGAAATGGGATGAAGCAATTCATTTTCTGCTCGCCCGATGCGGTGGGCCCGCCGCCCCGTTACACCGCCTTCGCCAGTGACACCAGCCAGGCCGATGACACGCGCCACGCGTGCTTCGCAGGCACGTCCGAGAAAAGAATGCCCGAATTTAAAGACTCTCGTTGAAGAGTGCCGACCAGTCATCTCGCCCCCGGGGCCACGGGCTGGCGCTCACTCGGCAGCGGTGTCGGGGCCCGGTCCCGGTGCACGGAGCCGCGGTCCGTCCCCGGCAGTGTTTGCGGAAGGCGGACGGTAAAGGTACTCCCGCGCCCGAGTTCACTCTTCAGCGTGACCTCGCCGCCGAGAAGCCCGCAGATTTCGCGGACGATTGACAGCCCCAGCCCAGTGCCCTCGTGCTCGCGCGTGAGCGTGCTGCGCCCGGCCTGGCGGAACTTTTCGAACACGCGTTCCTGCTCGTCAGGCGGGATGCCGACTCCAGTGTCGGACACCGTGAAGACCACGGAGTGGCCATCCGCAACCGCGTGCAAGTTCACCCGCCCCCCCTCCGGGGTGAACTTGATGGCATTCGAAAGCAGGTTGGTCAGAATCTGCCGGACTTTCCCTGCGTCCTGCCGGATGGTCGGTAGGTTCGCGTCGTAGTGGACGCGCAGCTCGATGTTCTTCTTTTCCGCCGGCAGTCGGAACGGCGGCAGCAGGGAATCGCAAAACTCCGGGACGGAGAATTCCTCCGGCCGCAACTCCATCTTCCCGGCCTCAATCTTGGCCAGGTCCAGGATGTCGTTGATCAGGGTCAAGAGCTGCTGGCCGCTGGTTTTGATATTGGCCACCCACCGGGCCTGCTTCTCACTGAGTGGACTCGCGGACGAGAGCAGCACGTCGCTAAACCCGATGATCCCGTGTAACGGCGTCCGCAGCTCGTGGCTAACGGTTGAGAGGAAGTCCCCCTTTGTCTTGTCGGATTCGTACAGAGCCATGTTGGCGCGGGCCAGGTCGTCCAGCCGCGTGTCCAGGTCCGTGTTCAACTTCTTCTGCTCCTCTTGCGCGTCCATGAGGTGCCGCACCATCCGGTTGAATGCGTCGGACAGGTCCTCGAATTCGTCGCCCGTGTGGATCTCAGACCGGACATTGAGCTGACCTGCCACGATGGCGTCGGAAACCGCCTTCAGGTGCTTGACCGGCTTGACCACTACATAGCGGATGATCAGGTAGCTGCCGGTCATGATGAGGATGGCGGTTAGTAGAGCGAAGGAGAGCAAGAGAGCCCGGTTCATGTTGACCCGCGTCTCGATCGCCTTGGTCGAGAGCGTCACTTTCACCACGGCCATCAGGTCCCCCTCCTTGAGCGGAGGGTTGGCAGCGCCGCCGATCGCGGGCGACTTGTTGTGGCACTGGACGCAGGACGTTTCCGCCCGGATGACGCCGTAGTAGTGGAACACGCCCTGGGCCGACTGGTTGACCGGTTCCTCCTTCAGGTCCGGGTTGGCGGCGAGTCGATTGACCACGCTCACCTCGTCGCCTTCCGGCTTCTGCTCCGGTAGGCGGGCGTCCGGCTTGAGAATCTTGTACTTGTAATCGGTCAGCGCATCCGGCCAGGTCTTCTGCGACTGCTCCTGGACCTTGCCGACGGCTTCCCGCTCGTCGGGTGGCAGATGAACGTCGGCCAAAATCGGGGGGACGAGCAACCGCCCGGAAGTGACCATCTGGTCGTAGGCGAGGCCCTCGGTCTGCCGCGCGTATCCCCAGAAGCTCAGGACCATGAGCAACAGGATGCCGGCGCCGAGCAGAAAGCGGCATTTCCGCTCCAGGTCGGTCTCGCCGAGCAGACGTTTGAAAGCGCGGTACGACATTCGGCCTTTCTACTTCTGGCACCGCGAACAAAAGTGCGTGGATCGCCCCGCAATCCGCACGCACTTGATTGACCGTCCACAATTCGGACACGCCTCGCCGGCGCGGCCGTAGACCGCGAACTCGCGCTGGTATCCCCCCGGCTGCCCGGACCCGCCCACATAGTCGCGGATGGAGGACCCGCCGGACTCGATGGCCCGTGACAGCACATCTCGAAGCGCGTGCAGCAAGCGATCGGCCTCCGCGTCTTTCAGGGTGTTTCCGCGACGCCGGGGATCAATTCGGGCGGCGAAGCACGCTTCGTCGGCATAGATGTTTCCGACGCCGGCGACCACCGTTTGATCCATCAGCACGGCCTTGACCGGCCGCTTGGTGTGCTGCAACGCGGCGCGCCATTCTTCGGTGGACAGGTCCCAGGGTTCCGGGCCCAGGCGGACCGACAGGAACGACTCCCACGCGGCCTGGTCGGCAAAGTATGTCACGCTTCCAAACCGGCGCGCGTCGCGGAACCGCAGTTCATGGGCGTTGTCGAGCGGGAAAACCAGATGTGTATGGTTCTCCGTCGCTACGCCGGGCGCGACGACCGTGAACCGCCCGGTCATCCCTAGGTGGACAACCAGGAATGACCCGCCGTCCAGGCCGAGGAGCAGCCACTTTCCGCGTCTCAGGACATTCTCGACTCGGCGGCCGACGAGCTTGCGCTCCCAAGCCTTCGACCATGTCTGGCGAAGCGCCTTGCGGCTGCGCCGGACGCCAACGAGAGAGCGGCCCACCAGGAGCGGGCGCAAGTCCCGCGCGACGGTTTCGACCTCGGGCAGTTCCGGCATGGAGTCAGTTTACGGGTACAACGGTGTCATGCACTACCGACCCCTCGGCCGCACCGGCCTGCACGTGTCCGCCCTCAGTCTCGGCGGCGTCGCCTTCGGGGACATGTATGGTCAGCTCGGCCCGGGCGAAGCGGATGCCTGCGTCCGCCGGGCCATCGACCTCGGTATCAACCTGATCGACACCAGTCCTTATTACGGACAGACGCGATCGGAGAGTGTCCTGGGAGACATCATTGCGGGCGGGCTGCGTGACCAGATCTTCCTCTGCTCCAAGGCGGGACGCAGCGGGATGGCCGACTTTGACTTCACGCCCGCGGGGATGGAGCGCAGTGTCGAGGACTCGCTCCGGAGACTGCGAACCGACCGCCTGGACATCTTGATTGCACACGACATTGAGTTCGCATCGGACTTTGAAGCCGTGTTCTCGGACACGGCGGCCGTTCTTCACAAGCTGAAGGCGACGGGCAAGTGCCGGTTCATCGGCATGTCGGGCCTGCCACTCGGCATCCTGCGCTCGGCGATCGAACGCTGCAACCTGGACGTCGTGATCAGCTACACGCATTACACGTTGCAGAACCAGCGGCTGCTCACGGACCTTTTGCCGACAGCGGAGAGTTACGGCGTCGGCGTGATGAATGCGAGCCCATTGTGCATGGGCCTTTTGAGCGACCATGGTCCGCCGGACTGGCACCCGGCGCCCGCGGCGGTGAAGGCCGCGGCCGACGAGGCTCGCGAGCGATGCCGCAGTCGCGGGGCCAGCTTGGCTCTCCTGGGGATGCAATTCTGCTACGCGGAGCAAAGAATCGCGACGACGATCAGCGGTGCCGCTCGGGCCGCCGAGGTCGAGGCGAACGTGCGAGCTTTGGAGATGCCGATCGATCGGGAGCTATTAGGCGAAATCCAGGGTGCATTCGGGGCGGTGAAGGAGATCACCTGGGCAAGCGGGAATTGGCCGATTGGGTGATCATCTCTGCCGTTGTCAGTCCGTCGCCGACCGGATTAATCAAGGTCGCCAAGATCGCCAGTTTTTGCGTGATTCCCCCTCGTGGCGGAGTCCGCCCGAACGGCCGGGAGAAGAATTGCGAACTCGGTGACGGGTCCTGGATAGGCAAATATCGACCTCTCTGAAGTTCTCCGGGGACGTTTTCGGACTTGCCCCCGGTTCAAGGTCGCCAACATCGCCAATTTTTGCGTGATCCCCCCTCGTGGCGAGGTAAGATCCCCACGGCTCTCGGTAAACGCACAAGTATTAGATCGTCCGCCCGGATTTCGTGCACCCGCGACGTCAAATCCGATGGCTTTGCATCAGCTGGGGGTTGCCGGCTGCCGGACGCGGGATAGATTCACTTTCCCGAACCGGGCACGTCCCCACTTCGGCGTGACCGCTGCACCCAACTCAGGCGGTTAATGCTGGGGAAGTCGGCGGCCGCGGTGGGTCGTTCGTTTTGATGTCTGGCGTAACATCCAAGCCGGCATTGCCTTACGTTGATTCGACGCGTACACGAATGCCCTGGCATTACCTTTGCTCTGCTAATTCACTGAGCATAACTCCGCCGGGCCGTCGATGAAACCGGGCGACCGCGTGACTGCGGGCGAAGTAGAATGACTTCGGCGAGTCACGTCTTACGTAATCGGCAAAGTCCCAAGGAGTCGCCCGTGCTGCGGAATCCGTACCCGGTCGGAAGGGCGGCGAACACCGCCGAACCGGCCTTGCCGAAAGCGGTCCTGTTAGGGCTCCAGCAGAAACAGGTAATCATCAATCAAGTGATCGACGGCAAACTCCCGTTGTGGGAAGCAGCCAGTCGGTTCCAGGCCGCCCACCAGGCCGCCTGCGTGTGCCTGGAGACGGCGACCGGAGTCCCGAGTCACTCGATCGACGGCGAGGCGGTCTGCCGGACGATCATCGGCTGGGTGTACTTGGCTTTGAGCGATCGACCGGAGCATGCCGATCGCGTCTCCGAACGGCTCGAGGGCGAACTGCAGGAGTTGCTGACGAAGAACGCCGTCAGGACGCCGCCCCGATAGATCAAAACCCTTCCGGCCACCGAGGCCGGGTCGGAGGGGCCAGTGAAAGGCCTCTCTGGCGAATCGAAGTGGTCACCGAAAGTCCTGTCTCCTCCGGATTTCTCGCCCCCCAACCGGGGACGCGTGAAATCACTCCCATCGACAATGAAGTCGTTGAACTGGCCCTGCTCCTGCCGCGCTGGCAAGCCGCGGCCCTGGAGGACGCGGCCCACCAGCGCGGCTTGACGACGGGACAGATGCTGCGGAAACTGATCGGCGCCTCCTTGAAGGGAGAACGACCGGGCCGCTAAACGCGGATCCCCTGGAACCATTGGACCCCGATGATCTGGCCAAGGGAGGGCCTGTCATCGGGGTTTCTTTTTCGACGGTGCGAGCCGCGTGAGGCGGAGCCCGACGCGCAAAGCGAGGGCGGCGCGGCGCCGCCCTCGCTTTGCGCGTCGGGCTCCGCCTCACTTGACGACCGGCTCCAGGCCTTCCCGCGCCCGGACCGCGACAGCCGACTCTGGCGCGTTCTTCGCGAAAGCTTCGAGCAACAAGACCGCCCCGCGCGTTTCGCGCGCGTGCCGGACCGCGGCATCCACAAAACGCACTTCCGTGCGGTCGGCCTTCGCGTCCTTCTCAATCGAGGCAATTAGCTTGTTCAGCCGCTCGCCCTCATCGGCCGTAGCCGGCTTTCTGGCCGCGCGACGCAATTCACTTAGCACCCGATCGCCGGCGGTGTGCAGCTCGATCGCGGCCAGTTCCCGCGATCGGAAATCACCGGCCGCGAGCTGCCGGAGCAGTGGTTTTGTCCAGGTGGACCGCACCGGCGAGCGCATCGCGGCGGCCTCGCGCAGGATCGACTCGCGCGTGTCGGCGTCCAACTGGTCGTGGAAATGGACGAACGTCGCAAAGCGAGTAGCCCGGTTGCACGACCCCGCGAGCGCGGCCAGTTCCGCGGCCGTCGGCGGCTTCCGGCCCGCGACCCGCCACCGGTTCAGCCAGACGTTGGCCTGATGCCGGTGGTCGGCCAACAATCGGCTGGGAAGCACCGTTGCGATGCGATCCGACGGCACGGTGCGAAAGTACCACGCGGCCACCGGCTCCGCACAGCGGTCGAACCGCCAAGCCAACTCCAGCGCCGCGGACTCCATCATCGGGTCACGCGATTGCTCAACAGTTCGCAGGACAAACCCAATCTTGGCATCCTCCGTCGGCGCGACATCGAGCCAGTCAATGAGCGCTGCCGCGGCCGCCGCGGCCCCCTTCGAATCGGACGGAACGTGTACCTTCAACTCGCGAGTCAGTCGCTCGACGACTCGCGGCCGACCTGCGTCATGGCCCGGCCGGCCAACGTGTGCGCGGATCGTCCAGGAGCAAGTCGCGGTGTACGTTCCCGGCGGAACAGTCTCGTATTGGGAGTACAGATCGACCAGCGTCTCCCAACACGCTCCTGGGCGGATTTCACGGTCGATGGACTCCGACCGAAAGTCCGCCTTCGGCTCCCTGGCCTTGAGCCCGGTGGCGGGCTCGAAGGTTGCCGTGGCCTCGGACCATACCGCGGACCGCACCTGGATTGAATCACGACCCTTGTTCTTGAGAGCCAGTCGGATGAGTATCGGCCCGCGCTCGCCGGCTCCGACGACCTCAGCATGGAGCGACAGCCCATCCAGTCCATCGGCGCGGGCCGAGTCGCCAATGGCCACGAGCAGCAGGGTCAGTGCCGCGCTGAGAATCCATCGGACCCCGAGACCGCTCGTGCGGTGCATGGAAGTGCCCTCGACGGTTCACCGAAGGTAACCGGCGTTGGGCGGTGCTGCAAGTCGGTCGCATGCCCACGATGTGCGAATCGAAACCTGAGCGTCCGTAAGATCGGCTTCATTCAATTGGAATGCACTACAAGAGGTGTTGCGTGAAAGAAATGATCGCGGCGGCACTGCGCATGCCCTTGTTCCGATCCGCCCGTTCGTGTATCCGTGATTGAGTCGGAGTCGCTCCGGAGGTGGGCATGGCCCTGCTCGAGGCCCGCGGGCTGGTCAAGATTTACGGCAAGCGCCGCGTGGTCGATGGCGTTTCCTTCGACGTCAACCCCGGCGAGGTGGTCGGCCTGCTCGGCCCGAACGGGGCTGGCAAGACCACCAGCTTCCGCATGACCACTGGGCAGCTCACGCCCAACGATGGCCAGGTCGTCTTCAACGGCGAGGATGTCACTCGCCTCCCCATGTTCCGCCGCGCCCGCGCGGGGATGGGCTACCTGACCCAGGAACAGAGCATCTTCCGCAAGCTGACGGTCGAGAAGAACCTGCTCGCCATCCTGGAAGCGCTGCCCAAGAGCCGGTCGCTCGGCCGCAAGCTCACCTACGCGGAGCGCTGGGAACGGACCAATCATCTCATCGAGCGGTTTCAGCTCCAGCACGTTCGCAAGAACTCGGCGGCGCGCTGTTCCGGCGGCGAGAAGCGCCGGCTCGAGATTGCCCGCTGCCTGTCGTGCGAGCCCCTGCTCATCCTGCTCGACGAGCCGTTCGCGGCCGTCGATCCGAAGACGACGGAGGACATCCGCAGGAACATCCGCGACCTGGCCCAGCACGGCATCGGCATCCTGCTGACCGACCACAACGTCCGCGAGGTGCTCAAGATCACCGACCGGAGTTACCTGATCAAGGATGGCCAAGTGGTGACGCAAGGAACACCGCAGCAACTGATCAACGACCCGATCGCCATCAACGAGTACCTGGGAACCACCTTTACGGACAACACGTTCGGCGGCGCCCTCCGCCACCCTTCGCGACACCGGTCCCGTCCGTCAACGGGGACGCGGACCAGGTGCGGCGGATAGTCGAGGAGCTGCGGGCGGACGCCACCCGCCCGGCCGCGGTGCTGGAGCTTCTCAAGCACGGTGGGGCTTCAGTCCCGCCGCTGACCGAGGCCCTCGGCCGGCGCGAGCCGGAACTTCGCGTCCACGCCTTTGAGGTACTCAAGCGTCTCATTCCCACGAAAAAACTCCAATTCGACCCCTTCGCCGCCGACGAGATCCGAGCCCGACAGCTTGTCGCTCTGCGGCAGGAGCTTGGTTTTTCCCGATAGGGATAAAGATCAGTCGTGAAGCCTCCGCGTCGCGGCTTCACGGGCAAACTGACCACTCACCACTCACTACTCACCACTCACCACCGCCAAGTGGCCGTTCTCCCCCAGCCACGCACAATAACAGGGGCGAGCCGCCCTTGAAGGATACGAACCATGTCGAACAGCTTCGGTACGCGCTCGACGCTGGCCGTGAATGGCCAAACCTATACCTTCCACCGCCTCGCCGCCCTGGAGTCGTCCTTTCCACTGGCCACGCGGCTGCCGTTTTCGCTGAAGATCCTCCTCGAGAACCTCCTTCGCCACGAGAACGGGCTGTCGGTGCGCCGGCAGGACATCGAAGCCCTGGCGCGATGGAATCCGACTGCAGAGCCGGACATCGAGATCGGTTTCAGCCCAGCACGCGTGCTACTGCAGGATTTCACCGGCGTGCCGACCCTGGTCGATCTCGCCGCGATGCGCGACGCCATGGCCGACCTGGGCGGTGACCCGAACAGGATCAACCCGCTCATCCCGTGCGAGCTGGTGATCGACCACTCGGTCCAGGTCGATGACTTTGGCACGAACGGCGCCTTTGCCAGCAATACGCGGATGGAATACGAGCGGAACCGCGAGCGCTACCGCTTCCTCCGCTGGGGTCAGATCGGCTTCCGCAACTTCCGCGTCGTCCCCCCGGAGACTGGCATCTGCCACCAGGTGAATCTGGAATACCTGGCCCGCGTGGTCTTTGTCGATGGGCTCAACACCGCGTACCCGGACACGCTGGTCGGCACCGATTCGCACACGACCATGATCAACGGCCTGGGTGTGCTCGGCTGGGGCGTCGGCGGGATCGAGGCCGAGGCCGCCATGCTCGGCCAGCCGGTGACGATGCTGATCCCGCAGGTCATCGGGTTCAAGCTGTACGGCAAGCTCGGCCCCGGAGCGACGGCGACGGACCTGGTACTGACCGTCACGCAGATGCTTCGCAAAAAGGGCGTGGTCGGGAAGTTCGTCGAATACTACGGCGACGGGCTGGCCGAGCTGCCGCTGGCCGACCGGGCGACCATCGCCAATATGTCCCCGGAGTACGGGGCCACTTGCGGGATCTTCCCGGTCGATGCCGAGACTCTGAA
>Ga0075418_10007606_pt1 | contig 12198 bp, 7 predicted proteins | sample SoiMetdeltSBSDD2_FD_81776 | JGI IMG/M metagenome (GOLD analysis project Ga0075418, IMG submission 81776) | Bulk soil microbial communities from a Populus tree surrounding site in Tennessee, USA - Soil MetaG P. deltoides SBSDD2 | ecosystem: Environmental > Terrestrial > Soil > Tree plantation...
CGGACACCATCGCACACCGTGGTTCGAAGGGATCCTTCAGGACATCGCCGCCCGGCTGCGCCTGTCGTTCGGCGACTCGTACAGGCCGTTGTTCCTCACGTGCACGGGCCTTGGCGCTCGAGAGGCGGCGGTAGCGAACCTCGTGCGTCCTGGCGATTTCGTGCTTGCGACGGAAGGAGACTTTACGCGCCTCGCGCAGGCGTGGGGCGCAGATGTAGAAACTCTGCCATCGTCTCCGAAGGCCCAACGGCCGCCCGACGCAGTGCTCATCGAACACGTGTCCGCGTCGGGCGCTGTGCACGATATCAGCACAATCGTGCAGCAGGTGAGGGCCGTGGCCCCCGACGCAGCGGTTGTCCTCGACGCGTCGATCAGCTTCGGCGTCGACTTCGTAGACGTTACGCACTCGGGCGCCGATGCCGTGATCGTCGTGCCGGAACATGCACTCATGGGGATTCCCGGCGTGTCCGTCTTTGCCGTGACGAATCGGTTCATAAAGATTGTCGAAGAGCGACGTCAGGGGTTAGCCGAGCAGCCGTTTCTGTTCGATCTGCTTCGCTATCAGAAAACCTGGAAGAAGCACACGACCCCGTACTCCCCGAACATCAGCGCCTGCGTGGCCATGCAGGCAGCGCTCGACTACATCGACACCGAGGGTGGCCTCGAATCGCTCCCAGAGCGCCATCGCCAGCGCGCCGAACGTGTCCGTCGGCGAGCGATCGATCAGGGTCACCAATTGCTCACAGTCGAGGGCACTGCGACGAATGCATTTACGCCACTCGCGCTCGCGGACGGCGTCGACGTCGAGCAGGCCGTGCGCGATTTTGCTGAAGCCGGTATCGAGGCGCGGCAGGTCGGGCCGTCGAGCCTCCTGCTTGCCCACGTTGGCTACGACCCGGCTCGCACTGCAGCGCCCGCTCCGCTCGAACCGCCGTTCACCATTGCACCGGCGGAGTTCATCGAGCAGGTTGGGCGCCTCGTATCGAGATCGACCTTGGACGAGCCGCTGCGCGAACGGATCCTGAAGTCGGCCGTCCGCGTGTTCCAGGACCAACATCAAGTACACCAGGATGCGATCCGGCATCGCACCGTCGGGTTCGTGGGCGCGGGGCGGATTGTCAACCGCGCAGTCGATCTCTGCCGCGCGGTTGGCATCGACAACCAGAAGGTGTATTCCCCCTCGCTCGCGCAGGGAGCAGGGACTCGCGCCTGGACCGATCGTGGTGTCGAGGTGTGCCGCTCGCTCGAGGAGTTGTTTACCACTTGCCACACGATTGTCCTGCTGCCGGTGGTGTACGACGAGCGAGCGCTTGGGCTTTTCCGAAAACCCGCTCAGTACTTCAACCGCGGGCTGGTGAGCCGTGCGTTGCTGGAGAAGGCGGAAGCGGCGGGCCGGCTCGATCTGATCGTAAATGCTGCGGCGCGTGGAGCGCTCGTCGATCGGCCTGCTCTTGCCGCCGCCGTCAACAACGGCTGGCTGCGGTACTTCTCCGACGAGATGCCACCGGCCGGTGACCCGTTGATGGGCAACGACGACGTCCACTATACGGCGCACGTCGGCGGATCGTGCCGGGCGCCGCAAGCGGCAGTGGCGCGCAACACGCACACGATCCTTCGACAGTTGATTGCCGGCATGCGCGGAACGCGCGATAGCTCAACTGAGTACACGTTGAGCGTCGTGAATTCGCACTTGATCACGGGTGCGGTGGAGCAGGAATCAAGCGCCGCCGCACGCGATCTTGCCGCCGGTGGTCCACTTCGCGTCCTGCTGACCGATCCGTTTGACGTCGAGTCGATGGCGTTCGGCCGTCTCGAGGAAGACTTCGGGATCGCGACAGACGTTCACGACGTGTCAGCCGGGCCCATGTCGAACGAGCGGCTTATTGCCGCGGTCGAGCGCGTGCGCCCCCACATCCTGATGCTCCGCAGCCGGACAAAGATCGATGCTGCTGCGGCTCGAGCGCTCGCCGCGATCGACGACCTTGGATACGTCATCCGGCCCGGTGTCGGCGTGGACAACCTCTACGACGGCATGGAAATTCTCAGCGAGCGCGGCATCCAAATCATCAATGAGCCGTACGGGAATTCCGGGGCAGTCGCCGAGATGGCGCTGCACTTCATCCTGACGGGGACCGAATCGACGATATTTGCGCCCGGACCCACGAAATTCCATCCACACGTGTTCGATGTTGCCGACGCGTACGACACGTCGCGCGCGAGCGCTGCCGACGTCAGCACAACCATTAGTCAGGACCTGGCTGCATGGCTGGGATCCAGGAAGAATGCCGTCGTCATCTCAGGGCCGGGCACGGCGTTGATGGAATCGTCGATCGCCAGCCTCACCATGCCGGGATCGAGAGGCCTCGTCATCTCTCACGGAAAGTTCGGCGATCGCTTCGTTGAGATCGCGCGGGCGCGCGGTCGATCGTGTGAAGTCCTGCAGGTGCCAGAGGATCAGTGGGGCGCCGCAATCACGCCCGAGAGGGTCCGTCATTTCCTCGAAGAGGATCGGCAAGCCGGCCACGCGCCGATCTCGTTCCTGTGCTTCCAGCAGAACGAAACCAGCAGCGGGGTGACGTATCACCAGGAGTCGATCCGCGCGATCGCCCGCGCTGTGCGCTCGTATAACGCTGAGATCACAGTGATCGTCGACGCGATTAGCGGCGCGCTCGCGCACCGGCTCGACTTTGACACGCTGGATATCGACATTCTGTTCCTCGGATCGCAGAAAGCGCTCGGTGTCTCGTCAGGCCTGGCGTACGGGGTCGTCAGCGACCGCGCCATCCAGTGGATGGTTGCGAGAGCCGGTTACCACGGCGAGTTGCCATCGTTGTCGGCCGATCGGGCCGTGGACACGTATCTCGATGCGTTCGATCGCTTGCAGCATGTGCACGCCGTTGGTCTGCTGCGGGCGCTCGTGGCACTGCATCGCGGCCAGCTGGTTGACACGCCAAGCGTGTTTCACCTGCTCTCCACGGCACGCGCGCTGGAACTCTTTCGAGCGGAGGGGGGCCGGGAGGTCGTCGCTCACCGTCACTCGGCGCTCGCGCGCCTCGTGCGGCAGGGTGTTGGGGAACTCGGCTTGCGAGTCATGCCCAGCGCGCCTTACGAGTCCGACTCAGTGACGGTTGTGATTCTGCCAACCGGTTTGGATGCCGGCGCCATCCGGAAGTCGATCGCGCGCAACACCGGTATCGCGGTTGCGGGCGCGCAGGGTGACTACTGGAAGCCGCGGATGCTGCGAATCGGCACGCTCGGATTCACCACCCGCGCCGACGTCGTCCGCTGCCTGCGGGCGGTCCGTCAGGCGCTCGCCGAGGCTGGCTATACGCCAGCCCCGGACGCGCGAGTCGTATCGGCGTTCTGAGTTGTCCGTCAGGGGCCAACGAGCAGCCGCGGTGCGTTCCCTGACTCTCGCGAACCAAAGGTTACATACGGGAGCGTGTCAACGTTGTTCTTCAGGACAATCGTAATAACGGTTTGCCCGGCGGCCCGTTGTGCCTGAACGTGGGACGTCAGGTCGATCTCGTACAACGTGTTCGTGGTTCCAGATACAGCCCACGAAGCCCATATAGCTGTTCCGGCTGCCGGCTTGTTGTTCCACGTGATGCCGGTCTCGGTCCACGTCGTGCTGCTGACCGGATAGATAGTCGTCACCACGCTCGCGGCGCGAGTGTCAGAGAGCCTTCCAACCAAGCGCAAGCGAACCGAGTCGTCAGGCTGCACGCTGCTGATGTCCAGCTTCATGTACGACTCGCGCAAGTAGTTTTGGTCAGACCCGAACTTGGCGATGAGTTCAGTGGCTCGTCCGAAGTTTGAACCGGCTGATGTTCCGGCGCGGACGTAGGCGTCGGCGAGAATCCGTGCCGTGTCCGAAGTCGGAGGCGGAGGCGGGCCTCCGGCGGTTGTAAAACTCCACACCTGTCCGCTGATCGCGCGCGCATCGCCGACCATCGTCTTGCCGCGGACGCGCCAGTAGTAGGTCGTGCCCGGTGCGAGCCCTCCAGGGCACGCCGACGTGAAGCCGGTCGGAGGCGTGCATGGGTTGAACGATTCCTTCGTTGACACGACGCCAGCTGTCGCCGAGCCCGGCATGTAGTTCTGGGCGATCAACGGTGGAGGGTTCGTGGTGCCGAAGTAGATGTCGTACTTGTGCGCCCACCACCCGCCTTCCCAGCGAAGCGGAATGGAGGTCGCTACTCCCCCGGACAGATTGCCCGGCGACACGTTCACCGGCGTTTCAGGCCACCCGGGGACGTAGTCCTGGAACATCGTCGTACCAATCGGCGTGCCATCGGCCCGCAGGTTGTTCCACTTGCGATTGAACTGATCCACGAACCACTGAACGATCCACGGCTTGGTGCTGAAGATGTTGTGCTCGCGCTGCTTGTCGGAGGACGAGGAGGTCAAGTTCGACGAGCCGAAGATGGCCATCCCGCGCGTCGGCAGGACGAAGGATTTCTGGTGCATGTCCTCTTCGATCGAGGCTTCATCTCGCTTCCACTTGATCGGAATGCCGGCCACGTACATCCGGTCGACGTTGTACGAGTGCCACATGTACGTTCCGTTCCGATACTGGTCCTGATCGGTGATCAGCCGGACGGACAAACCTGCCAGTCGCCTCCGGATCATCTCGTCGGGCACCTTCGCCGACGTAATTCGGAACATCACCACATCGATCTGCGCCGTCTCCTGACGCAGCGCCGACACGACGCGGTCCTGATAGTCCTGGTCGGGCGGGAAATTCAGCGAGGAATGCTGCGTGTACGTTGGATAGTTCCTCGTCAGCGGCCCCGAGACGTTCGCCAGATTCTGGTGGTGCGTCGTGTCCGTCCAGAGATCGTCGAACTTAGACATGAACGACTGCACAAGCGCTGGATCGTTGGTGAAGTAGATAGCCTCGTCGACGTATCTGGTGTACGGGAACCCTTCTAAGTACGAATATGACCCGTTCGCGAAGTTCGCGGCGCTGAAGTGCACCTTGGCTTGACCGGCGTAGAGGATCATCTTCCAGTGGTTGATCCCGTTCGTGAATTTGTGGCGAATGGGAATGCCGGCATTGATCAGCGATTGCCGCACGTTGGCATTCGCGGGATAGTTCGTGTCGGCACGCAAGTCGAGGATGATCCGCACCGGCACGCCAGCACGCCAGCGATTGATGATCTCCGTTGAATAGCGCGTGTCCGTCATGAACCAGAATGAAACGTCGAGCCCGACATTTTCCTGCCGAATGAGGTTAATGATCGGCGTGCGGCAATCCTGAAAGGAGTTGTCACACAGGAACTCGTCCGCCGATTGAGCGAAAGCACTGGCCACGGTCGCGAAAACGGCGACGGCGACAGCACATGCGCGGCTGGTCCATCGGCGCAAAGAGGCACACGCAAAATGAGTGTGAATGGGCATCGGTCGATCTCTCGTCGCAGGGTGTGTTGTGGTGTTGTTGCACGCGCCGATAGCACTGCTAACGCAATGCCAGCTATCGGGCGTTTCTTGCAGGGGTTTTGTGGTCGAGCTTCCTTGCTTCAGGCCGTTGGATGTGCAGGGACGATGCCTTTAAGAGTAAAGGCGTTCCACCGGCCGGTGGCGTCGTAGTCTCTCGCCGAAACGCTGGTGAACGAACCCCCGGAAGAACCTCAACCGCGTTTCGTGGAGAAATGCCTGATCAGTGTGGCCGGCAATCGCTGCGCGGATCCATCCTACTACGTCCGCCATCGCCGAACGATAGAGATGTGCCGGAACTCCCAGAATCGCCCCGACGGTACTCCGTTCCATCTCATCGGCGCGCAGCATCGCGTAGAAGCGGCCGTGGCCCTTGTGCCAACGCCGGTGGTAGGTACGCGTGAGTCTCGATGCGGGTACGTCCGTATACGTGACGAGATCGGGCACGTATACAGCTCGTCCGCCTGCTCTCCATAGCCGGCGGATCCATTCATCGTCTTCAAGCGATCCAATTCCATCCTTCACGCGCTGAAACTGCGGCGAGAATCCACCAAGGCGCTCGAAGACGCGCTTGCGGCACGCCAGGTTCGCGCTGATGAGCCCACGCGGGTTCTCGCGTGAGACAAACATTTCCTCATCTCCGAAATCCTGAAGCGCGAGCGGAGCCCAGTGGACCGCGGTGAGCCAGGACGGCGGCGGAACGGACCAAGCCGGCAGAACCTTGCCGCCGACCACATCGATATCCGCATGCCGTTCGAATGTTCCAAGAATGGTTGCAACCCACTCGCGGGATACACGAACGTCATCGTCGAAGAACGCGACGAGTTCGGCGCGCGCTGCTGCAATCCCAGCTTGACGCGCGTACGCGACGCCTTGACGCGTCTCCAATACACCGAACACGCGGCCGGAATACTGCCTCGCCAGCTCGCGCAGGACATCGGCAGTCCCGTCCGTCGAGTTGTTATCGACGACGACGATCTCGTAACAGTCGGATGAAGCCGTCTGATCGAGCGCGCTCTTGATCGCCACCGGCAGTTCCGCCGCGCGGTTGTAGGTCGGGAGGACGATCGACAACGCGGGGCTGGTGCTCACACGTGCTCCTGCTCGAGCGCGGCTGGTGTTGAAACGGCGGGCGCGGGCGATCGGTAGAGGTGTTTTCCCCAAAAAAACCCGGCCAGATCCCAGCAGGCGAGCTCATGCTCGAAGCGCGGTGCTGGCGTGGTCGCCGATCCCAAGCCAACCGTGCCAGCAGCGTTGGCCAGCACGCCGCGCACCGCACGGCCGATGGTGTAGCGAGGGACTCCTGCGAAGTACGGCACGCGCGCCGGCCGATCGCGATCCATCACGCCGAGCGACACGCCACGCCAGAAACACCAGCGCCGGAAGTACCGCTTCTGCAAGCGTGCTACAGGCACGTGATGATAAATGACCAACTCGGGCACGTAGCGTCCGCGCGCCCCGATCGCCAGCAGGCGGTGGTACATGTCCTCGTCTTCGCAGCCAAGCAGCGTCGCGCCGTTTCGATTCAACGCCGCCGAGTACAGCCCGGCGCGTTCGAGCACGCGGCGGCGAATCACGGCGTTGCCACCCATCAGGATGCCCGGATAATCGGCGTCCATCGTCCGCGCCACCGGACCGGGATCAACCCAGCCGACGACTCCACGATAGCGCTCGCCGAACCATGCCGGGGGCGGTGCATCCCACAACGGCAAACATTTCCCGCCAATGAAATCGATGTCGGGCGATGCGAACTGCCTCGCGATGCACTCGAACCATCCCGCTTCGATCTCCTCATCATCGTCAATCAAGCCGATGAGCGAGCCGGCAGTGGCCGCAATCCCTGCGTTCAGAGCGTGTGGCTTGCCTGGCGTCGGCACGAACAGATACTTGAGGCAGCCGTCGAACCGGGCAACTTCCTTTCGAACGAGTGCGCGAGTGCCGTCGGTTGATCCGTTGTCGACGACGAGCACGCGCACGTTCAGCTGAGCAGGCACTCGCGCGCGTTGCAGGCTGTCGAGCGCGCGCGCGACGAGCGCTTCACGATTGAACGTTGGCAGAATGACGTCGAGCGTCATCACGTTACAACGCGTCGCGCGAGTGGTTGAAGGCCGCTGTCGGAAGCGCGGGTTCTGGCCGAGCAGCGACGGCTGGCAGCGCGACAGGGTCGAGCTCCAGCAGCTCGTAGACTTCGTGAACGGCTCGTGACGTCGCGGTGCCGGCCCGATAGAAAAGATCGTCTGCGACGCTGCGGCGCGAGCCGGAGCGGGCGCGCGGGCTCGCCAGCCCACGCTCGACTGCATCGATCGCGGCGGGCGCCGTCTCGACAGATTCTGAGGCATCGGCGAGCAGCCGGACGTACTCCTCGTTGCTGTTCGACGATTTCAGGAGCTCCGGCACGTGAATGCGCACGAGCGGCCGGTCGAGCAGCAAGTACTCGAACGCCGCCGAGCTGTGGTCGCTGATCATGGCGTCGGCCGCGGCAAGGTACGGACAGATGTTGGCGTCGTTGACGAGATGTCCGCTTCTGCCAGCCATCACCGTCTTGATGTGTCCAACCCAGTCGATGCCGCCGGAATAGAACGGCCGGGGATCTCGGGATCGATCGTGCAGTTTGACGATCACGTTCCAGTCGCGCCGGAGCAGCCCGCCAATGAGATCGATGCCCATGATATTGAGCGAAGACGCTGCGGACCAGGTCGGCGCGTACAGGATCGTCGGCTTGGCCGGATCCATACCGAGCCCGCCAAGAATGTCGTTGCGCTTCAGCGATCCATCCACCAGGCAGTCCACTTTCGGCATGCCGACAAGGCGCGGCGCCTCGCTGGCGGCATCGATCGCATCAGCATTGATGAAGTTCTGCATCCGGCGCTGGTTCACGAAGAACAGCCGGTGCCAACGGCGCATCGACGACGTGGGTGAGTCGTAGTCGTGGCTGTACTTGCCAGACACGCCGTGAAACATTTGAATCCGTCGCGTCCCGCGCGGCAGGCGAGCCCAGAGAAGGTCGGATGTGAGATACGCGTCGAACCGCATGAGCGCTGCGGCCGCTGGCCTGATCAGCGTCGTGGCTGGCAGCGCATCGCGGTAGATGTCCTCGAGCGATAAGGCGGCGTCCGTGGACGTCGCGTAGAAGCGGATCCGTGGATCGCGCGCCAGTGCTGCCTGAACCGGCGCCGCCATGACGTAGTTCATCGCCGTGCGGCTATCCACGAGGACGCTTCGCGCGTCGCTCCGCCGCGTCAGGGCGACGTCGATCGCCCGTGCACCGTCGACGAAGCGCCATGCCGTGTCACGAAGGCTCATGCGCTGAGCCGCTCCTTCCAGGCTGGCCTGGCCACAGGCCGCGTCGCCTTGTGCGCCGCGATGATGCGATCCTGCGTCAGCTCGCGCGCCGCGACGATCAACGCGAACAGGTAGTAGAACGTCCAGTAGTAACCGACCGACGCAAACTGCGCGCAGACGAGCCAGCCGACCAGGCTCGCCGACATGGCTGACGTGTGCATGCGCAGCCATTCGCGCTCCTCCGGGCGGAAAGCGTCGGTCACAGGGATCTGGGGCGTCAGTGTCGACGGTGGACGCGCGCGCGTTTTCGTGACCCCGAACATCCGCCGCGTCCACGCGAGCGCGGCAATCGCTTGATAGATCAAGAACAGAAAGGCGAGCAGACCAAAAATGCCGAGTTCGGCGGCAACCTGCAGTGTCACGTTGTGGGTTTCGCGCCAGGGTTCCAACCGGTCGGGCGGGTTGTAGTTCTTGAACTGACCCGCTCCGACACCCGTGAAGGGGTGATCAAGAAACGTTTGCCAGCCTTCCCACATCAGATCCTTGCGTGCCTGCCGTGAACCCGATTCGTCCTGCTCTTCGTTGGCGATGCTGCCCAGTCGTGTCCAGAACCACGTAGGCATGAATGGCAGCGCGACGAGCATGCCGACCACCGCCGCCACGCCGATCCCGCGTCGGAACTTTCGCGCTTCGAAGAACAACACGACCATTATTGCGGCGAGTCCGAGAAGACCGGCCCGCGACTTGGTGAACAGAATCGTGGCGGCCATCATGCAGCCGATGACGGCTGCAAACATGCGCGGCACCGGCCGGCCGCGAACGATGGCGATCATCGCCGCGAGCGGCAGGAAGGTCACCATGTTCATGGCCAAGTCGTTGGGGTTGCCCATCAGGCCGGAGATCGATCCATGGAGGCGCTCGCCTTTGATCAGGTTCTGTCCGGTGGCGAAATCGAAAACACCACGCGCCGCGACGTACCCCATTGCGCAGAGGATCAGCCAGGTGAACCAGCGAAGCGCGACCACGCTGCGGACGCTGTTCACCATCAGGATGAACACCAGCACGACTTTGAAGTAGACGCCCGTGAACGTGCCCAGCGCGCCGCCGGGCCAGATGGAGAACGGAACCGTCGCCAGCATGATTGCCGCGAGCAGGCAGACGCCGACGACTTCTGGCGAGATACGCACCAGGGGCATCGATCGGCTCACGCGATGGCCGATCATGGCGATGAGCGCGGCAATCGCGACGACCTCAGGGAGATGAAGCGGCGCCAGTGCGCGTACGGTGTCCTGTGGGCGGAAGAACAACAGAGCGGTGAAGGCGAAGACGCCCCAGAAGCCCCAATTGGGTCGTTCGATCGGCGGCAGGTACGGCGCCGCTGCTTCCGACAGGCTGCCTGATGCCGGGGCCGGGACCCAGGCAATGCGGTCGCGGAGCTCCCGCGTGCCCGAACGCAGGTTGAACGTCAGGCGCTCGGACATTCAGCTACCGCCACACTCGACGCCCGACGCTCACGGCGACGAGCCCAGTGACCGCTGCGGCGTTCATCATCACGAACGTGTACGACACGCGGGCCAAGCGCTGGATGATCTCGATCATGAAACGATACCTCTGCTCCCTTTCACACACTTACCCGACTACGCATGCGTTGCCGATCGTTCGGCGCTTGGTTCGACGCTCTCGCGTTCCCGACGATCGAGTACCGCGCCGTACAGTGCCAAGCCATAAAACGCGACTTGTACCGCGAACGCCATCGCGTAAATCGATCGATGGGTCGCCAGGATGCCGCTGGTCAGCAGCACGACGAGCAGCGCATAGGGCACCAGCAGGCGACCGAGCTTGTGCGACACGAACTGCAGCCAGACTGGATTCACGAACGGCAGGAGGAGCCGGGGCTGCAGCCGCAGCAGCTGGAAATTGCCGGCGAGGGTTCTCGTTTTGCGCTGGAACTCCATGGCGGCTTGTGGCGCGGCGCGGTCGTAGGCACGCGCAGTGCCTTCGAAGACCACGCGCGATCCGGACAGCACTACCTGCATGGGCGCCAACACGTCGTCGAGGATTGTTTCCGCCGGCAGCGGCTGCCACAGCTCGCGGCGCAGGGCGTGAATCGCACCGGTCGATCCAAGCGTTGATCCGACCAGGCTCTCCTGCCTCCGCAGCCACTTCTCGTAGCGCCAGTACGCGCCGACTCCCTCCCCGATCGTCGATGTTCCCTCGCCAGCCTCACAGTCGAGCAGCAACTCGCCGCAGACGCCGCCAACCCGCGGATCTGCCAACGGCGCGACGAGCGCGCGAATCGCATCATGAGCAAATTGCTGGCGCACGTCCGTAAAGACGAGCACCTCGTGAATGGCCCGCTCCACGCCAGCATTGAGCGCGCGGGCCTTCCCGCCGGACGGCAGCAGCACGGCATCGACCTGTTCGCGGTAGAACGCGAGAATGTCAGGCGTCGCGTCCGTCGATCCGTCGGACACGACGATGATCTGCAGGCGATCGGCCGGGTAGTCGCAGGCCAGCAGATTCTCGATCCGCGCTTGCAGATCGTCCGCCTCGTTGCGCGCCGCGATGATGATCGAGACGCCGGGCGTCACGGCCGATCGCTGCACGGGTTTCGGAGCCAGCCGCGCCCATGCGGCGAGCAGGAGCGGATACCCGAAATACACGTAGAACGTGACGCCGAAGGCGCTCCAGAACAAGACTTCCAGGATGCGGAGGACGTCCATCGGGCTATCGCCGTCCCTCCTCTGACGGAAGACCCAGGAGCACCGTCTTCATCCACTGCCACGCGCCGGCATGCCGAGCCGGCTCTGGCCGGAACGCCGCCGGTTTCGGGGGCGCCGGTCGTGCGTGCGCGACTGGAATCGCGGCGGGCCGGGGTTGAGGACGCACCGTTGGCGCCGGCCGCGCTGCTGGCGCCGGCCGCGCTGCTGGCGCGGGCCGCGCGGCAACGAACTCCGGCTGACGCAGCGGCAGATCGATCGGTGGTGCGGTTGCCACTGGAGCTGTCGGCCGAACTGGCTGCGGGGCTGCGGCCGGTGCTGACTTTGGGGGCTCTGCCTTGAACACGGTTGGTTGCGGCGCAGGCGCAGGCGGCTTCGCCGATGAGGCGCCGCTACCATTGCTCGATCCCCCGGGCGAGCGCCGCAGCACGCTGGACGACTCCAGTTCTTCGATGGCGCTGCGCACGAGATTCAGATCGATCTGATGCGATTCCTCGGCATAGCCGCACAGGAGCACCGCGTCGCAGATCACGTTGATCAGTCGCGGCACGCCCCCGCTGCGCGCGTGCACAACGCTCGTGACGTCCGACGGAAACTCCAGTGGCGCTCCGATCGCGGCGCGCTTCAGGCGATGGTTGATGTACTGCGAGGTCTCGGGCGGATCCAGTGGGTCGATGTGATACCGCACCGTCACGCGCTGCCGCAGTTGCTCCAGTGTCGGATCCTCGAGCGCATCCCGAAGATCTGGCTGGCCGAC
>Ga0075418_10007607_pt1 | contig 12198 bp, 9 predicted proteins | sample SoiMetdeltSBSDD2_FD_81776 | JGI IMG/M metagenome (GOLD analysis project Ga0075418, IMG submission 81776) | Bulk soil microbial communities from a Populus tree surrounding site in Tennessee, USA - Soil MetaG P. deltoides SBSDD2 | ecosystem: Environmental > Terrestrial > Soil > Tree plantation...
ACGCTGCACGTGGGTATCGACCACGATGCCTTCGTTCTTTCGGAACCAGGTGCCGAGGATCACGTTGGCGGTCTTGCGGCCGACTCCGGGGAGCGCGGTGAGCTCTTCCATGGTCTGCGGCACCTCACCGCCATGCTGCTCGACCAGGGCCTGCGCCATCCCGATGATCGATCTCGTCTTGTTCCGGAAGAACCCGGTGGACTGGATTTCCTGCTCGAGGATGCGCGGGTCGGCTGCCGCGTAATCGCCAGCGGTGCGGTACTTCGCGAACAGATGCGGCGTGACCATGTTCACGCGCGCGTCGGTGCACTGCGCCGACAGGATCGTGGCGACGACGAGCTCGAGGGCGCTGCGGTGGGTCAACGCGCAGGTGGCGTCGGGGTACTCGCGCTTCAGCCGCCCAATGATCTTGCGTGCCCGCGCCTTGCGTTCGGCGGCGGCGGCGGAGGCGGCGGCGGTTTTCGTCTTCATGGCTGTAGGCCGGAATCTACTCGACCGCTACGAAGCGCTCCAAGGCGCCGTGCGTGACCGGCGAGACCTCCGATTCGTCGGCGGGCAACAGGGTGAGCAGCCGGCACGTGAGCAGGAGTAGCTCCCCCGCGTTGGCCACCGAGTGCAGTCCCGCGGCGGTTCCGCCGGCGAGCATCGGGCCGAACGGCGCGGTGCCGTCCTCACGGGCCGCGGCCACTTCGATCTCATTCCCCGCCGCCTCGTCGCTGTCGGCGCGGCCCTCGATCCCCACCGCGCTGAATCCCGGACGGTCGGGACGCATGCCAAAAACCGCGAGCACGGCGACGGTGCCGGGCCCCTCGCCGCGACTCACGAACATGCCGTCGAGCGGCTCGGGAGCGGCTCCGGGCGTTGGCGAGCCCCACATGCGCAGCTCCGGGAGCTGGAGGTAGAGCGCGGGCTGCGGCGCCGCGCCCGTGATGTGTTGGGTCGCGATCGCGCGCTGCAGCGCCTGCTCGCCGATCCGGTACACTGCGCCGCCGCTCGACCAATGCAGGAAGGCGGTGTGGAGCAGCAGCACGTGCGTCTCCATCGCTTCGGCACCGGCCCCCTCCGGGACGATCTCGCTGAGCAGCCGTCCCACGGGCTCCACCAGGACGAAGCGGTCCCGATCGTCAGGTGCGGCCCCCTCCTGCTGCAACGCTTCCGCGATCGCCGGAAAGCGCTGCGCGATTTCGCCGAACGCGACCCCAAACGGCGTGGGTCTCATTGCCTGGGCAGGAAAGTGTCGAACGCGCGGACGAATTCGTCCGTGGCCTCGACGTGCGGGCAGTGGCCGACCGGCAGCTCGACCAGCTCGGCGTTCAACACCGTCGCTAGCTCTCGGGAGCTTTGGATCGGAATTGGATCGTACGTGCCGTGGAGAATCCGGGAAGCGGGAAGCGGGAAGCGAGAAGCGGACTCACGGAGCTTGGGACGAAGATCGTAGTCGCGCAGACTGTCCCACACCGCCTGTTGTGTGCGGGCGGTGACGCGAAATGGCGTGAGGCTCTTCGCCTCACGGAAATCGCGGAAGTAGCCGGCCACCGACAGCTCGAACGCGCGCCGCTGGTAGGCCGCGGGGTCCCGTTCGCGCAAACCACTCGCGCGCAGCGCCTCCCGTTCACGCACGATTTCCGGCGAGCTCATTCGACGGGCGAACTCCTCCTCGAATTGTTGCCGGTACCCGGCCGCGATGCCGGCGGGCGAGACCAGCGCCAGGCGTTCCACGTTGTCCGGATGCTCGAGAAGATACAGGATCGCGAGCAAGCCGCCCCACGAATACCCGCACAGCGTCAGCCGCTCCAGCCCGAGCGCTTCACGGATCGCTTCAAGGTCTGCGACATGCTCGCGCCATCCTACAGGCGTTTCGCGCGGTACGGGCGACTGCCCGCCGCCGCGTTGGTCGTAGTAGAACAGGACACGGCCGTCCGCCAGGCGATCGTACTGCGGCAGCAAATAATCGTGATGCGCGCCGGGGCCTCCGTGCAGCACGACGACCACCGGTCTCCCCTCCGGGCCGACCTGGCGCGTAAATAGCCGGACTCCGTTGACTTCGATTGTCACTGGGACCGCTAGAGCAGCACCGCGAGCGCGTCGGCGACTTCCTTTACATCAGTATGCTCGCGGTCCCCAAAGCCGTCGGGCACATCCGAATCGATGTCGAGCTGGCCGAGGATATGGTCGCCGCGGCGAATGAGGACGACCAGCTCCGATTTGGTGAACGTATTACATGCGAGATAATTGCCGATGGAGTTCACGTCGGGAACGTTCTGATCCTGCTTGGTGGCGACGGCGGTGCCGCACACGCCTTTCCCCACCGGGATGCGCGTGTGGTCGGTGTCCCGCCCCGAGTGCGCCTCGAGCTGCAGCTCGTTCCCCTGCAGCATGTACGCGTACACCGATGTGTATGGCGGGCCCCACGACCGAATCCGGTCGCACGCCATCTGCAAGAGGGCCTTGCGGCTCTCGTCACGCAGATGCGCGGCCCGCAGGGCGCGCACGACTTTGGCGGCTTCGGAAACGGTGCCTTCGGTCATGAAGACCGCCGTCCCAGCACGGTACTCGTCCGCCGCTCCACTCCTTCACGCCTGCTCACGATGATCACGGTATCGCCGGGCTGATGACTGCGCAGCGCGTCGGTCATGTCGTACAGATTGGCGATCCGCTTGTCGCCGATAGCGGTGATCACATCGCCCGCTTGGAGACCGGCTGTCTCCGCCGGACTTCCCGCTCGCACACCCGTGATGCGAACGCCGTCCGTCACACCGCCGCCGCTCATATCGGGGATGGTGCCGAGATATGCCCCGTAGCCGGAGCCGCCGGTGCTGGCTTGGGGGCGCGGCGCGTCCACAAACGTCAATGGCCCCCCGTTGCGATTGGCCAGCGCGAGCGCCAGGTCCGCCACGAACTGCGACACTTGTACGATCCCGCCGATGTTGAGCTTGTCCCAGTCGTCCGTGGCGCGGTGATAGTCCTCGTGCAGGTCCGTGAAGAAATGCAGGACCGGGTGACGCGTCGCGAAGAACACCGCGTGGTCGCTCGGCCCCCAGCCGTCGCCGGAGGCCCGCAGATCGAACTTTGCGGGCGTATTGAGCGAGTCGAGCAGCGCCGGAAACTCCTTGGCGGTCGCGGCGCCCAGGGCCATCAGGCGCGCGTTCCGAAGCCGTCCAACCATGTCCAGGTTCAGCATCGCGTACAGCGAATCGATCGGGAGCGGTACCGGGTGCTGCACGAAGTAGCTCGACCCGAGCGTCCCGAGCTCCTCTCCGCTGAACGCGACCAGCACGATGGTGCGAGCAGGCCGCCGGCTCGCGAGCAGGCGGCCGATCTCGAGCAGCGCCGCGGTCCCGGACGCATTGTCGTCGGCGCCATTGTGCACGGTCGCGTTCGTGTCGAGCGCCCCAAAACCACCGAGCCCCAGATGGTCATAGTGAGCGCCGACGACGACCACCTGTCCCTTCAATGCGGGTGATGCACCGGGGATGACTGCCACCACGTTGCGCGTGGCGCTGCCGCCGAGGTTCGTGTGCAGGACCGCCGGCGCATCGCGGGGAATCGTGAAGTCCTGGAAGGACGTCTGGAGACCGGCCCGGGCGAAGGCGTCACGGATGTATGAGCCCGCGCGCCCCAGTCCAGCCGTGCCCACGCCGCGGCCTTCCTGCGCATCGTCTGCGAGATAGCGGACATCGGCCAGGACGCGCCGGGCTGGGGCCGCGACGGAAATCGTGTCTTGCTGCGGAGTTGCGAGCGCTGTGGTGAGCATTAACAGTGCGATCATAGGCGGTACTCTATAGATTGAGCCTCCGCATGGCCACCCCGCAGGAGTTCGCTGCGCTGTTCACCCGTACCCTGGACCTGTTTCGCGACCCTGGAGCGAAAGAGGAGCAGAAAGCGCAGTTTCGTGCCCTGATCGGCCTGCTAAAGAAGGAAGCGCTGACTATCGTGGTCCCGGACGGGTCCGGTTGGGTGCTTAACGGCGTGGCGCTGGAGCGGGGTCCCTACAATTCGCTGCTCCAGCGACTCGAGTTTCACTCGGTCACGGAGGTCAGAATCCCGGCCGACCCCCCACTGGCCGAGATGTTCGAGCTGTTCCGCCTGCTGGCTGACCAACCGGGGGATGAGGACGTAGCCTCCCGGCTGCGCGCCACTGGTGCCCGAGGCATCAACGTCGCCGTTCAGTCAGGGATCGTGGAGGCGCCCCCCCACGCCCCTCGTCCCCCGGCCCCCCTCGTGCCTCCACCGGCGCCCCCCGACATGCCCGACATCGTGCGGGATGCGGTTAGCGAGAGCGCCGCGTTCTCCCCTTCAGCCGCGGCGACGCGCTCTTCTGCCGATCTGATTGCCCAGCTGCGCGACAAGCCTGCCGGGCCGCACGTCGGGGAGCTGCTGGCGGTGTTGGGCCGGCAACTCGAGACGGCCATGAAGAGCCACCGCACGGCCCAGGCGCTCGCGATCGTGGTCGGTGTGGTGAAGGCCGAGCAACAGGTCTCGGACGCCTCACGCAAACGCCAGTATTCCATCGCGCTGAAACGCATGTACAGCAAGGCGCTGCTCGAGGCGATCGCCGAAGTCGCGAATCATCCATCTGACCGGGATGCGGCGTTGCTGGTCTTGCGCAGGGCAGGGGAGGACGGCGTCGAGGTGCTGCTCGAGCTGCTCGTGGCCGCCCCCACAATCGAGGAGCGCCGCGGGATCTTCATGGCGCTGACAGGAATGAAGGAGGGGACGGACCAGCTCGTGCACATGCTGGGACATCCCCAGTGGTTCGTGGCGCGAAACGTGGCCGAGCTCGCGGGCGAGCTGGCTTTGGAGGAAGCCGTCCCCGCGCTGGCGCAGCAGCTCAATCATACTGACGAGCGGGTGCGCAAGGCAGCTGCGTTGGCACTCGCGAAGATTGGGAGCAGCGCCGCGGCGGAGCCCTTGCGGCGAGCGCTGCGCGACGAGTCGCCGGAAGTCCGAATCCAGGCGGCCCTCGGCGTGAGCGGGAAGAAGTCGAGCGCATTGGCGATGCCGCTCGTGGTCGCGATGGAGGAAGAGGAAGACGAGAGCGTGGTGCGCGAATTGATTCTGGCGCTGGGGCGGATTGCGAGTCCGGCGGCCGTCCAGGCCCTGATCAAGTTCGCGCAACCGGGAGGACGGCTGTTCGGTCGCAAGCCGGGGACGCTGCGGGTCTCTGCGGTAGAGGCGCTCCGGTTAGCGGCTACACCGGCAGCGGTCGGCACGCTCGAAGGATTGACTGACGATGGCGACAAACAGGTACGTTCGGCTGCGCAGTCCGCGCTCGCGGATTTGAAGCGGAAGTAGGCAGTTTCTGCTGTCTTATTGTCATCTCGCATAACGCACGAAAGCTTGCATAATACAACGTCAACAAATTGTACGCCAGCACGGGCATATTTCCCGCCATGCCACCGTCGTATTCAATTGTATGTCAATGACTTACGCCTTTGTGCCGAGTTTGGGTGCGGTTTTTGCCCATGTGGTGGGTGCTTTTTGTACGCACCCTAACTCCGGTCAGGAGAGAAGCATGAAGAGCGTTCGCGTTGTTCTCGCAGTCGTCGCGCTATTGGCGCTGCCCTTCGGGTCAGTCGCCGCGCAGGGCCGCCCGAAGCCGAAGGTTCGGCCCGCCAACGAGGTGTCTGGCGAATGCAAGGACCAGCAGGCAGCTACGCTGGGCCGTGCCGACAGCGCCAGTCGCAACGAGCCGTTCGGTCTTGATAAGAAATGTCAGGACCCGGTGCCGCCTCCGCCCCCGGCTCCGCCGCCGCCGCCTCCGCCGCCGCCGCCTCCTCCTCCGCCGCCCCCGGTGCCGCCGCCTCCGCCGCCGCCCCCGGTGCCGCCTCCGCCGCCGCCGCCACCCCCGTCAGCTCCCCCGACGGGTATTCACGCGGCGACGGGTATCGTCTACGAGGACGTTGATGGCAGCGGCACACAGGAACTCTACGCGGGTGAGTTGGGCTTCTCCGGCTGGACCGTGCAGCTGTTCTGGAACGGTCAGCTCGTGACGTCGGGTACGACCGACGCCGAGGGGAGGTATTTCTTTCCCAACATCGGTGCCGGTGATCTGTGGGCGGTCTGCGTGAGTCCGCAGGCGGGGTACAACCGTACGCAGCCCGCAGGCGCCGACGCGTGTGGTGGCAACGGCGTCACGTTCATCATGCCCAACAACTCGTACGCTACATGGGCCCAGAACGACTTCGGCTGGATGCTTCAGTAGAGCAGAGATACTCCTGACCAACTCAGAGCCCCGGGCAGCTTGCCGGGGCTCTGTTTGTTTTAGCGGGGGATGAAGTCGGTCCCGGGCTCGAGCCGGCGGGCAAACGCGGCCAGGAGATCGGCGGCGCGATCGAGATCCTGCAAGGCGACCATCTCGTTCGGGCTGTGCATGTAGCGGTTGGGGACGCTCACCAGCCCCGTGGGGATCCCGCGCATCGCGTTGTAGATCGCGTCCGCGTCCGTGCCGGTGTCGCGCGGCGCCGCCTGGACGGTGTAGGGGATCTGCGCTTGCTCCGCGCATGCGGCCAGCAGATCGAATACGACCGGGCTCACCGAGGACCCGCGGCTCAGCACCACGCCCTCCCCCAGCTTGTGATCGCCGGCGTGTTTCTTGTCCGCGCCGGGATAGTCGGTGGCGTGCGTGACGTCGACGACGATCGCGACGTCAGGCTCGATCCCGACGGCGCTGGTGCGCGCGCCGCTGCCGGTCCACGCGATCTCTTCGCGGGTCGACGCGACGGCAAACACGGCCGCATGTTTGGGGCGCTGCGCCGCGAGCCGCCGCAACGCCTCCGCCGACACATACGCTCCGATCCGGTTGTCGAGACAGCGTGACACGATGCGGCCGTTCGGGTATTCCTCGACACGGGTATCGATCACCCCGGCATCGCCCACGCGCACACGCGCGATCGCTTCGGCGCGGTTGGCCGCGCCGATGTCGATCCACAAATCGATGACCTTCGTGACCCGGTCCAGATCTTCCTTTTTGAGCTGGTGAATGGCCTTCTTCCCGATTACCCCGTGAACCGGCCCCTCCTTCGCGAGCAGCAGCACGCGCTGCCCCACCAGCACCTGCGAATCCCAGCCGCCGATCCCGCTGAAGTAGAGGAATCCGTCGTCGTCGACATGCGTGATTTGAATGCCGATCTCGTCGATGTGGCCCGCGAACATGACCCGCGGCTTTCCCGTGCCGTTGAGCGTGGCCACGGAGTTCCCGTGCACGTCGGCGCGCACCTCGTCGGCGAAGCTTTTGACTTCGTCGCGCCACACGCGCGCGGGCGCCTGCTCGAATCCGGAGGGCCCCGGGGTGCTCAGCAGTTTCTTCAGGAAATCCAGGGTCTTTGGCGTCATGATGTCGTTATGATGTCGTGATGATGCTTACTGCTTCCGAAGCCCAGTGCGATACAGCAGGGCACCCAGAAGCGCGAACATGCCTAGCCCGACAAGCGCCGAGGTCGAGATACTCCCCAGCCACTGATGCACCGGTATCTTGTCGGCCAGCCACTCGGCTGCCATGCCGCGGGCACTGCCCCATCCCGCGATCGCCGCCACCACAATTCCGCAAATGGCGCCACCCGCGATCAGTCCGCTCGCGAATAGCACGCCGGGACCGGATTCGATCTCGGCGAGCGACCGTTGTTCGGACCGCACGCGGCGCTCCACCAGCCAGCGTACGATACCGCCCGCGAACATGCCCGCGGACGTCGTGATCGGGAGGTACACACCCACCGCCACCGGAAGCGACGACACACCCATCAGCTCGATCGCGATCGTGAGAAAGACGCCGATCAGCACGAGGCCCCAAGGCAGCTTGTGCGTGAGGATGCCGTCGGTGATCAGCGCCATCAGGGTTGCCTTGGGAGAATCGAGCCGCTTGAGCTCGTGGCCACGGTACTCGCGGATGCGGCCGCCGATTCCCGGGTCGACGACGTACCGAATCTCGTGGGACGTGGGATCGACCAGATACTTACCCGGCGGCACCCCCTGCGTCTCCACGTACACCCGAATGACCTGGTACGTACTGTTGTCGATCGAATCGGTGCCGCCGATACCGAACCGCGACATCGTCTCCGTGTGTACGACGACGTTGCCGTCGGGGCTGGCGCCGCTCGCCGGGGCGACGAACCCGGCGCGGGTTTCGGGGACCTGATAGCTGTAGGCCTTATTGAGGAAGGTGAGCGTCCAGCCCACGGCGAGTGCCGAGCCGATCGCCCCGATCAGAATCGCGATCTGCTGGCGCCGCGGAGTCGCGCCGACCAGGAAGCCCGTCTTGAGGTCCTGGGACGTATTGCCGCCGTTCGCGACGGCCACGGCGATCACGCAGGCGACCGAAATCGCCCGCACGCGGTCGTCGATCTGGTTCCAGCCCAGCAGCAGAAAGATGAAAGAGATCGCGATCAGCGCCGCGATCGTCATTCCCGAGATCGGATTTGCGGAGCTGCCCACCTGACCGCAGATCCGCGATGAGACCGTCGTGAAAAAGAAGCCAAAAATGATGATGAGGATGCCACCCAGCAGATTGACGCCGATCTGCGGGAGAAAGGCGATGATGATGGCGAGGGCGATCGAGCCGAACACGGTCAGACTGATCGGAAGATCGTCGTCGGTGCGCAGCTTGGCAGCGATGGCCTGTCCCATCCGGCTCGAGCGCATGTCGGCGAACCCGGCGCGGAATGCCGATACGATCGTCGGCAGTGAGCGCACCAGGGCGATAATCCCGGCGCTGGCGACCGCGCCGGCGCCGATGTAGAACACGAACGCCGCACGGATCTCCCCGGCGTTCATCTGGCTGATCAGCTTGGTCGTGCCGAACATCGGCTCGGTCATCGCGCTGCCGAACAGCTTGATCGCCGGCATCAGGACCACGTAGGCGAGACACCCACCGGCGAACAGGTAACCCGCGATCTGCGGCCCGATGATGTACCCGACCCCGATCAGCTCCGGGCTCGCTTCAACCCGCACTTCCGCGCCCTGATAGGATCGGAAGATTCTGCCCGGGTACTCCTGCCACGTCTTCAGGGCAGTCATCAGGAACTTGTAGACGAACGCGACCCCGAACGCCTGGAACACCGTCTTGGCGTGGATGCCGCCCCGCTCGCCGGCGATCAGCACCTCGGCGCAGGCGGTCCCCTCGGGGTAGGGGAGCTTGCCGTGCTCTTTGACGATCAGCGCGCGCCGCAGCGGGATCATCATGAGCACGCCCATCAAACCGCCCGCGATCGCGAGGACGGTGACGCGAGAGATGTCGAGGTCGTAACCCATCAACAGAATCGCCGGAATCGTGAAGACGACTCCGGCGGAGACTGAATCGGCTGCTGAGCCCGTCGTTTGGACGATGTTGTTCTCGAGGATCGTGGAGCGGCCCAGCCAGCGGAAGATCGTGATCGAGAGCACCGCGATCGGGATCGAGGCGCTGACGGTGAGGCCGATTTTCAGCGCCAGGTACACGTTCGAAGCCCCGAAAATGAGGCCCAGTAAAACCCCCAGGGCGATGGCGCGCGGGGTCAACTCCGCCGGCGACTGCGTCGGCGGGATGTAGGGTTGATGGGGGGCTGGGGGGGCTGGGGCGGCTGTGGCGGGGGGTGCCGGGATGCTGGTCATAGGCGGCGCAATCTGCGCCCCCCCCTAGAATGGCGCCAGTACGGGGCATTGCTATAGTAGGGGATGAGCCCGGAGCGCGTCCTGGACAGGCTATTTCTCGACTTTCAGACCGCCGTTGCGGGCCGGTATTCGCTGGAGCGCGAGCTAGGGCGCGGCGGGATGGGGGTCGTGTACCTGGCCCGGGAAGTGCGCCTCGACCGGCCCGTCGCGATCAAACTGCTACCACCCTCCAAGGCGGCTGACCCCAGACTGCGCGAGGGGTTTCTGCGCGAAGCGCGCACCGCCGCCAAGCTGTCCCATCCCAACGTCATTCCAATTCACGCGGTCGAGGAAATCGGCGAGTTCGTGTTCTTCGCCATGGCCTACGTCGAGGGCGAAACGCTGACCGAGCGGGTGCGCCGGCGCGGGCCGCTGGCCCCGTCGGACGGGTCCCGCCTGCTGCGTGACGTGGCTTGGGCGCTCGCCTACGCGCACACCCAGGGCGTGATTCATCGAGACGTGAAGCCCGACAACATCCTGCTCGAGAACACGGGCCGTGTGCTGGTGGCCGATTTCGGCATTGCCGGAGTCGTTGCGGGCGCCGCTGGGCTGAACACCGGGGAAGTGGTGGGAACGCCCGAGTTCATGAGTCCCGAGCAGGCGCTGGGGGAAACGGTGGACGCGCGCAGCGATCTCTACTCGCTCGGGGTGGTAGGATATTTCGCGCTGTCCGGGACGCTGCCGTTTGAAGCCGAGAAGGCGACGGAGGTGCTGGCGAAGCAGGTGACCGAGCCGGCGCCGCCGCTCGCGTCCGTGGCGCCGCTCGTTCCACGCCGCATGGCTCAGGCGATCGATCGCTGTCTCGCGAAAGAACCGGGCGAGCGCCTCGACGGCCCGGCGGTCCTAGCCGAGCAGCTCAGTCATGCGCTGGAGCAGCGCCGCGACCTGCCCGTTGCGCTGCGCGCGTTCGTGAAGCACGACTCGCGGCTCGATGGCCCGGGGGTGCTGGTCTACCCGTTCGCGATGCTGATTGCCACGCCGCTCGTCGGCCTCCTGACCGGCTCGGCGCTGCTCGGATTCGCGACCCTCGTCGGAGGCTACACGCTCGTTCCGCTCGGCGTGCTCGCGCGCAGCGCCAGCAAGTTGCTCGAGGCGGGGTTCGGCCATGCCGATCTCGGCGTGGCGTTCAAGGCGGAAATCGACCGCAGCCGGGAAGAGCGCGCCTTCGGCGGGGGGCACAAGGCGTCGGTTCTGGAGCGCGTGCTGAAGTGGATCAGCGGCGCGAGCCTGAGCATCTCGATGCTCTGTCTCAGCGGCATCATCACCATCGGTGGACCGATTGACCAGCTCGCATCCTTGTTCGCGGGCTCGCTGGCCATCGGCGTCGGAACCGGCATCGGGATGTTGATCATGCTGCAGCGGCGCCGCGACGTGGACGCAGAGTTCTGGGGACGCCTGTGGACTGGGCGCCTGGGCCGGTGGCTGTTCGGCTTCGCGCGGATGTTCACAAGCAAGAAGGCGCTTCCGGCATCGCTCACCCATCGTCCCACCGAGCTCGCGCTCAGCATGGCCGCCGAGCAGTTGTTCGAGTCGCTCCCGAAGGAGACGAGAGGTCAGCTCCGCGATCTCCCCGACGTCGTGCACCGGCTCGAGCACGACGCGCAAAAGATGCGGGCGCGCCTCGAGGAGCTTCAGGAAGCCTTGGGCGGCGTGGAGCAGCGTGGCAAACCTGAACCGGCCATTGCGGCACGGCACGATCGCATCGTGGCGGACCTGAGCGCCGAGCGCGATCTCGTGCAGCAGCGCCTCAAGGACGCGGTCGTGGCACTCGAGACGATCCGGTTGAATCTGCTGCGGTTGCATGCCGGCACGGCGACCGTGAAGAGTCTCACCACCGACCTGGGTCTCGCACGCGAGATCGCGCGCGACATCGGCCGGCACGTTGAGGGATTGCGGGAAGTGGAGGAGTCGCTCTAGTCGCATGACGCAGTCCGCGCCGCCCGACCGGTTGTTTCTCGATTTCCAGGCCGCAGTGGCGGGCCGCTACTCCCTCGAACGGGAGCTCGGCCGGGGTGGGATGGGCGTCGTCTACCTGGCGCGCGACCTGCGCCTCGACCGCGTCGTCGCGATCAAACTGTTGCCTCCTCAGTTGGGCGACGCAGCGGAGCGGCGCCACCGCTTCGTACGCGAGGCTCGGATGGCCGCGCAACTTTCCCATCCCCACATCATTCCCATTCACGCCGTTGAAGAAATCGGTGCACACGTGTTCTTCGTCATGTCGTACATCGATGGGGAGACACTGGGGAACCGGTTGCGCCGGGACGGCCGCTTGAAGCCCACTGACGCGGCTCGGATTGTCCGCGATGTGGCGTGGGCCCTCGCCTATGCGCATAGGCAGGCCGTGGTGCACCGAGACATCAAGCCGGACAACATCCTCATCGAGAAGGCCAGCGGCCGCGCGCTGGTCGCCGATTTCGGAATCGCGCGTGTGGTGGCAGCGCCTCGGGAAGGCGACTCGGGCGAAGGCCGGTTAGTGGGCACGCCCGAGTACATGAGCCCCGAACAAGCATTGGGCGAACCGGTCGATGGACGCAGCGATCTCTATTCGCTCGGCGTGGTCGGTTATTACGCTCT
>Ga0075418_10007608_pt1 | contig 12197 bp, 8 predicted proteins | sample SoiMetdeltSBSDD2_FD_81776 | JGI IMG/M metagenome (GOLD analysis project Ga0075418, IMG submission 81776) | Bulk soil microbial communities from a Populus tree surrounding site in Tennessee, USA - Soil MetaG P. deltoides SBSDD2 | ecosystem: Environmental > Terrestrial > Soil > Tree plantation...
CCAAAGCATTGTTTGAATAGGTGTTGCTGTTGGTACCAACATTATTACCATTAAGTTTCCATTGATAAGATGGAGTACCACCATTTGTTGGTGTTGCAGTAAATGTGACATTGGTTCCAGCACAAATGGTATTACCTGGATTGGCAACGATACTTACTGACGGAACAACATTTGTATTCACCGTTACTGTAAAGGAGCATGAAACTGACAAGGCATTTGTGATTTTATATGTAACTGTTGTAACACCTCCATTAAAAATCTGCCCGCTTGCTGTACCATTTCCAGTGGCGGTTGTGGCACCGCTTAATGTGTAATCATATGCGGTCCCTTGAGGCGAAACAGTTGGATCAATGCCTGTAACAGTAACACTGCATTGGCCCGAAGGTGCGGCTACAGTTTGGTTTGCCGGACAATTTATAGTCGGGGCACCACTTGTAATACTTCCTCCTTTGATAAAAACACCGGAATCATAAATTCCATCTCCTACATCTTCTATCGCGAGAGTAAGCGTATACGTGCTACCCGGCTGTACGGTGGCTGTTGCTGTAAGTACTACGGTAAGACCATCATATTCAATGTTTGCAAATCTTATTGGATCCGCTACCTGTTGCGTCTCATTATCGAGATAATATTGGGAATTTAAACCATTATTAATGTTATCAATATTGACAGGAGTATTGGTGTTTGGCAAAACAGCGATGTTTTGTGATCCGGTAATTCCGGGGCCACTAATAAAAAACCCGAACACATCATTATACCCCAGATTGACAAATTCATTGTATTCTTCCGAAGCAAAAACATATTGAAAAGTTATTGTGTTGGTATTGGATACAATGTCAAACGATACGATGCTAGCATCGAATCCCTCACCGCCTCCCGTCAGGGGGGCCAACAGGGTACTTCCCGGAAGAGAATTATCCGTAGATGTGCCAGAAAAACTGTTCGGACCTTTTGCATTAGCTACTACGCCGGTAGTCAGGAGCAAACCGCTTTCCATGCCCAGGTTTGCTGCCGATCCACACGAAAAACTTCCATAAATATCCGAAGTAGCGGGAAGGTTGGATTGTATATTCGAGATAGTAACTCCACTGCCGGCCAATGATTGTATGATTTGCGAAAGAGGATTAGTGGTTGCATTTACGGGAGTTAAAGTAAATTCACAAAGGCTGCGATTGTTGCTTAATGCCCTGTTATCAGTTTTCTTATTGGTGTAAAATGGTAGATCAGCTTTATTAACAATGGTTGCGTTACGCTGGAGAGAATTTTTTCCTTGCTGCTGCGCACGTACTGGCTCATGCATTAGTAATGCAATAAAGAATAACACACAGGATACTTTTATGGACCTGGCCGATAGAGATGCAAGAGGAAAATTATTGACAAAAGAATTATCAGGATTCATAGCATTAGTTTAATGATTGACGAATCTTATTATCTGTAAATGAAAAGCACGTTATGTCTTTTTAGAATTCATGAAAAGGAAAATTCATAGAGGGGATGAAGGTTTCTATGTAGGATTGAGGAAGGAAGAAATGTGGGCGTTCGAATCTTATCTGAAGAAACAAATGTATGCTTACCAATCAGGCCAAACAATAGAACAAAGGTTAGGGGTGAATGGGCAGACAGCAATTGACAATTATCAATCGGCAATGAACAATCTAATTCCGGCTTTGCTTATTGTCAATTGTCAATTGCCTATTGAATTAATTTTTCCCAAATGCTTTATTGATCGCTTCAGTGCGATTTTGCACGTGCAACTTTTCGTAAATATGATGGATATGCTGCCTCACGGTGCTGATGGAGATGGAAAGTTGTTCTGCAATTTCTTTATACAATAATCCTTTTGTTAATAATTGTAAGATCTCGTTCTCACGATTTGATAAGGCTTCAAGTAAAGCAGCGTCCCGTTCCTGGTTCCTGAAAACCGTAACCAGTTTGCGGGCAATATTTGCGCTCATGGGACTGCCGCCATTGTATAGTTCCTTTAATGATTCGATCAATTGTACAAGTCCTGTATTTTTTAAAAGGTACCCCGAGGCTCCCGCTTTTAATGCTTCAAAGACCTTTTCATCATTTTCATACACCGTAAACATCATGAATTGTGTTGCGGGGCTTTTATCTTTTACCAGTCTGATACAGTCAATGCCATTTATACCTGGCAAATTGATATCCATGATCACGATATCAGGCTTGAGTTTTGGAAGTTCATGCAGGGCCTCTTCGGCTGTTTTAAATGTATCGAGTATCTTAAAATCATTGCTGAGAGCTATAAAGTTTTTGAGTCCATCTCTTACTTCATCGAGGTCTTCCACTATCGCCAGGGTTATACTCATTTGCTTCGAAATTAATTTTCAATGATTTACAAACCAATAGAACGAAAGTTATCATGGCAGCGGAACATCAATTTTAATCGTAGTACCTGCGCCATTTAAAATCTCAAATCTTCCACTGATCTTATGTATTCTTGATTCCATATTAGACAAACCATTACTGAATAATCTTATTTGGCTTTTGTCAAAACCTGTCCCATTATCTTGTATTTCTATTTGCAGCTTTGGAGTAATGGTCATTTTTATAATAACAACCGTTGCCTGGGAATGCTTTACAATATTGTGCAACGCTTCCTTCACCGTTAAGTAAATATTGCGCCTGAATTCTCCGCTGACAAAAGTAGCCGGGAACTGGTTTGGCGCTTCCACTGTACAGGCAATCCCGTTTTGCGAGAGATATTCAACGGCATAAGATCGTGTATAGGAAAGAAGATCGCTTAACGTGTCATTCTTTTCATTCAACGCCCAAACGATCTCTCCCATTTTATCGATCATCTCGTGACTGTATTCCCGGATCTTGCCAATATCTTCGTCAAAAGATTGCTGCTGTTGTTTTTTGATGCCAATGGTTTCACTTAAAAATTTAATACGTGACAAACCGGCGCCAAGATCATCATGCATGTCCGTGGCAATCCTCGTTCTTTCTTTTTCGATGGCTTTTAATTTTTCCATTTCCCTTTTCTGCTTCTTCATCTTTTCATTTGAATACCATTTTAGAAATAACCAGCTTGCGAACAATATTACTGCGATGAGACATCCTTTAAAAAAGCTAGTTTGCGAAAACGGTTTTGCGATCTCTATTTCCAGCGTTTTGCTATAGGGGCTTAATTTACCCTGGTTATCCAGTATCCGCAACATGAATAAATAATTGCCCGGTGGTATCTTGCTGTAACGTGTATAATTGGAGGTACCGCTTTTTATCCAGTCGTCATCATAGCCATCAAGTTTGTACTCAAAACTGCATTCGGAAGTATGAAAAAATGAAAGAGGTGAGAAATCAAGGGAAAATGTATTTTGTTTTGGGTTTAGTTTTATGGTTTTTATTTCATCTGCATTGGCGTGTAACGTATCCAATTCATCATTTATATAAAATGCCGTGAGCCTCACTTTCGGAGCATTTGTAATGAATTGAACATCGGAAGGAGAAAATGAGACCAAACCGTTGGAAGTTCCTGCTATGACCTTCCCCGGTACATCATAAACCAAAGCGGAAAGTGTAAAATCATTGGCCGGCAGCCCATCTTCCATTGTAAATGTTCTGCTTTCATTATTCTTTTTGTCATAGCAGTAAAGTCCTTTTTCACCAAATAACCAAAGCTTTTCATCCTTTCTGAACAGACTACTAATGCTTATAAAGGGCATTCGTTCATCCAGTTTATCTTTTTTAAGGGCGAGGCTATTAGTATTGATCGAATATAGCCCGTCATCGCTGGCGATGTACATCGTTGAATCAATATCATAATTGAAGAATTGATTTACTTCCGGCATGAAATCAATTGTTCGGATAAGCTTAAATTTATTCTGGTTCGATGTGGGCTGAAGAATATAAATAAAATCACCAAGTGATTTAATATACACTGAACCTTGCTTATCCTGTGCGAGCTTCCCAAATCCATTGTAGGCCCCCGGGATGAGAAAATTGATCACTTTGATCTCCGGTTTCCCGGATGTATTTGTCATATGATAAAGTCCGGCATAAGTGGAGAATAGTATTGAACCGTCATTTAGCCTGATTATATCTTTTATCCAGATGCTGCCTTGCACCTCGTCGCTGATTAACGGATAGGGTATCGACCTTAATTTATTCGTCGTCAAATTATGCAGGAATAAGCCTTTGCTCGTAGCCATCCATGCTTTGTCAGTGGTTTCAAATAAAAGTTTATAGATGGGTTGATCATAAACACTGCCATTTTCGGCAAGGGGGGTCCGGTACTGCGTTATTTTGAGGTTTTTATCGATTAAACCAATTCCTATTAAATTCTGAAATGTACACCAAAGATTTCCCTGCAGGTCGCTTCCTAATAATGTAATATGATTATTGCTTTTCCATGCTGCCGTTTCTTCCTTTGAAATATGATTTGCGAAAAAAGCACTCTTTGTGTTGGTGTGACTTAGACCGCTGCCAAAACTGCCACACCAGAGGTTTCCCATTTTATCCAGGTAAAGAGAAACAATATTGTTGCTGCAGATAGTGGATGGATCAAATTCGTTATTTCGAAAATTATTTATAAACTGGCCTTTCCTGATATCAAATGCATAGATGCCATCCGGGCCACTGCCTGTCCAAAGCTGGTCTTGACCCGATAGAACCGAATATCGCAACTCTCTTACAGTGCCACCCTGCCACGAATTGAATATTTCATACGTACGCAACAACGGATCCAGTTTTACAAGACCTTTATTTGTAGATAACCAAACAGTCGAATCATTTTGCTGTAAGACATGAAATATGACAAGCTCCGGTTCATTCCTGTTATTCTTTCCATTAAAAAATGTTTCTTCTTTAAACAATTTATTCTCTTTGTAAACCTGGTGGATCGTTCCTTTGTCGTAAGCCGACCAGAGATGAACGGTTTTATCCCGCGCATTTTTGTACAACAAAGCATGACTGGTATTAATTCCCGCAATAAAGCTGGTAACACCTGATCTTGTATTTAATGATCGTACAGCTTTGGTTTTTGTATCAAGAAACCAAAGTTCATCGGACCTGATAAAACCCATAGCGACGCAGTAAGTATTGTCTTTTGTGCCATTTTCCCTGTCGACACCAAAATGAGTAAATGAGAATGAAGACCGGTCAAAACGGTCAATTCCGGTTTCATTTGAGATCCATATTTGTTGTAAAGAATCTTCAAGTATGTTTGTTATAAAAGTGCCGGCTACGGAAGATTTCAACTGGGGGTTATGTAAAAAATTTACGGCTTTTGTGCCATCATGAAGCGTAAGACCATTGTGGGTGCCGAACCACATATAACCACGGCTGTCTTCCAGGAAGTGGTAGACTATATTTTGAACAAGACCATTTTGAACATTAATGTGTTGAAAATTAAGATTGGCCGTACCTAGCCTGGTCTGGGCAAAAGAATTTGCACAAATAAAAAAGTATGCAAGAATGGTGGTGGCTCGTTGCATACTTAAATTTAGTTATAATTAATTTTATAACCGAAGACAGTTACGCCTTAAAATTATCCAACCATTCAGGGCTGCTCATTTGGGTTCTGATCCTTGTAACATCACCAGAAAAAGTAACCAGTTGATCATTGCCATTTTCATTCACAAGGTCTTCTTTAAAAGCATTTTTTGACTCGATAACATATTCGGCCATTTGCCGGCCGATTATTTTCATCAGGTCATAATGTGTAAGATTTGCCAGGTCAACTTTGGACAATGATTTTTCGTCCAGATCCCATAGCCATTTTGAACCATAGATTTTTTTATCCAATTCGTCGGTGTTTGGCAATTTTTTCATTGCCGTCGGATCCAGTGAGATCTGGTATCGTTTGTAGCGAACTGAATTGTTTATCATCAAAGAACGGAATGTGTTTTCCTGCACGGAACTGGCGTCCTCACTTGTTTCATTGATCAGCCAATCCAACCAGAACTTTATATCGTTACCCTTTGGATCCAATGTTTTTGTTGGCTTAATAAAACGTTGAGTGGCACCTGTACCAAAACTGTAAACTGTAACATTCGGGAGCTTATATGCTGATGGTTTTCGCTTGCCATCTATATCTTTTGGTGTGCTGTATGAGATGGCTTCAATAAAAGCGCCAAGGCTGGGGTTATTATGCGTAGTAACCCCGCCGTCAACAAATCTTTCCAGGGGATAAAAATAAGTTGGTGCTGACATCGTTGATTCCATTACCGCCCGTAACAAAACTTCTTTGTAAGTTCCATGATAACTTCCATCACTTTGTTTAAAGGAAGTAAAAAAAGTTTCTTCCGCAGCTGACATATCTCTTGAAGTGATCATCAGGTCAAGATCCTTTATTTGACAAGCTTCCTCTAAAGAAATGTTTCCGATGATATCTTTTAGCAATTCACGATATTTTCTTTTGCTGTACTGGGGAGGGTTGATAAAACGGTTACCAATTGGTCGCTTATGAAACACTTCTTTTATCAGTTCATCATATTTTTCTTCAATTTCTACGGCGGTCAATCCTCTTACAACCAAACCTGCAATAATACCTCCTGTCGAAGTTCCCGCTACCATATCCGCAAGTTCGTAACAGGGAATTTCAGCAACTTCCTCCAATTTTTTTAATAATTGAATCGTGAGTATACCTCTCATCCCGCCGCCATCAAGCGAAAGAATAACCCGGTCTTTCAGATCGATATTTAATTTTTTGAATGCATTTCGCCTTGAGTCTGGCATTTCGTCGCTGAGTGGTTTAGCCATGGTGATTCGTGTTTAAAATAAATGATGGTGAGCCGAGGGAACAGGTAGTGTTGCAATAGGGTTGAAATCTCTATTAATAAATATAGAAAAAAGAAATGAAGTAAAAGCGGGTCACAATTTTATTGAAGTAAGGTAGTAACAGATACTTTTCCCTTCATCATTTCAAGCACAGCTTCTTTTATACCCTCCGTATCATAGCCACATTCATGGTGAAGTTCTTTAGGAGTGCCGTGTTCAACAAGATGATCGGGAATGCCAAGGATCTTTAATTCGGCCTTGTAATTGTGGGCATTCATAAATTCAAGAACTGCTGAACCAAATCCACCAACTACAGTTCCATCTTCGACCGTAATTATTTTTTCAAACTTCTTAAATATTTCATGGAGCAATTCTTCATCTAATGGTTTTGCAAAACGCATGTCATAATGGGCAGGATCCAAACCATCATTTTTCAGATCACGAATGGCGGCGGCTGCAAAATTTCCCGGATGACCAAAAGAAAGGATCGCAATATCTTTTCCATCTTTCAATTTTCTTCCTGTACCAATTCTTATTTCCTTCATCTCGGTTCGCCATTCAGGCATTACACCTTCACCTCTTGGATAGCGAATAGCGAAAGGAAGTTTTGTCGATTCCAGTTGCGCAGTATACATCAGGTTGCGCAATTCACTTTCATTCATCGGGGCACTTACGATCAAATTTGGAATACAACGCATATACGCGATATCATAGCAGCCGTGATGCGTTGGCCCATCATCACCAACTAACCCGGCCCTGTCTAAACAAAAGATCACAGGAAGTTTTTGAATCGCTACGTCATGTATTACCTGGTCATATGCCCTTTGCATGAAGGAAGAATAAATATTGCAAAACACTTTCATGCCTTGTGTAGCCATGCCTGCACTTAATGTAACGGCATGCTGCTCGGCAATCCCCACATCAAATGCGCGGTTGGGCATTTTTTCCATCATATATTTTAATGAGGAACCTGAAGGCATCGCAGGTGTTATACCAAAAATCTTTTCATTTTTTTCTGCCAACTCAATGATGGTCTGTCCAAATACATCCTGGTATTTCGGTGGCTGGGGAAGATCGAATTTCTTTTTATGTATCTCACCTGTTACTTTATCAAACAAACCGGGCGCATGCCATTTCGTTTGATCTTTTTCAGCAAGATCGTAGCCCTTTCCTTTTACTGTAACAATGTGTAATAATTTTGGACCGGGAATATTTCTTAAGTCTTTTAATGTATCTGCCAGCTTGGTTATGTTATGCCCGTCGATGGGGCCAAAATAACGCAGATTGAGAGATTCAAAAAGATTACTGCTTTTACTTACAAGTCCTTTCATGCTGGCTTCGAGTTTTGAAGCCATATCTCTTGAAAACTTTTTACCGACAGGTAACTTACCGAGCAGGTTCCAAACTTCATCACGAAGTTTATTGTAAGTAGGAGAAGTAGTGATATCGGTTAAATATTCTTTTAACGCACCCACGTTCGGATCGATGCTCATGCAATTATCATTGAGTACGATCAATAAATCAGCATCAGCAACGCCGGCATGATTTAATCCTTCAAAGGCAAGACCTGCGGTCATTGCGCCGTCACCGATCACTGCAACAACCTTTCTTTCATTTTCACCCTTGTATTTTGCAGCCATAGCCATCCCTAATGCTGCGGAAATAGAAGTAGATGAGTGGCCGACGCCAAAAGTGTCATAGTCACTTTCACTTCTTTTCGGAAAACCGCTAAGCCCCTTGTATTTCCGGTTTGTCGGGAAATTATCACGACGGCCTGTTAAAATTTTATGACCATATGCCTGGTGCCCAACATCCCAAACCAGCTGATCATAAGGTGTATTATAGATATAATGGAGAGCGACAGTGAGTTCAACCACACCGAGGCTGGCCCCAAAATGACCCCCATGAACGCTGACTACATCAATAATATACTGACGGAGCTCATCGCAAACCTGGTGAAGCTTTTCGCGGGACAGTTTTTTGAGATCATCGGGTGAATTAAGGGTCTGTAAAAGAGGGCCTGGTGTGATCTGCATGTGTTGTTTTTACGATGTAAAATTAATGTTTTAAAAAGTTTATTCTATATTTTAACAAAACTGTCATAAAATTGTTTTAGCCCGGCGCATCTTTCCATTTACCTCACCTATTTGCCATTAATAAAAAGAGGGTGCGTACCGGCAATGAAACTTTTATATTTGACCTTATATTTATGGGCATTATGTCAAAGAACAAGAGGTATTGGTTATTCCAGCTGGGCGGATGGGGCTTGTTTGCCCTGATCAATGTTTTCTTTGCTTTTTCATTCGATAAACTGAGCAGTGTACCTGACCGTATTTTCTTTTTTACGCGTTTAGGCATTTTCGTTTTCATGGGTGTTCTCATTACCCATTTGATGCGTTCGATCATTATTGGATTTAATTTTCTCCAGCAAAAGTTGGAAAAACAGTTGTTGTATTTTATCCTTGCCACGCTGTTGTTCGCATTATTAATCTCTTCTATAAATATCGAGTTACTGATCAGGCTCAGTGACAGGCGTTTTTTGATCAATGTTGACCTGCTCTCTGACAATGAAAAGAAGGTGCTGAATAACCCTGACAACAGTTATTTCACCAACAAGCTGCTTGTAATATTAAGTGGGGCTTTTTATTTCTTTATTTATTTCTTTATCTGGAACCTGATCTACTTTATCTATCACTTTATTACCAAGAGCCAGAAGCAGCAGCTTGATACATTAAAACTTGAAGCATTGGTAAAAGAGCTTGAACTAAAAACCATCAAAGCGCATATTAACCCGCATTTTATCTTTAATTCTCTGAATGGTATCCGGGCGTTGATCGATGAAGACCCAAATCGTGCGAGAAATGCGATCACGGAACTCAGCAATATTTTGCGCAGCAGCATGCAGACAGATAAGTTAGAATCGGTTTCATTAGAAAAAGAATTGAATATTGTAAAAGATTACCTGGCATTGGAAAATATGCGTTTTGAAGACCGGTTACGCGTGGAATACGAAATTGATGAAGATACACTGGATCAACCGGTACCTCCCATGATGTTGCAGACTCTTGTGGAGAATGCTATCAAACATGGTATCAGCAAACAGATAAGTGGCGGCAAGATCAGGATCGTTTCTGATTTTAAAGACAGTTATCATGAGCTGGCAGTACAAAATACAGGTAAGCTGGTCAATGGAACTGCAAGAGGAGAAGGTTTTGGTTTACCCAGTACACTAAATCGATTGAGTCTTTTATACGGTGAAAAAGCAAGATTCAGCATTAAACAATTAACTTCTGAAGTCGTGGAGGCAAGAGTATTGCTTCCTGTACAAATGAGCATATAAATCATCCTACATGAGAGCAATAATAATCGACGATGAGCGTCTTGCCAGGACAGAACTACGCAAACTTTTACAGGATTATCCTGAAGTGGAAGTGGTAGATGAAGCGGCAAATGCGGATGAGGGGATCAATAAGATCGATAGTCTTCAACCTGACCTGGTGTTCTTGGATATTCAAATGCCGGGCAAAACCGGATTTGATATGCTGGCTGAACTGGAAAGAGCGCCACATGTGATCTTTACAACAGCTTACGATGAATATGCATTAAAAGCTTTTGAAGTAAATGCTCTTGACTATCTGTTAAAACCCATAGAACCAAAACGCCTGGCCGATGCCATGCAAAAATTGCATATAGCAGAAACAAAAGACAATCATGTTGTTCCTGAAAATTTCAACCAGTCGATCCTGACTGAGACTGACCAGGTTTTTGTAAAAGATGGCGAACGTTGCTGGTTTGTGAAATTATCTGATATAAGATTGTTTGAAAGCGTCGGCAATTATGCAAAAGTTTTTTTTGGAGCAAACAAACCACTTATACTAAAATCATTGAACGCCTTGGAAGAAAGATTGGACCCCAAAACTTTTTTCCGTGCCAACAGGAAACATATCGTTAATCTTCGCATGATCGAAAAAATAGAACCCTACTTCAATGGCGGTTTGCTGCTGGAATTAAAAGGCGGTGAAAAGATCGAAGTAAGCCGCCGGCAGACGGTGAAGTTTAAAGAGATGATGAGCCTATAATAATTTAAGATGTAAGATTGCAGATTTTAGATTTAATAAGAAACATATACATGAAGCATACATTATTAATTGGGTTGTTCACAACGACAACCTTTTTTGTTTTTGGGCAGAAAGCGGATAATATTATTAATGCCAAAGAAGTGGAGAGAATTGAAACAGTTCTTGCTGCTGATGATATGAGAGGTCGCAGGGCCTTTACTCCTGATATTGACAGGGCGGCTGAATTTATTGCCGAAGAATTCAAAAAAGCGGGATTGCAAACAATGAGTGGTAATAACGGATTCAGGCAGGAGTTTGCAATGGTGCGTCCGAAGTTCATTTCTGCTGCGGGAAGTTTTGATGGAACGGCGCTTGATGCAAAAGATATAATTGTCGTAACCTGTTTTCCTCAATTGAAGATCGATCAGGCTTCAGGTTATGAAAAAGTTTTTATAAAAGCGGGAGATACATTACAAAACGCGGCAAGAAGATTCGCCCGTACGAATAAGAATTTATTTGTATTAGTAGACAAGAGTTTTGCTCCTAATTTTTCAAGGCTTGCAGGATTAAAGAATTCAATGTTCAAAACAGATAAATCAGTTGTGTTTGTATTAACGGATAAAGACCCTGTAAAATATGAAATAGAAGCTGTGCATGAGATCAATGAGCATAAACTGATGAACGTGGTGGGTATGTTGCCGGGTAAGAGTAAAAAAGATGAGTATGTGATCTTTTCTGGTCATTATGATCATATAGGTGTTAATGCCGCAAGGGCTGTGAATGGAGACTCTATATTCAATGGGGCAAATGATGATGCTGCAGGAACAACAGCCGTGATCATGCTGGCAAAATATTTTAAGGCATTGGCCAATAATGAAAGGACAATTGTATTTGCCGCTTTTACCGCCGAGGAAGTTGGTGGTTTTGGCTCGCAATATTTTTCAAGACAATTTGATCCGGCAAAAGTGATGGCGATGTTCAATATTGAAATGATCGGAACTGAAAGTAAATGGGGAAAGAATTCTGCCTATATCACCGGCTATGAAAAAACGGACATGGGAGCCATTATGCAAAAAAACCTGGAAGGGACCGGTTTTACTTTTTATCCTGACCCTTATCCGGAGCAAGGCCTTTTTACCCGTTCAGATAATGCAACGCTGGCAAGATTAGGCGTACCTGCTCATACTATTTCTACGTCAAAAATGGATAGCGAACCTAATTATCATAAAGTAACTGATGAGATCGGTACGCTTGACATGGATAATATGGCAATGATCATTAAATCGATTGCGTTGGCTTCTAGAAGTATTGTTGCGGGAAAAGATACGCCGACCAGGGTAATGACCGATGCGCTACGGCCATTTTAGATTTCGAATTTCAGATTTTTATTGAGGA
>Ga0075418_10007611_pt1 | contig 12197 bp, 8 predicted proteins | sample SoiMetdeltSBSDD2_FD_81776 | JGI IMG/M metagenome (GOLD analysis project Ga0075418, IMG submission 81776) | Bulk soil microbial communities from a Populus tree surrounding site in Tennessee, USA - Soil MetaG P. deltoides SBSDD2 | ecosystem: Environmental > Terrestrial > Soil > Tree plantation...
CAGGCCTACTCGCACAACAGCCTCGTCGTCGAGTTCCCGACGTTCCTCGTGCTGGTCGAGGCGCCGTATACCGAGGCGCAGAGCAAGACGCTGGTGAAACTGCTCGCCTCGCAGTTTCCAGGCAAGCCGCTGCGGTACGCCGCCGTCACGCATCCGCATTTCGATCACATCGGCGGCGTCCGCGGTATCGTCGCGCAAGGCGCCACGATCATTGCCGCCAGGGCGCACGAGGCGACGCTGCGCGCGCTCATCGATGCGCAGCACTCCAACCCTCCGGACGATCTCGCGTCGAAGCGCTCCACCGGACGGCAGGTGGGCTCGCTGCAAACCTTCGAAGAGAAGCGCGTCATTACCGAGGGCGGTCAGAGCCTCCAGCTCTACGTCATCAAGGGCTCGCCGCACGTGGACTCGATGGTCATCGCCTACGTGCCGTCGACGCGCGTGCTGTTCCAGAGCGATCTGTTCTTCCCGGGCACCGGCGGCGGGAGCACACCGGAAGCGGAGCACCTGCTGAAGTCGATCCGCTCGCTGAACCTTCGCGTCGACAGGAACGCCGGCGGCCACGGCGGGGTCAACGTCTTCAGCGAGCTCGTGAAGGCCGTGGGATCGGCCGGCACGAACTGAGCGCGCGGTGATCATGGAACAATGGGGATCCATGACCGATCGCGCGATGACACCTGATGACCTCGCGCGGGACTGCGCCGGGCGCATGCCCGCCTCGCCGCGCCCGCTTCACGACGACCTGCCGACGTTCGAGCGCGAGCTGACCGCGCTCATCGCCGGCGTCGCCGCCACTCACCCGCGGTACACGTTCGACCTGGACGGCCGTCCGGCAGCGATTACGGCAATCAGGCGCGCGCTGCCGGCCATGGAAGCCGAACTGCTCGACGCCGTCCTCGAGGACGTCGCCTGTGAGCTGGCGGCGAACCGCGAAGCCTTCTATCGCGTGGTACAGGCGGTCCGCACGAGCCGGTAGGCGGAACGCCTGCAGGCTACAGAAAGGACGTGACCAGCCGGCAGCCAGCGGTCAGGCGGCCGCCACGTCCGCCGGTATCAGCACATGGCCTGCGAACAGCGGTCTCGCGGTGCTGACGATGGCCGCCTCGGTCACGGCCACTCGCCCCTCTCGCTCCGCCACCTCGATCACGACCGGACTGGCGCCCGTCGGATGCTCGACGAGCATGCTCTTGCGGCTTCCCGCCGGGATCGCGGCCATGTCGTGCGCCGGGCTTCCGGGCAGCAGGCAGGCGGTGGCCGCGCTGAGCGCCGCGAACACGCCGATCGTCGCGTGACAGCGATGCGGAATGAAGGACCGTGTCGAGATGAGGCCGCCGTGACGGGGCGGTGACACGAGGATCATCTTGGGCACCGACTGCTCGGCGACGTTCCCGAGGTTCATCATCGGGCCCACGGTCAGCCGGATCGCCTCGAGCCTGGCCTTGAGCTCGCTGTCGGCGTCCAGATCGTCGCGGCTCTCGTACCCGGTGCGACCAAGGTCCGCCGCCCGCATCACCACCACCGGCATGCCGTTGTCGATCAGCGTGAGCCGCACGCCGTTCACCTCGTCAACCTCCCGACCAGTCGGCAGGAGCGCCCCGGTCATGGAGCCGGCGGCATCGGCGAAGCTCAGCCCGATGGGCGCGCCGCTCCCAGGCACGCCGTCGATGCGGGCGGTGCCGTGATAGATCGGGCATCCCCCCGGCGTCTGCACCGTGGCCACGACCGTCTGGCCGGTGTTCACCATGAAGATTCGGACCCTCGTCACCCCGTCCTCACCCGGCACGAGTCCCTGCTCGATGGCAAACGGCGCCACACCGGCGAGGATGTTTCCGCAGTTCTGCGCCGTCGAGACGAGCGCCTGGTCGACGAACACCTGGCAGAACAGGTAGTCGACGTCGATGCCGTCCCGTTTCGATTTCGAGACGACGGCGACCTTGCTGGTCAGCGGGTCGGCGCCGCCGATGCCGTCGATCTGACGCGGATCCGGCGAGCCCATCACCGAGAGGAGGACACGGTCACGTGCTGCCGGATCGGCCGGCATGTCGCGCTCGAGGAAATACGCGCCCTTCGACGTGCCGCCGCGCATCAGGACGCAGGGAATGGCGGTCTGGATGCTCATGCTGCCTTCAGTGTAACGAACCTCTCCGGCCAACCGCACCGACCTGGCTCACGGGGGTAGTGTCGCAGCCCGAGACACTACCCTCACGGGACCTCGATGACGGTCGGGTCGCTGTCCGGTGTCCAGCGGCCGTCCGGGTGCTTCAACCGGATCTGGATGAAATGCTCTCCGGAAGGCAGCTTCACCGACAGCCGGCAGTCGCTCGGCGCGCCCTCCCGGGCACGACAGCTGGCAGTCGCGGTCATCTGCCTGTCGCGATCGACGGTGACGATCGCGGGCAGCGTGCCCGACGCACGGTTCGTCTCGTCGAATCCGATCGCCACCTCGGACCCGCGGAAGAACCGCACCACCATTGCCGCGGCCACGCCGACGAGGGCGACCAGAACGATGCGGAGGCCGATCTCCAGCCTCCTGGCGAACTCGCGACGCTGACTGGATCGATGACGTCTGGGGATGGGCGGCATCGTATCCGGGCCAGGCCGCGGGCTAGGTCTTACGCGGGCCCACGTATTGCTCGATCGGCGGCGTCCCGTAGGTGTGAAAGCTCTCGACGGTCTTGAGGCCCCACGCCTGTCCCTTCTTGCGCTCTGCCTCGGTCCAGACGATCGGCTGCCAGTCGGGCGCGATCATCAGGCGGGCTCCGGCGCTGTCCACCTCGATCCGGTTTCCGCCGGGCTCGTAGACATAGAGAAAGAACGTCTGCTGAACCGCGTGCTTGTGCGGACCGGTCTCGATGCGGACGTTGTTCTCCAGACAGATATCGGCAGCCCGCAGGACCTCGTCCTTGGAGTCCACGGCCCACGTCGCGTGATGAAAGCGGCCGTGCGCGCCGTAGTGGTCCGCGGTGAACGCCACGTCGTAGGTCTTGTTGGTTGCCGTCACCCAGGCGCCCGCCTCCTCGCCGCTGTCGAGCACGATCATCTCCGTGGTGCGCAGTCCGAGCACGTCTTCCATGAACCGGCGCAACCCGGCGACATCCGACGTGAGCAAGTTGAGGTGGTCGAGACGGCGTACGTTGATGCCCCGCCCGGGAAACCTCATCGCCTGGTTCTTGAGCGAGGGTCGCAGCTCCGGAGGCGCCTTGTACCACTCGGTCTCGTAGTAGATCTCCATGTTGTGGCCGTCCGAAGTGGTGAACGCGAACGCCGGCCCGTGACCGAGGTCGCCGTCCGTCCATCCCTTGCCGAGCCCGGCGCGTCCGATGAGATCGACGCGGCGCTGCAGCGCCTCGGGGCTCGACGCACGGAAGGCGAAATGCCCCATCCCGGGCACCTTCGCGGCCGTCAGCTTCAGCGTGTGGTGTTCGTAGTCGTCCCAGCCTCGGAGGTAGACCGATTCACCCCGTCGGCCGCTCTCGGTCATCCCCATCACGTTCACGAAGAACTGCAGGCTTTCGTCGGGCTTCGGCGTGAGGATCTCGAGATGCGCCAGATGTGCGAGGTCGAACGATCGGACGGTTGGATTCAAGGTTCCCTCTTTCCTTCAGCGTACTTGCGTGGAGCGGAAAACGAAAGCGGGCGGAGACAGCCCTGAGACGCTGCCTTCCGGTCGACCGGCACCTGTGAGAAGCTGACGGCGGAGAATCACACGACGTGTCCAAACGCATCGATCTCCGACCCTACCAGGCCGCCGCGGGCAAACGCTTCCGCCTCCGCAGCCACCCTCCGGACTTCCTCCCGGACGGCGCGAGCCGGGAAAAGGCTGCCGAACAGCTCGAACGGTATACGTCGCGCATCCGCGAGCTTCAGGAACGTCTCTACGCGCAGGACGAATGGAGCCTGCTAGTCGTCCTCCAGGGAATGGACGCGGCCGGCAAGGACAGCGCCATCGAGCACGTGTTCTCGGGGCTCAACCCGCAGGGTTGCCAGGTACACGCGTTCAAGCTTCCGTCCGACGAGGAGCTCGACCACGACTTTCTGTGGCGCACGACGATCCGCCTGCCCCGTCGCGGCCATATCGGCATCTTCAACCGCTCCTATTACGAGGAGGTGCTGGTCGTCCGGGTGCATCCCGAGCTGCTCGACCGTCAGCAACTGCCGGCCACGCTGGCCACCGGCAAGATCTGGCGCCAGCGCTTCAAGAGCATCGTCGCGCACGAGGAGCATCTGTCGCAGAACGGCACGATGGTGCGGAAGATCTTCTTCAACGTCTCGAAGGAGGAGCAGCGCCGCCGGCTCCTCAGCCGGCTCGCCGAATCGGACAAGCTGTGGAAGTTCTCCGCCGGCGATATCGAGGAGCGTCACCTCTGGGATCAGTACCAGCAGGCCTATGAGGATGCGATTCGGAACACCACGACGAAGGAGGCGCCCTGGTACGTCGTGCCCGCCGATCGCAAGTGGTGGGCACGCACCGTCGTCGCGGCCGTCATTGCGGAGGCGCTCGAGAGCATGGACTTGCAGTACCCCGTCGTGGGCGACAGCGAGCGCCAGAAGCTCGAGGAGATCAGGGAGAAGCTCGAGAAGTCTTCACTCTGAGCGGGGACGCTCAGAGGACGACTTCGTCGACAAAGCACCATCCCCACTCCTCTCCCGGCTCCATCGAGCGCATGATGGGATGCTTCGTGGCGTGATGGTGAGCGGTGGCGTGCCGGTTCGGAGAGCTGTCGCAGCAGCCGACGTGGCCGCATGTGAGACACAGGCGCAGATGCACCCACCGACCGCCGATCTTCAGACAATCCTCGCACCCGCTCGCGCTGGGACGCACACGCGCGATCTGGTCCAGGTGCGCGCACCCGCTTCCGCGGCGCGGCGTGAAGTCGATGATCGCCGACGTGTCGATATGTCCTGATCGAGCCACGGCCTCTTCGCCTCCGATCTTATCGTGAAGCCGCCGCTTCATCGTTCGTCGCGCGCGTCGACGGACGAGCTGGTGCGAGCACGATCTGAGAATCCACTCCGGCGCCGAAGCCGGGCATCGACTATCATTTGGCATCTCATCACGCGTCCCCCTGATCATGCATACACGTGCGGACGCCGGCGCGGCCGGAGGTCTCCTTCTCGCGTTCATTCTCCTTCTGCCAGCCATGCCTTCGGCCGCAGAGGGCACCCCCGATCAGAACGCCGCACCAGACCCGATCGTCGCCGCGGCCGCCTCGAGTCCCGTCGGCACGCTGACCGAGCCTCGCAAGACGCGCAAGAAGCCGGACCTGCGCACCCGCACGAAACAGCTCGAACCGGGACGCTTCAACCTGTCGGCCGACGGCGGCCTCGGTCTGATCCGCGCGGCTTCACCCTATACCCTGCTGCCTGGCGAAGCGGCCGGCAGCTTTTCCGTGCTGAACTATGACCGCCATCCCGGCGACGTCGACTTCTTTCAGTACGGCTTCCAGGGCGCGATCGGCCTCCCAGGGCGCGTCGAACTGTTCGTGCGCGGGCTGCCTGTGGTTCGCACGAACAGCGTGAACCAGGATCCCACGGGCTATCCGGTCCCGCCGCTCGACCTGTTCATCGACACGTACCCGACGCTCGCCGCCCGCCAGCAACCGTATTTCATGTTCGCGCAGGAGGTACCGTTCAAGAGCTACTACCTCGATAGCGTCAACATCAAGCCGCCCGGGCACGGGGCGTTTGGCAGTTCCTCCGGTGACGTGACCGTGGGCGCGAAGATCAACCTGCTGTCGCAGGACAACGGGAGCAGGATTGGGGTCGGCGTGCGCGGGTACGTAGAAATTCCAACCGAACGCCCGGGCTACAACGTGGAGGACTGGCGACACGCCGCCGGAGCGTCTGGCAAAACCGACGTCGGCGCCGATGTGCTGATCGCCCGCCGGTTCAGTGGAATCGAGATCCTCCTCAATGCCGGCTACAAGCACGTGGGCGACCCCGACACAGGCCTGCGCGTACAGCTCGTCGACTCGTCGCAGTGGGGCACCACGGGCTTCCTCGTTGGTCCTCCGGTCGAGACCAAACTTGATCTCAAGGATCAGTTGATCCTGAACGCCGGCACGTCAATGCGTGCCTTCAACGTGAGCGGCATGCAGTTCTGGCTGCTCGGCGAGCTGGGGTATATGCGATACGTCGGCGGCGGAACGCCGGTGGAACGGCTGGTCCATCCCGTCGAAGCGCGACTCGGCATTCAGGCGAACACCCCGAGGTTCCCGCGTGTCTCGATTGGGGCCGCCTGGCAGCTGCTCGTCAACGGCGGCGGCAACGGCACCACGCGACAGTCACACTTTCAGACTCCAGACGGGAAGGGCGACATCAACTTCACGAACCAGGTCGACTGGGAGCTGGCGGCCGAGGTGGTCGACGCGTTCACCAGCCAAGGGGTGGCGTTCCGGGAGCGAAGCAGCCGCGTGTTCGCCACCAACAACCCGGCTTTCGACCGGTGGCGCAACGTCCCGAGCGGTGACACGCCGGTGGTGGCCATGGGAGGAGGCAACATCCTGGGGTTCATCACATGGCGAATTAACTGATCGGCCAAAATTTCTTTCGCTGTCGGAACAAACCACTAGACTCGGTGTCTCGTCCAATCGACAGTTGGCGCTACACGTGTATTCACCCGGCGATCTACTCCGGCGGAGTTAGGCACGCCGTTGCGGGTGTTCTGCCAGGTCGGCCCAAGCCTATGACAGGACGAGCGTTCACTCGATTGGCTATGGTCGGCGCCGTGGGGGTGTTCTGCCTGTTGACGGGTCGTAATCTCACCGGACAAGCGCCGCCCCCACCCCCGCCGCCCCCGCCTTCCGTCGTCAGCATCACGACCACGGCGCCCCCGCCCGGTGCAACAGCGCTTCCCGCGCCGCCGGCGCCCATCGATCCCACAGCCCCGCTGCCGTCGTTCGAGGTGGCGTCGGTCAAGAAGCTGGCGAAAGGAGCAACCGTCACGACCTCCGGTTCGCGGATCCCTGGCGGCGGACGCATCACGCTCATGAACCTCCCGCTGCGGTCGATCATCATGCTGGCGTGGGGGATCCGCGATTACCAGGTCATCGGCGGCCCGGGCTGGCTGATCACCGACCGCTTCAGCGTCAACGCCAAGGCAGAAGCCAACGCACCGCGCGACCAGCTGCTTCTGATGCTGCGCGCGCTGCTGGTCGAGCGATTCAATCTGACGTACCGAGCCGAGAAGCGCGAACTGCCGGTGTACGTGCTGCTCGTGGCCGGAACCGAGTGGAAGCCCTCGGCTCGCATGAAACCGGTCGACTGCACGGCCGGTCGCGGCGCGACACCAACTCCACCGTCCGGTCCGATCCGTCTCGAGTCGATGCCGTGCAGCGGCGGCATGATGCTGTCCACGAGCTTCATTCGGGCGACCGGCACGACGATGGCCAACTTCGCCAGCATGTTGGGATCGCTGGGCGGCCTCGGCACCGTGCACGACCGGACAGAACTCAAAGGCACCTACACAATCGAGCTCGAGGCCAACATTCTGCTTAGCCGGCTCAACGCATCGTTGCCGTCAGCGTCGCTGTCGTCGGAGAACCTTCTGCCGACCTCGCTCGGCGACGGACCGTCGCTCGGCTCCGCTCTGCAGGACATCGGGCTCAAGCTCGAACGGCGGCGGGAGCCGACCGACTCGCTCGTGATCGACAGCGTCAGTCAGCCGGACGACGATTAGGTCGTTCGGGACGCTTGCCCACCGAAGCCTGTGGCGAAGGTGGGTTCGGATCGTTCGGAACGTTATGGGGTGCTCATGCATCGGCGTATCCAAAGGGTCCTTGCCATCTTCTTCCTCGTCTTCTTCATCGCGCACTCGCTGCACGCGGCTTCGGAGCATAGCGGCCGTGTAACGCTGGGCGGCCAGCCCGTGCCCGGAGCGCGTGTGACCGCGTCGCAGGGCAGCCAGAGCCTCGCCACGTCGACCGACCGCAATGGGGTGTATCGGTTTCCGGCGCTGGCGGAGGGCGTGTGGGCCGTTCGCGTCGAGATGCTCGGCTTCTCCACGTTGACGCGCGACGTCACGATTGGCGCGACCCCGGCCCAAGCGAACTGGGAGCTCACCGTGCTTCCGTTCGGGGACATCACGCGCGGCATCCCGCCGTCGCCGCCGCCGGCGGCGCCTGAGAACCCAGCGCGACGGAGGTCTGCCTCGCGCGAACCGGCGCAGGCCACGGGAGCAGCTGCTCCGACCGCCGGTGGCGCGTTTCAGCGCGCCGGCGTCACCGCGACACCGGCTGCCGCCGGACGTCCAACCCCCGCTCCGGCTCCCGCGGCACCAGTGGCCGGCCCGGCACCTGGTGGTCCGGGCGAACCTGGCGCCGCCGCCCCGAGCGCCAGCGGCGATTCGTTTCTCGTGAGCGGCACCGTCAACAGTGGGACGCTGCCGCAGCCGACCCTGGGGAACGTGCGGAGACCTACCGGTATCCGCCTGTTCAACGGCCAGATCTCCGTGAGCCCTCACTACTCTGCGCTCGAGGCAAGTCCCCATTCGCTCACCGGCGTACCCGCCCAGAAGCCGAACACGACCAGCCTGAGCGTGAACTCCACCGTATTCGGCCCGTGGCGGATCCCCGGCCTGATGCGGAACCCGCGCCAGTTCAACGTCAGCTTTCGGCGCCAATCGACGGAAAACGCCAACACCCTGTCCGAGCGCATGCCGACGGAGCTGCAACGCAGCGGCGACTTCTCCCAGTCGCTCAACGGATTCGGCCAGCCGGTGCAGATCGTCGATCCCCTGACGGGTCTGCCCTTCGAGGGCAACGTCATTCCACCCGATCGCATCAGCCCTCAGGCGGCGTACCTGCTGGGTTTCTACCCGCTGCCGGATCCGGAAGCGACCGGCACGCGCAACTATCAGATCGCCGCGCTGTCGGCCAACAGCAGCGACGCCTTCAATGGGTCGCTGCCCAACCTGATCAGCAACAACACGAACCAGGTCGGCTTCTCCGGTGGCTACACGCGATCGCGCAGCGAGTCGACGTCGCTCTTCGGATTCGACAGCACAAACGAGGGGTCGGGGTACAACGCGTCAGCCAACTGGGCGCACAGGTGGGTGCCCTCGAATCAGCAGGTCCGTTTCACCTATTCGTACAACCGCCAGACCAACACATCCACGCCGTACTTCGCGAACCGGATCAACGTGTCCGGCGAAGCCGGTATCACCGGCAACAACCAGACCCCCTTCAACTGGGGGCCGCCCGGCCTGTCGTTTGCCAGCGGTATCGCCGGCCTGTCCGACGCCCAGTTCTCGCTCAACCGGACGCAGACGCACACGCTTGGCGCAACCTCGAACCGGACGCGCGGCCGCCACAACATGACGTACGGCGGAAACTTCCGGTACCAGCTGCTCGACGTCGTCTCGCAGCAGAACCCGCGCGGCAGCTTCACGTTCAGCGGATCGATCTCGGGAGACGCCTTCGCCGACTTCCTCCTCGGCCTGCCGAACACGAGCGCCATCGCCAACGGAAACCCCGACAAGGGATACCGCGGGTGGGGGTACGACGCCTACCTCTCCGACGACTTCAGAGTGAACCCGAGCTTCACAATCACGATGGGTGTGCGCTGGGAGTACGAGGCTCCGGTCATCGAACACCTCGGCAGGCTCGTGAACCTGGACGTGACGTCCGATTTCAGCGCCGCGGCTCCGGTGATCGCTGCCGACGGCGTCGGGCCGGTCACCGGACTTCAGTATCCGAAGTCGCTCATCGAGCCGGACCCGTTCGGCCTCCTGCCGCGGATCGGCGTCGCCTGGCGGCCGGTCGTCACCTCGTCGGTCGTTCTCCGCGCCGGCTACGGCATCTACAGGAACACCGGGGTGTATCAGGGCTTCGCCACGCAGATGGCGCAGCAGCCGCCGCTGTCGACGACGTTCAACGCGACGAGCACGCTGCAGACGCCGTTGACGCTCGCCAACGGTTTCATTGCGCCGATTGCGACGACGCTGAACACGGTGGCCGTCGACCCCGAGTTCCGCGTGGGAACCGTGCACCGCTGGCAGGCGTCCGCGCAGCGCGACCTGCCCGGCGCGTTCACGATCACCGGCACCTACCAGGGCGGGAAAGGCGTGAACCTTCCGCAGGCGTTCATTCCGAACACCTATCCGGGCGGCGCCGCCAACCCCTGCCCTACCTGCCCGACCGGCTTCATCTACACGACCTCGCACGGCAGGTCGATCCAGCACTCGGGGCAGGTGCAGCTGCGCCGCCGACTGCGCGCCGGGGTCACCTGGCAGGCCGGCTACACGCTGATGAAGGCGAGCGACAACGCCTCGAGCTTCGGCGGCGGAGGCGGTGGTCAGGCGGCCGCGCAGGACTGGCTCGATCTCGACGCGGAGTGGGGGCCGTCGTCGTTCGAGCAGCGCCATCAGTTCGTGCTGCAGGCGACCTATGCCACGGGCCAGGGTGTGAGCGGCGGGACGCTCGCGCCCGGCCTTCGCGGGGCGCTGCTCAAGAACTGGCAGATCACGGCGAACCTCACGACCGGAAGCGGGATGCCGCGTACACCGACGTACCGCGTGACCTCGGTGGCGGGCATCACCGGGACGGTCCGCCCCGACCTCACCGGCGCGCCGCTCGACGACATTCCCGACGGCTACTATGCGAACCCGACAGCGTTTGCGCCGCCGTCGCTGGGCACGTGGGGCAACGCTGGACGTAACTCGATCCGCGGACCGAGCCAGTTCACGCTCAACGCCGGCATCAGTCGAAGCTTTCCAATCCAGGGCCGTCTCTCGCTCAACTGGAACCTCAACGCCACCAACGTCCTGAATCGCGTGACGTTTTCCAGCATCAATACCGTCGTGGGTTCGCCCGAGTTCGGGTTGCCGACCGCCACGAATCCGATGCGGCGAATTACGACCAACATCTCGATGAATTTCTAAGGCGATGCCACGAACCCGACACCGTCGTCTTCTCATTCCGGCGCTGACCGCCATCGCGCTGTTGCGGATCGCGGCAAGCGCTGCGCAGCAGCCCCAGGCTCCGCCGGCTGCACCGCCTCCTGCGCCGGGCGCTCGCACTCAGACTCCTGCGCCACCGGCTGCGCCGGGGCAGCCGTCACAGACGCCGCTGGCGACGTTTCGCAGCTCCACTCGCCTGATCGTCCAGAACGTGACGGTCCGCGACAAGCAGGGACAGCTGATCGAGGGGCTGACCAAGGCCGACTTCGCCGTCATCGAGGACAACCAGCCTCAGGAAATCGCCTTCGTCGAATACCAGCGGATCGAGGGCGAGCCCGGGTCGGCGCCGGTCGAATCGCTGGCGTCCGACGCTGCACCGGCTGCGGCAGCTGCCTCGACTGACGCCGCACCGGTCATCGACGTGGGAATCTCGACCCCGCCGCCGGGCACGGTCAAGTATCAGGACCGCCGGCTGATCGTGCTCTATTTCGACATGCTGTCGATGCAGCCGGCCGACGAGGCGCGGGCGTTCGAGAACGCGCGGAAGTACGTCGATACGCAGATGGCGGCCGCCGATGTCGTGGCGGTAATGACGTTCACGAACGGCGTGCTGAGAGTGCGGCAGGACTTCACCCCCAACCGCGCGGCGCTGCGTGAGCTGATTCAGACGCTGCAGTTCGGCGACGACCTCGACGGCGACGGCGCCGCCGACAATCCCGAGGGCACTGCCTTCGGCCAGGGCGACGCCGAGTTCAGCGTCTTCAACACCGACCGTCAGCTCGCGGCGCTGCAGACGGCGGTCAAACAGCTGGGCAGCCTGCCCGAAAAGAAGACGTTGATCTACTTCGGAAGCGGCATGCGGCTGAACGGCTCCGAGAACATGGCGCAGCTGAGCGCCACGACGAATGCGGCAATCAAGGCGAACGTCACGATCAATCCTATCGACGCGCGCGGTCTGACCGCGGCGGCGCCGCTCGGCAATGCCAACGAGCGATCGGCCGGCGGCGCCGGCATGTTCTCGGGCGCCGCCGCGGGATCGCGTGCCGCCAGCGACGAGCAATCGAAGGACACGTTCTTCGCGCTCGCCAAGGACACCGGCGGGAAGGCGATGTTCGACTACAACGATCTCTCGCTCGGGATCGTCCAGGCGGCGCAGGCGTCCGACGACTACTACATCGTCGCCTACTACAGCACGCACACCGCCACCGACGGCAAGGTCCGCCGCGTGCGCGTGTCGCTCACCGGCGGCCGTCAGGCCGACCTGGCGTACCAGCAGGCGTACTACGGCGAGAAGACGTTC
>Ga0075418_10007613_pt1 | contig 12194 bp, 8 predicted proteins | sample SoiMetdeltSBSDD2_FD_81776 | JGI IMG/M metagenome (GOLD analysis project Ga0075418, IMG submission 81776) | Bulk soil microbial communities from a Populus tree surrounding site in Tennessee, USA - Soil MetaG P. deltoides SBSDD2 | ecosystem: Environmental > Terrestrial > Soil > Tree plantation...
CACACCTACTGACATTAACGGCGGTATCTGGCAGGCAGGATCGGGACCTGCGAGCGACGCGCTCGGCAACATCTACGTGATGACGGGGAACGGCAAGTTCAACGCGAACACCGGTGGGAAGAATTTCGGCGACAGCTTCGTCAAGCTCAGACTCGAAGGGAACGCGCTCGTCGTCAAGGACTACTTCACGCCGTGCAACCAGGCTCTGCTCAATAAGGCCTGCGGTGGTCCGGGGCGCTGCGATCTCGATCTCGGATCGGCGGGTCCGTTGCTCGTGCTCGGGACCAACCCCGAGCTGCTCATTGGCGGCGGCAAGGACGGCAACATCTACGTCGTCGACACCTCGAACATGGGCCATTTCATTGCGCCGGCGGGCCCGCCGAAGATGGACTGTCCAAATCCTAACGCCGTACAAGCCATCATGGGCCCGCAGTCACAGTTCGGCGGCGAAGGAGTGGTCGGCAATATCCATGGTTCACACGTTATGTGGCAAGGCCCCGGTGGCATCCGAGTCTACGTGTGGGGAGAAGAAGATGTGATGCGGGCGTATGAGTTCAAGAATGGACAATTACTCACCCCGCCGTCGAAGAGCCTTTACCATGCGCCGCCAGGTATGCCGGGGGCGATGCTCTCGATTTCAGCCGACGGCAACAAAGCCGGCACCGGCATCGTCTGGGCGTTGTTGCCATATGCCGGGGATGCCAACCAGATGCGCGGAGTACAGGCACAGCTTCTCGCGTTTGATGCGCAGGACATCAAGAACGATATCTTTCGCAGTTCGCCACCGGACGATCCAACCGGACCAAATGCTGTCGGACTCTTCGCCAAGTTCGTGCCGCCGACAATCGCGAACGGAAAGGTATTTGTCGCGACGTATGGCGATCACGAGAACCCGCCGGGCCCCAAGCGGTACTTGGAAGGTGACAAACCGCCGAATGACAGTATCCCGAAGAATTTTTATGTTGCCGTTTATGGCCTGAAGGACTGAGTCGCCAAAGACTAACCGTAGAGAAGGAGGCCGCGGACCGAAAGGCGTTACCGAGCGCTTAACCGCCGGAGAGCCATGCCGCAATCGCGGCGAATCCGCTGACGGCCAACGGCCCCACGCAGATGAAAATCAGAAACGCCACAAGCGAGCGCCAGCGCGCGTGAATTCCCAGTCCCTGCCGGTAAGCGCCCCACGACGCGATGAGCCACGCCAACAACAGCACGTGAATCAGCAGCATGGTGATGATTCCGGCCATCGCAATGGACCCTCCGGCACGGAAACCCTGATCGATGAATTGCGCCGCGTCGAGCCACTTGGCTGCCATATCCCCTTCGCGAGTTACGGTGTCGTGCAGCCGCTCAAAAAACTTCGGATCGACAAGAGCAAGCGGCAACGCGATCGCAACGAAGCCGGCGTCAATGAGCAGAGTAGTGACGGCCGACTGATAGCACAGGGGAACCGCGATTCGTCGGTACTCGGGTGACGCACCAACGAGGCGCCACGCGAGATACATCGGCAGTGATGTCGCGAGGGTAGCAACGACGCCGACGACGAGCCCCGCGCCAAGCAGCCCTGGTAGCGAAAGCCTCTCGGGCATCACCAGATCGAGCATGCCGAGCGATCCGAGCAACACTGAGAGCGATAGAAATGTCAGGGCTCGGGTCAGATCCTGAGTCCGTCCCAGGTTGTGGCGGCCGATCAGCGTCTTCGGCTTGGCGAGAAGAAATAGGAGATCGGGTAGGTAGTCTCGAATCGCGGCGAAGACACCTTTGAGCCAGGCGTTCGGAGCGGGTGCCGACGTACGCTCGACGTCATACCGGTGCTCGAGATGTTTAGCCAGTTGCTCGACGTCATACCTCCACGTGCGATCCGCGACTTCGAACGCCTGGAGTTTGGTTAGCGGCGCCAGCGTTTGCGGCAGTTCGTCGGAGGATGGCATTGCGGCGCCGTCAACCAGGATTGGAATCACCCCGATCCGTTCGGCAAACGCGATCTCAATCTCTCGTCGGACGTAATCTTCGGGCTGAGCCACCCGACGAATGCCGGTCGCGTCAGCGACGCTTGCCCACTTGCGGCCGATGACGACGAGCTCAACCGCGGCTGCCCGCAGCGCGTCCACGATCGAGCGGTCGAAGTCGGCGCCCCCCTCGATCGCGTCAACGTCCCGAAACAGCTGGTCCCGCCCGAAGAAATCGACGAGGTCATCCGACAATCGACCCGCTGCCATCAGACTGTCGGTGCGGCGATAGCTGACAAAAATTCCAGCCATTGCTGTTCACGCGGCAACTTGGAACGTTCGCCGCGCCCTTGTTCCCGATTACGGCGCGAGCATGCAGAGTGCCACTTGCTCTCAACGATGATAGACGACGGTTAGTGCTTCGATGGTGCATCCAAAGACGATGGGAACCCGATACCCGGTGGACCCGTGACATGTCGCGGGTCTCCGTCGCGGCCATGCGATCGAGGTCGTGGTTGCGCACCGTGATGGACCAGTACGTATGTACTGACATCATTTCTTGAATCCCAAGTTTTGACTTTGCCACGCGGCGTCAGACGATCTATGTCTTCCAGTGGGTTTCCGGAAGACGTCGAAGACAAATGGAAATGACTTCACAAGGATGTGAGCGATGGGCGATTCCCCCGTGCTCGAAATCGCGCTTGGCCTGCTGTTCCTCTTCACCTTGTTCAGTGTGCTCGTCTCGGCGGCCAACGAGGTGATCGTCGGGTTCTTCAAGTCGCGCTCGGCCAGCCTGTGGGACGGCATCCTTACGCTCTTCAACAACGACGATAACCTACGCGCAAAGTTTTTCGCGCACCCGTTGATCAAATCGCTCGAGCCGCCGAAGTCAATTGGGTGGATGCTCAACAGCACCAGGCGGAATATTCCGTCGTACATCGAGCCGCGAACGTTCGCGATTGTATTGCTCGATCTCTTAAAGAACCCGCGTGGCGTGCTCGAAGGACTGGAGCGTGAGCTCACGCGGACGCTCGCGGCGATCCGTAATGGAGACACCTCTCGACTGGTCCAAGCGGAAGCTCACTTGCGCAGGCTCGCCGGCCAGGTGGATACCACAACCGATTCTGGCAAGCAGCTCGTCGCGGACATTAACGATGTCTGCGCATCGTTCTCGACGGTGAGCACAAATGCGACCGGCGTCATGGCCGCCGTCGACGGTTTGTTGACTCGTTTGCCCGCGCATCAACGAACCGCGCTCGACGCGTGCATCGAAAATGCGGCGCCCAAGCTCGCAGGCACGCTCAAGACACTCGCGGACACTGCCGCCGGTAATATCGAGGCGCTTGGTGACGAGATCGAAGGGTGGTTCAGACAGGGTATGGACAGCGTGTCCGGCTGGTACAAGCGCTGGACGCAGGCGGTGCAATTCGGGCTCGCGCTGCTGCTCGCCGCTGCAGTCAACCTCGATGTCATCCGGATCGCCGTGGCACTTCAAGCGGATACTCAGTTACGACACGCCACTGCTGCTCAGGCGGTCGACGTCACGAGAAATCAGGCGGTCGCGCCGCCGAATGTCGTTCCGGCCGACAGCCAGGCGCAATACAGGGAGGCATTGGCCAAATTAAATGCCACCACTCTGCCGATGGGTTGGGAAGGAAACTCCGTTGACTACTTTTACCAGCACCCGTTCTGGGTCGTTTTCGGCTGGCTGATTGCCGCCGTTGCGGCATCTTTCGGCGCGCCGTTCTGGTTCGACCTGCTCAAGCGTGTCGCGAACCTTCGCGGATCGGAACCAAACCCGGAGGAACGGAAGTCGAAGACACGTCAAACGTGAGCGGCAGCAGAACCGTGATGCAATCACCCATGGAAAAGAGTTAAGTTCACACAATCGTGGCACTGCCTCTCTGCTTCGTCCTCATGCCCTTCGGTCGCAAACCTGATGCAGCCGGACGCCTCGTCGATTTCGACGCGGTCTATCGCGATCTCATTGCGCCGGCGATTGCCGACGCGCAGCTCGAACCGCTGCGCGCCGACGAAGAGATGACTGGCGGCATCATCCACAAGCCGATGTTCGAGCGGCTGATTCTCTGTGAATACGCCGTGGCTGATCTGACCACCGCGAACGCTAACGTGTTTTACGAGCTGGGCGTGCGCCATGCCGTCCGTGAGTGGAGCACGGCGCTGATTTTTGCGGCGGGCGGCAGCCAACTCCCGTTCGACGTCGCGCCGCTTCGTGCGATGCCGTACAAGTTGACGGCGGCGGGCATTCCAGACGATGTGCCGGCGACGCGCGCCGCACTGGCGAGCCGGCTCGACGCCGCACGGCAAGCCACGGCAGACAGTCCTATATATCAGCTCGTCGAAGGCTTTCCCGACATTCAGCGTCTCAAGACCGACGTGTTTCGCGACCGTGTCCGCCTCTCGCAGCAAGCTAAGGCGCAGCTCGTGGCTGCGCGCAAGAAAGGTGTCGACGGCGTCCGCGCAGTGGAAGCTCAGCTCGGGACGATTTCGGACGCCGAGTCAGGGGTGGTGATCGATTTGTTCTTGTCCTATCGCGCGGTGAAGGCGTGGAACGACATGATTGGCCTCGTCGATCGTATGGCACCGCCGCTCGCCAGAACGGTGATGGTACAGGAGCAGCTCGGACTCGCCTTGAATCGAGCGGGCCGGGTCGACGACGCGGAACGCGTGCTGACGGCATTGATCGATGAACGAGGTCCGAGCAGCGAAACTTACGGACTGCTCGGCCGCGTGTACAAAGATCGCTGGGAAACGGCAGTCAAGGCAGGGGAGCCTCTGGTGGCGCGCTCACTCCTGGGGAAAGCAATCGCCGCGTACCTCAAAGGTTTTGAGACGGATTGGAGAGACGCGTATCCCGGCGTGAACGCTGTGACGCTGATGGAGACAAGGGATCCGCCCGATGAGCGGCGGCACGCGCTGATCCCAATCGTGCGGTATGCCGTCGAGCGGCGAGTGGCTGGCGGCAAGCCCGACTACTGGGATCACGCGACGTTGGTGGAACTTTCCGTGCTTGGCAGGGATGAGGAGCAGGCAACCGCTTCGCTTGGCGATGCGCTCGCCAACGTTCGCGAGGCTTTCGAGCCTGAGACGACGGCGCGAAATCTCCGTCTCATTCGCGAGGCGCGCGAACGGCGCGGCGAGCAACCTGCGTGGGCGACGGAAGCGGAAGCGGCGTTGGACCGAAAGGCTAAATCGTTGATCTAGTTCGCCGCTCACCGCAATCCGATCCCATAACGCCCAGGTGCCAGGACGTCAGCAGGATCGATGGCGGCCTTTAGCGCATTGACCAACTGCTGAAAGGCTGGGGCGCGATTGAGAATGCGATCGCTGTAAGCGACGCTCGTCCGATACTGCGGGAACCCATCTCGCTCGGCCACATCCGTCACCGTGTCATACAGAGCCTGTGCGCGCGCTGATTCATCTGGACTGTCCTTGTCGTAGAAGATCTCTACCAGACCCAGAGCAGTTCGCGCATTCACCATGATGAAGGTGATTGACAGGTCGAGACCGTGTGACTCGAAGCAGTCGCGACAAAGCGCGACAAGACGGGCCGAGTCCTTCCCCGACATTGGACAAGCAACTGCAAGCCACATCAGGCCGGCTCCGTCGCGAGCGGGGTCAACATCTCTCTTGGGTCGTCCACGGCGCGACTTGAAGTAAGCAAATCCGACGATGTCCTCTCCCGGGATTCCCTTGAGGATTGGGTAAATGTGACGGATGACGCCTAACTTTTCGATCGAGGCGCGAAGCAGGACGGGCATCACTGACGCCACCACTGAGTTTCCGCGGTGGCGGTCCCAGAAACCGGTCAGGGCGCTAAGTACGCCGAAGCTCCTGTCGTTGAGGAGCGTAACCCTTCCGAACCGGGATAGCTCTCGCTTGATAAGTCGACGACTCCCACGCACGTGAGAAGCCGGTCCGTATAGCCCGCCGCTTACCGTCCACGGTGCGATCTTGTATTTGCGCCTGAGCGCCGCTCGCATGTCAGGCGACAGGTGCGTCGCCCCGCCCAACATGTCGTACGGATATTGGATCATTTGAGCGAGGAGCATGACGTCATTGACGATGTGAACGTTGCTCGAGATAACCCTGCGAAGCACCAGTTGTCTCAGCGTGTCGACCAATGCCGCTTGGTTCCCCTCGTCTTCAACCTCACAGAGAAAGCACCCAAATGCATCGGGTGTGGGCATCAGCCAGACGCCAGCCTGGGTGACGATGCCGAAATTGGACTGACTGAACAGTCCTTCGAGGTACGGACCGGTCCCCCATTTGTGGAGATTCCACGTCCGACTTCCCTCCGGGCCGCCCCCGGTACGGACGATGTCGCCAGTTGGCAGAACCACCTCCATGCCGCATAGGTGCGCAAAGTGATCCCAGTACGGCGTGTAGCCGACGCCTCTCTCGAGAGCATTGCCAATGACGCTGCCCTTCGGCGTCGAATCAGTACAGTCCGCCCACAGACTGATTCCGTTTGTCTTCAAGTAGGTGTTAAGTTGCCCTTGGGTCACGCCCGGTTCGATCAGTGCGACCGCCATTCGCTCGTCGACGGATAGGATCCGGTCCATCCGATCAAGAACCATGATGAGCGCTCCCTCGCGGAACCCCATTGTCGCGCCATAACCCCAGTTCTTGCCGGCGCTGAAAGGCCACACGGCCAAGCGGGCTGCGGCCGCAATGCGAATGACGCGCGCGACTTCGTCGGTGCTCACCGGATGCACGACCGCGACACATGTCTTGTTCCAAAGACTCGTATCTCTTGAATAAGCCGCGATGCTCGTCGGGTCGGTCGAGAGATGCGCATCCCCGACGACCTCGCGTATTCGGTGCAGAGTTGTGTGGGGATCTGTCACGGGTCACCCCTTTCGCGGCTCTAGTTGTTCGGCGAGGAACTGGCGATAGGCTGGCGCGTACCTGCGTTCGAATTCGTCGAGCATCCGCCGCATGTACTCTGCAAGGTGTTTGCGTTCTCTCTGCTGCCACCGCGGCTTGCGATCGTTGTACACGCACACGGGGATGTGGCCAATGTTCGACGGTACATCCTCGCCTGGAGCGCGGCAGACGAGGAACACCGGGCGAAGCGTACCGTGGGCGATGCCGATTTCGTTATAGACGTTTGGGTTGCCGGTGGCGAGCTCGGCGAGCATCGCGCCCGAGCGAGAGATCAGTGTCAGCAGAGACAAATAGTATTCCTCGGACGTCAGCCCACCCCACGCGCGCACCGCCTGCATCCCAATGCGCCCGAGCGCCGGTCGATAAAGATCGTTGAAGTGACTGAGGTACGGCGCGCGGAAGGGCATTGCGATGAAGCACGTATCGTTGTTTGGCTTCAGTTCCTCGAGGCCGTAGGCAAGCAGTAGCGCGGCTGGGGTGAGCACGTCGTCGGCTTTCACGTGGGTAGCTCTCCGCGGCAGCGCCTCCAGCCATTCGTCGTACGCAGACGACGGTACTCCGTATCGTTCCAGCACGGGAAGCCACCGATCGCGGAGGACCTTGGCGTGCTGCGCGGTGACGAGAGCGGCGTTGCTGGCGTGCATGACCGCCATTGCGCCAAGGCCGACGAAATCGTGGAGTACGGTCGAGACCGTCTTCGTCCTGCCGAGGACGCCTTCCAGAATCGGATCGGCCTGGCGCCGGAACGCCGGCTGCGTCGGAGGGATGGTGATCTTGATTCGGACCTCGTCGAAGAAGTCCAGCACGCGCCGGCGCAATTGTGGATAGCGACCGGCAGTGTACGGGTCGCGCATCGACGTGAGAAACGCGCCGAGGGTGAAGCCGTTGTAACGGGCGCTCAGTTCCGACAATAACCCGCCTGGGAATCGTTTCGCTGCGCGCATTGGGTCTCCATCAAGGGTTCTGTTGACGCCTCATTCAGGCTACCGATGCCGTGATCCGGCGTTTCCAGAACGGATGGCGATGCAGCTTGTCGGACGCTTCTGCGTAAACGCCATCCTTGTCGCGCAACCAGCGTTCAAACTCCGCGTTGGCCCACGCGTCGTAGCGATCGAGTGTCTGCGCCTCGCCGGCAAAAAACGCATCCACCGCCTCCGACGCCGCCAGGGCGCCGTCGACGGCGCGGCGGACGCCGCTGCCCGACAGCGGATCCACGGCATATGCAGCATCGCCAATCGACAGTGACGCGCGCGTGCAGAAACGTCTGACACGGCTCGTGCGCGCGTCGATCAGACTCAGATCGAGAACGTCAGGCAGGGGAGGGAGGTGATCACGGAGAAGCCGGCTCGATGCAAATTTGCGCCTGAAGAACGACGCACGCTCCTGAGGGGTTCTCGGCAAGAGGTCGCCGTCCGACAGATACACAACCGCTCCTTGACCGGTCGCATCACATGACGAGTACCACCAGCCCTCCGTATCCGCTTCGAGCAACATGATCTGAACGGGCGATGGTGACAGATGCACCCGGCACGCGATCGCGATCAATCGATCGAAATACTGACGGTTGATTGGCGACGGCCTCAGAGTTGCTCCTGCACGCCCGCTTGCCTGGATGAGCACTGCAGCACTCACCGTCATCTTCCGTTGCTCGTCGTCCCTCAATTCGAGTGTCCAGCGGCCGCCCGGTGCTTGTGCTGCATGATGCACGGCGGTAACGGGCAAGTAGTGTGTTCCCGCCGCGACTGGGGGCGCGAGCAGTTCACGATCGAAGACAGATCGATCGACGGCGACGCCGGCGTCACAGGCGAAAAGCTGGTAATCAAAGAATTCCGGTTGGTGGTCCCAGAGCCCATGAACGCCGCGGCACACTCCGAATTTCTGCATCGCGTCACCATCGATCAGGCGATGGCAGCGCAGAAGCTGCACGGTCGCCGGCGCGAGCACTTCCACGGGTTTCCAGCGAGTCGGCAGACCGCGATCTATGAGCAGCACCGCCCGACCCGCGCGGCTCAGGAATGCAGCGCACGCGCAGCCCGCGGGACCGGCGCCGACGATGATGACGTCTCCAGACCAGCGTCGATAGGAAGTCACGGTGGGTAGTCCGCTATACGGCAGGGTCTCGAAGCGACTCTTCCTGAACCTCCTGACCGCCGACGTCTGGTCGTCTCGTGATCACACCGAGCTTCATCACACGGTTCACCAGGTCCTGGTGGCTCGTGATGTTTCTGTCCCAGTCGGGACGCGGGGGCGTCGCACTTGGGACCTTGTTCGGACGCTGCGTCGGCCACCATCCGGAGGCGCACTTCAGGAAGTCGGCCTGCCACGGCAGCGCCATTAGTCCGGTGAGATCACCCGCTGCGACTTTGGTGTGATCGAGACGGAACTCGAACGGCTGGGTGTAGATCGGGGTCTTCGTCAGAATAATTCCAGCCTCGATGCCTGGAAAGAACCCCTCGCCGACAGTTCCGTCGAGCGCCACGCGCGTGAGCGTACTCGCGGCGACGGGATCAGGCGGCGCGGCGGTGCCGAAGTCAGCGACGAAATTCCCGAGCCGATACTTCTCGAGATAATCCTTCTGCCAGGCACGGAGGCGGAACGTGTAGTCAGGATGTGTGAACGCCGTTTCGACACGGAGAATACCCGTCACTGTATTTTTCCGGCGGGTCGTGACTTGAGGCGAGTTCGACGTGTCCGACAATAGAGCGAAGTTCGATGAGATTGCCGGCCACGTCACATCGTCGTGGACCCAGCGAAGACCACGCGCACGCTTGATCAGCGGAAGAATGTGATTAGTGAACGACGGCTGCGCGGGAATTGTCGTCAGATTGGCGCTGAGCGCGGCCTGCAGCACCGTGTCGTAAAGGGTGACCACGCCGTGCACCGCCGGCGCGAAATCTGGCGGTGCGACGATCACCCATGCCGGTTCTGCGTTCGCGACGGTGCCATCGGCGAACCGGATTTTCGCCGTTACCGGTCCGTCCGAAACGTCATCGTGCCACCCGGGATTGTTGTAGAAATCGCCGCCGATCGGAGCGTTCTCGAACGTCCGGGACACACCAACCCCGCCGAGGACGAGCAGGTTCCCGCCGGAATCGAGCCGGAGTTCACCGAGCTCGACCGGATGATTCAGATATGTGCCGGCAAGCTTCACCGGTCCCGGTTGCGATCCCGAGATGTTGCGGAGTGTCGAGTCGATGATCCGATTCTCGCGGCCCGCTTGCACGACGATTGAATTCGGCGGATTGGAAGGCGGCGAGTTCGGTCTCTGGACCGCGTCCTTCTTGTTTACCAGATGCACCGACCATTCGACCGTCGCGCCCGCAGGCAGAACAGCGCGACTGCCAGGCGACGCGGCGTCGTCGAATTCGTAGAGTCGAAAGCGAGCGGCCTGCCGTTTGACCTGAAAGCTCGTCGCCGCATTGCCGTTGTTCCCGGTCTTGTACTCGGTCACCGGTGTTTCGGTGCCGTTGCCTTGGAGCTCCGTACCAGGCGATTCGGGAACTTCCGCGGCGATGAAAAATTCCGTCTCGCTGTTACCGATGCGCGCGATGCCGATGGGCGGGTAAATCCTGTACTGCATGGTGATCTCCCAGGGAGGATACGCGAAGGCTATGTGCTGAGGCCGGCCTGAATCAGCGTTCGACGCACCACATCGCTCTGTTCGATGTTGCCGATGCGAATCGAGCCGTCGAAGTCGAGGATGTCGCCGGTGGAAGAATCCTGGAACTCAGGACTGTTGCGAATGGCCTGTACGATCTCGTCTTGCGCGGCCAGCAGCCGCTCGTGACGCCGCCAGCGGTCCGTGTCCTGCTCCGGAAGATCTTCGAACTGGATCCCGAATGGCGGCGCGGCATCAGTGGCGCCGACCATGTCTCTGATCGAGATCAACTGCTCGATGAGCTCCCAGGCGAAATGCATGTTCGCATAGGCCAGCCCGATCAACCCCTTTCGAGTTGGGGATGTGTTCGGAGTCGCAAGGCCATGCCACAGATCCAGCAGCAGCAAGTTGTAACGGGTGTCGAACAGCTCGGCCCACAGTTTCGCGTATGGCGTGAGGATGGCCGCGCTCGTTCCAGCGTCCGGCGCCGGCGCCAGGCGGGCGACGGGATTGACAGGTAGCGCGGTGATTTGCAGCTGGCCGGCTTCAAGCGCGTCGAGCAGTTCCAGGAACTCGAAGAAGTGTGAGTCGTGCGTGGTGCCGAGACCTTCGCCTTGCTCTGAAATGGCGCTGATCAGATCGCGGGCTGCCCCACCGTTCGAGACTGGGCTGAGGATGAAGCCGGTCACGCTCCCCTTGACCCAGTCGCCGCGCGTCGCTTCACCTTCGGCAATAACCGCCGGCTTGGTGAAGTCCTTCGGATCGAGATGCCAGCCGGCCTTCAACCCGACCGCGGCGCTGGGCGACAGATCGTAAGGTGGCACCGGCGTATCGTCGGTCTGAAACAACCAGAACAGCTTTGCGTACAACGCGCCCACGCGATGAGGCGTTGCATGTGTGGCATTCTTTGCGATCACGACCAGTTCGTCGACGCGCTGGCGCAATTGCGGATCGGGAATGTCCGCCGGCATTTCAGCGACGACAAATTTCGCGAGCGCATCAGAAGAGATGGGTTCCAGGACGAGTGGGATTGGATTGCCGGGACTCGCGGCCCGGATGCCGTCCCGGCCGAAGTGCAATTCGTCGGGGCCGCCGACCAGTAAAAGCAGGTTTTGCACGGAGATGAGATGTCCCATCTCCTGCACGGCGACACTGAAGACCTTGGTCCGGTCGCTCACACCGCCGGTCGCGGCTGGCAACGACGCGGCGGCGTAGAGGTACTGCACCATCAGCGAGTGCTCGATCTCCGCCGCGAGCTGGAGCAAGCCGATCGCTTCCTCTTTCGGAGTGGTCGCGCCCGTGACCTCTGGCGTGCCGACTTGCTCGAGAATCCGCCTTATCGAAGGTCTGGCGGACACCGGCGTCGAGACCCGCTCCAGGGTAACCAGCGGCGGTGACTCGTCGCGCGGCTGTATGGCAACCCGCGCGCGCGGCGTCGTCGCATCGGCCGGGGCGGCGCCGCGATTTTGGCCCGGTTCCCACTGAATCGAGACTCGTCGTCTGGGCATGGGAAACGTTGTCCCTGTAACCGCCGCGCGCGTGACCAGATTGGTCGCGGAGCGTGACTGGAGTTCGAACTACCTCGCTGCGACCCCTTCCGCGATCCGTTCGGCGATCGCCGCGATCGTCATGCACGGATGGAAACCGATCGCGGTCGGCACGACCGATCCGTCTGCCACGAACAGGCCTGGATGGCCGAATACTTCTCCTTCCGTCGACACGACGCCGCGCGACGGATC
>Ga0075418_10007614_pt1 | contig 12194 bp, 6 predicted proteins | sample SoiMetdeltSBSDD2_FD_81776 | JGI IMG/M metagenome (GOLD analysis project Ga0075418, IMG submission 81776) | Bulk soil microbial communities from a Populus tree surrounding site in Tennessee, USA - Soil MetaG P. deltoides SBSDD2 | ecosystem: Environmental > Terrestrial > Soil > Tree plantation...
CCTGCGGGGAGGGTCAAGCAAGCCTGGACGGTACCCTTCCGGCTCACTCGAGCCAGTAGGGCGCCCTGCGGGCGCGCTCGCGCTCGCGGAACGCCGTCAGCTCTTCGCGCAGGGCGGAGATGATCGGCTGCCTTCCGAACCGCGCTTCCAGCTCGGCAATCCCCCGGGCCACTTCGCCCTCGAACGCCACGAGGCGGTTGCGCGCGATCCTTCGCGCCGCAGCCAGGACTTCGGGGGTGGCCGCTCCGGGCGCCGCTTGTGCCGTGGCGCATGCCTCTCCCAGGAACTCGAAAGCTTTCTTCTTCGCGAGGCTCGCGTCGAACGCGGCGGCGAGGTTGAGCGCGTGCCGCACCCGATCGACTGGATCCGACGACGCTTTCATTGCCGCCAGCTCCGCGTCGAGCGCCCTGGGATCTTGGAGCCCGAAAGCATAGAGCGACGCCGCGCGCTCGACGGTCACCTCGGCGGCAACCTCCGCCGATAGCGGTGGATCGAAATAGTCCTTCAGGTCCTCGACGCGGCTCAACTCGAGCGCTGCGAAGCTGAGCCGCGAGAGCGCCGGGCCCTCGTAGCGCCGGAGGAGGCGCCGATCTCCGCTGGTGTAGCTCAGAATCTGGCGGTCGTCGTCGTACGGCGGGGGCGCCTCGAGCCTGCGGACGTCTTCGGGACCCATCAAGAGCAGGGCGAGAACGCCCTCGAAAGAGGCAATGTCGTGCTTCGAATACGGGCTCCAGCGTTGGCCCTCGAGCAGCCGCTCCGTGCGAAACACTTTCACGCGCTCCCGGATGGCGTCGAGCGGGATCTTCGGCTTCGCCAGGTAGCTCACGACCATGAAATCGTCGCCGAACACTTTCACGACGAACGTCTCCGGGAAAACATCGGCCTGGGTCCGTATGATCCCGCAGGCGTCGTGCGGAGTGACGCGGTAGAGGGGAAGCCATTGCATGAAGACGCCGCCTTCCCGCAGGATGCGCCGCGCCTCCCGGTAGAATTCGACCGAGTAGAGGCTGGCGACGCCTTCCGCCGTGGGCGGCGGGGGCTCCATGGAGATCACGTCGTACGATCCATCCGGCGCCCGGTCGACGAAGTGGCGCCCGTCGTCGAGGTGGACTTTGACTCTGGAGTCCTGGCCGAGCCTGTGCTGGTAAGGCGCGAAGCTCCGGAGGGACAGGTCGACGATCTCGCTCGAGATGTCGACCACGTCGAGGCTCTCGATCGGATAGAGAAGCAGCGCCCCGAAAGATTGCCCCGAGCCCAAGCAGATGCCGAGGCACCGCTTCGGCAGCCCGGTTCCCGGGTAGAAAAGCACGGGCACGTGCCCCTGCACGGCCTGGGACGAGAAGCTCTTCTTGTAGGCGACCGCCAGACAGACGTTCCCCGAGCCGATCCTCGCGCTCTCGTCGTTCTCGAAGAGAAACGACGTCGTCAACGGACCTTCCACGACCTGCGTGAGCGGCATGTGCCCTGGACGCGGCGCGGGCTTGGCGTCGGGGTCGTAGCCCATCTCGGGGTCGCGCCCGTAGCCATGAAACTTGATGGTGTAGGGCGTCACGTCCTCGCGCCGCAGGAAGAGCAGCGACGCCAGGAGCCCTGCCGCGAGGAGAGCGAGCAGAGCCGGGTGGGGCCAGCGCCGGCCGCCAGCCGGCGAAGGCATCGGATCCAAGCGCCGCTCCCTCCGTCCGGGCGGCGCATCGAGTCGTGCGCTCTCCGAGCGGTCCCGGAAAGCCGCAGCGGCTCCGAGGCCGAGCGACCCCGCCGCGAGGACAAGCAACGTCCCGTTCAGTCCGAGCCACGGGATGCACCCGTAGCCGACGGCGAAGCCGCCCGCGCTCGATCCCAACGTGTTCCAAAACACGAGCCTGCCGGATGCTGAGCGTAGCGATTCGCTCGACCGTGACGCCGCAGCGATGATCGAGGGCAGCCCCGTCCCCAGAAGCAGCACCGGCAAGAAAATGACGAGCCCGACCTGGAAGAACGGAGCGAAAAAGATGGCGTCGAGGTCCTCGCTCGCGAAGCGGAAGTAGTGGGGATTTCCGGGAGGGAGGCCGATTTCCAGCGTGTCGATGGCCACGGGTGGAGACACTCCCGGCTGGGCCTCGATCGAGTAGCGATACTCCGCGGCACGCCACGCCTCGAGCGTGTTGAGCGCGAGAATTGGCGCAAGGGCCTGCGCGACGCACAGCACCCGGAGCGGCCGGAGCCCCGCTTTGAGGAGCGGGCTCAGGCCGAGGCTGCCCATGCCGAGCGCTAGCAAGTAGACGGCGAGGAGGACCGCGGTCAAGTAGACCGTGCCGGTGTTGAAGAGGGAGAAGTACCTCGCCCAGGCCACCTGGTAGCCGATCGCGATGAAGCCCGAGGCAAAAGCCGCCCCGAGGAAAAACCGCGGGACGATTGCCGGAGTCTCCGTCGCGTGGAGCGGCGCGCGGTTCCTGAACGCGGCGATCGCCACGACGCCGATCGCAAGGTTTCCAACGCCGAAGAGACGGCTCGATCCGTTCATGCCGGCGCCCGGGATCGTGAAATAAGACGTCACGAGCACGCCGGCGACGGCGCCGAGGATATTCAAGCCGTAGAGGAGGCTCGTCCTCGATCCCACGGAAGCGTCTTTCTCGACGAGGCCGTCGAGGAGGAGGGGTAGCGTTCCGCCGAGGAAGAAAGTAGGCGGCAGGAAAAGCAAGAAGAGGAGCGTGAAGCGGAGCGCGAACAGACCGGCGCCTGAGCCCTCGAAGAACGGGTAGAGGGCTCCGTACGCCGCCTCGAGGCCACGGAAGAGCTCGGGGAAAAAAAGCGCGAAGACGCCCACGGCCACTTCGAACAGCCCGTAGACGAAGAGCGGCGAGCGCCGCCGGGAGATGCGGCGGCGCCCCACGAAGAAGCTGCCGAGGCCGAGCCCCAGGAAAAAAGCAGTGAGCACGGTCGACAGCGCGATCTGGCTGGCCCCCACGACGAGCGCCGCCTTGCGGATCCAGACGATCTCGTAGCCCAGACCGAGCGCGCCCGAGAGGAAGAAAAGCACGGTCGCGAGCGCGAACGCCGAGGTGCCGGGGCGGGTCATGGAGTGCTGAAAGTAGCACTCTTCGCCGGCAATGCAACCTGCCGGACGAACGACCGGCCGTTCTATCTCTCGAGCTCTGCCGGAGCGCGGTTAATCCCGCGAGCAGTCGAGCGCGTCGGTCGTGGGGTCGGGGGCGGCCAGCGGGAAGGGCTGCGCCGGCGCGGCGCCACCCTGAAAGAGGTACGCGAGCACGAGGATCGCGTCCGAAATGGAGGTCACGCCGTTGTCGTCCGCATCGATGGCGTCCTCGCAATCCGAAGCGATGCCGCCGAAGAGGACGAACAGCGTCTTGACGGGATCCGCGATATCGACGCCGCCGTCACCGTTGGCGTCGCCGCGGATGAAACCGCCAGGACCCGAGCTCACCACGGAGTTACCGATCAGCTCCAGATCGAAGCTGAGGTCGGACGAGTCGACGGTGGCCTGATGCACTTCGACGGCGATGACGTTCCGGCCCGCGCGCAAGCTGCCTGCGTCGAACTCCTTGGCGAAGTAGTTCGTCTCGGACGTGGAGGAGCTCGTGGCGTGCGTCCCGTACTCGATCGTCCCATCCGGCATGTTGCTCCGGAAGACCTCGTCGCCGTTGATGTACACGACGGCGCCGTCGTCCCGCAGCAACCGGACGATGAGCGTATCGAAGATGGAGGGATCGTCGACGTCGAAATCTCTGCGGAAATACGTGGTCGGAAAGCGACTGTTGGACGGGCCTCCGTTGATGGGGGTGGGCTGATTGTCTCCGAAGCCGAGCACCGCTCGGCCCGACGGCCAGGAGGCGTCGTCGTAATCGAGCTCGCGCCAGGCGGTCTCGAGGTTCGTTCCGGTGTCCCTGTACTTCCACTCCGAAGCCCGCGCGATGAGCGTCACGGCGGTGATCTTCAGGTAAGTCGCGCTCGCGTTCCCGGTGATCTCGGCGTTGACCGGGGCGGACAGGGTCACGACGATGCGCCCGTGCTGCGCGAGGTCCGGGATGGCGGGGAAAATCCGCCGCACCGTCTCTCCGGCGAGGAAAGTCACCGTGCCGGTCTCGAGCTGCCCATTCTCCGAAGTCACGGTGTACGTCGCGGAGACCGTCCGCGGCGCGAACGTGCTCAGCCGCACCGGGACGCCTTCCGCGAGCTTCTCCTGGTCGAGATGCGTCTCTCGGAGCGCGATCCCCATGCCGACCACCGTCGCCGGCGTCGGCAGGAAGGGCTCGAGCTCCGCGGCGTCGGTCGCGGGGTTCCACACGGCGTTGTCGGGCAGCGCGGGGTGCGGATTCGTGATCCGGTTCGCGTGCAAGTCGACCTGGGCGAGCCGCTCCGTCCAGTCGCTCCAGTTCTTGAGGAACACGTCCCGGTAGTTGTAGAGGATCAAGGAGTCGGTGATGCGGAGGAAGCCGTTGTAATCCCAGTCGTAGTTGTCGCCGAAGCGGGCTCCCGTCGCGTTGCCCGTGCTCAGGATGCGCGTGGCGGTGACCATGGGCTCTCCAAAGCCGCACTCGATCCCTTGGCCGCAGTTGATCGCGACCGTGTCCGACACGGTCGGTGTGCGCGTCTCGGACCACGCCATGCCTTCGTGGAAAGTCGATTCGACCCAGCATCCTTTGACGGTGACCGGGCCAGCGCTTCCCGAGCCTGCGTCCATGCCATCGTCGAGCGACCAGCCGACGAGGCAGTTCGTCAGGAAGTGCGCGCCTCCTGTCATGTAGATCGCGTCATTGTCCTGGTCCGCGAACGGCGCGCCGTCGTAGGGGAACTCGATCACGGCCGAATCGGTGAAGTTCACCGCGCCGCCGTTGTACTGCCCGGCCGTGATGAACCGCTGGATCAGCGTGCGCTCGAGGGTAAAAAACCCGCTTTCGCCGTGCCCCGCCTGGCCCCTGCCGTCGATCAAGGCGCTGTCGGTGAGGTTAGCGCGCGCTCCGTTCGAGACGTAGAAGCAGGGCTGCTCGTCGCGATGGCTGCTGCCCATGCCGGGGTTGTTGCCGAACCAGTCCTGGTCCTGTCCGCTGCCGGTGAAAATCCCCCCGGTCACCTCGGCGCGGGACGCTGCGGCGTTGAGGACAATGCCGCCCCACGGAGAGCTATCGTCGAGCGGGAGGAAAGTCGCCGGCTGCGCGATGGTACCGTTCACGCGCAGAGTCCCTGCGACCAGGATGTCGACGCCTCCTGCCAGTGCGACCACGCTTCCCGCCTCGACAGTCAACGTGACGCCGGCAGGAATCGTGAGATTTCCCGTGACGCGCACGCGAGCGTTCGCCCCCCAACTTGCGGTCGCCGCGACCGTGCCGGAAACGTTGGTCCAGCTCGTCGACGAGTCGATCACAATGTCCTTCTCCGCCGACACGGTCTGGATGTGCGGCGCGTACGTCAGCGACGCTCCCTGCGATGCCGCCGGGAGGTGCCCGGAGCCCACTCCGCGTCGGAGGAAAACCTCGGCGGCGAAAGGCGCAGCCGACACGACGGGCCCGTTCACACCAACGCGCTTTCCGGTCGCATCGTCCAGCACCCAGAGGACCACCGGGATCCTCAGGCCCTGCGGGAACGACGCCGGAGCCATGACTTGCAGGTGAGAGCCCGCGAACTCGGCGGCCGCGGAAGGTATGCTCGGATACGGCACCCAGGGCGGAAGGCCCCACTCACTGTCGGCTCGCTCGCTCGAGCGGACGATGAACTGGATGACGACGCTCGCGACGGGGTCGGGGCCCCCATTGAACTGTTCTACGCTGAGCTCGTGGTAGTCGGGGTTGTCGACGTCGTAGAGCTGTCCCGTGGGGATCTCGACGCCGTCGAGTGCCGCCACCGTCGTCACGCCGGCGGTCGGAGGCACCGTGAAGCTCACGTGATCCGCGTAGACGGTCTGGTCCGTCAGGCCGCTGACCGTGATCTGGGCGTCGATGCGGGAGGTCGGCGAGAGCGCCAGCGCCGCGGCCAGGGTGAACAATGCCTTCAACCCGGCGAGCGGGAGGGACGGAGAACGGTGATGAGCTCGTGAATACATCGCGGATCCTTTCTACGGCCTCGTCAAGACCCTCGCAAAGCTGGATTTCACTGGAATCCAGGTCTACGTCCAGATCGTGCAAGTTTTCTGGCTGGAGGCAGCATGTCAAGCGGCATCTGGCACGCTGTGCGCCGAATGTCGCGGGTCGCCGCCGGGCGGGTCGAAGTTTCTACGAGATCTCCGGCCTGGGGGCCAGAGCGCGGCGCAGCTCGTCGAGGCGCTCTTCGCCTTCGGCAACGCAGCGGTCTCGAAAGGCGCCCATACGAACAGATAGCTCGTCCCGCCGCGCGAGCGCCGATCGGATGCCATCTCGAAGCGATTCCGGCTCGTTCGCGGCGAAGACGGCGCCGCCGCTGAAGTACGCCTCGAGCGTCGGCATGCGGGAGAGGAGCAGCGGTTTCGCGAGAGCTATGGCCTCCTGCGCGCCGTAGAGGAGCGTCCCGCCGCGCGTCGTCAGCGCGACGATCAGATCGGCGCTGATGAGGAGCGCGAGGTAATCTTTCTCGCGCAGGAAGCCGGTCAACTGCACGTTCGTCGGCAGGTCCGAGTGGAGCTTTTCCGGTGGCCGCCCCGTGACGAAGAATTCCACGGAGGGCAGGTCTTTCGCCGCTGCGAAGAAAGTGTCAAAGGGCTCGTCCGACTTGAACGAGCAGATGTAGACGACGCGCTGGGCCCCCGGCGCCGCGCCCTTTCGGCCAGGGGGCCGCGGGCCCGCCAGCGCAGGTAGGTCGAGGGGCGGCAAGCTCGGGAAAACGAACGTGCGGGCGTGCCAGCGCTCCGCCTCGCGAGCGTTCTCTCGATTGTGGACCAAGTTGATCGTGGCGTGGCGAGCGAAAAACCCCTGGAGCCGGTCCCAGCGCTGCCAGGAACGCTCGAGAAAGCACCCGGAGTGATGGTCCACGACGTAGCGCGCACGGAAGAGAGATGCATAGAGCCAGACCGGAGCGACGGCAAAGACGGGCGGGCTCGTGACGAAAACGACCGCCGGCCTTTGTTTCAAGAGGAGGAAGAACGTGCGCACGGCCTGCAGAAAGTACTTCCAGATCGTGAGCAGCAACGGCGTGCCGGCGTAGAAGTACCGGACGGTGTAGCTCGGCATTCCGAGCTTCGCTGCGATCGTGTCGGCGCGGCGCAGCTTCGCCCAGGAGACGAACATCCCCCGGCGCAACGGCAGCGGCGCCGTCGAAGCCGCAGCGGTGGGCGATGCCTGCGAAGGCCGGTGAGCTTCGGATGTCACGTCGTGCGCTCCGTTCTCTCGACACGCCCCGCGAGCCCCGCCCGCGGGGAAGCCGGAGCGGCCTCCAGCCCCAGGGCCCGGCAGTAGGATTCGAGCAGGGGAGCCTCGGAGTACTTCCACGCCAGCTGCTCTTCGACTCGACGGCGCCCCTCGAGGGCCATCTTCCGTCGCAGCGGAAAATCATCGGCGAGGCGCAGGATCTCGCGGGCCAGCGCAACGGGGTCGGAGCCACTCGCGTAGAGCGCCGCGTTGCCGCAGGACACGCGCGTCTCGATCAGGTCGAAACACACGACGGGCTTCGCGAGCGCCATGTACTCCATCACTTTGTTCATCGTGGAGACATCATTCAGAGGGTTGCGCGGGTCGGGCTGGCAGCCCAGGTCACAGGCACGCAGCTCCTTCTGGACAGCCTCGTCCGAGATCCGCCCCGTGAAGCGCACCGCGCCGTCGAGGCCGAGCTCGGTCGCAAGTCGCTGCAGGGCCGCGAAGGAGTCGCCTTGGCCGATCAGCACGAACTCGACGTCCTTCCGATTCAGGTCGACGCGGATGTGCCTCGCAGCGCGCACGAGCTGGTCTACGCCGTCCTGGGGGTTCATGTTGCCGATGTAGCCGACGCGCACCGGCGACTTGTCCACGGGTTCGGGGAAATCGTGGAATCGCTCCAGGTCCGGGCCGTTCCGGACCACGAGGACCGAGTCGGGCGAAACACCCCCGCGCTCGATTGCGACGCGCCGGTAGGACTCGTTCGTGGACATCAGCCGGTCGGCCCAGCGCAGGGAGCGCCTCTCGCACCAGGAGAGGACGCGGTAGAGGAGGCCCGCCCGCCGGCCGTACTGGGTCTCGAACAGCTCGGGGCACAGGTCGTGATGGTCGAAAATGTATCTTTTCCCGAACAGCTTGAAAAACACTGCGATCGGGAAAAGCACGTCGGGCGGATTGCAGAGCTGAATCACGTCGAAGCCGCGGCGAATGGAAATCCACAGAGATAGGAGCCAGCCAAAAAAGAGCGAGCAGGAGTATTCCGTGATGTGCCCCAGCGTGGCTCCGCCGATCGAGAATTTCGGGTAGCGGTAGACGTGCGTCCGGCCGACGTCACCGGCCCACTTCTCCCCGGGATAGCGCGGGCAGATCACGCTGACCTCGAACCCGGCGGCCTCGAGCGTCTTGACCTCGCGTTTCACGCGGTTGTCGAAGATGAAGCTTCCATCCTCGATGAAGATCAGCGCTCGCGGGGCCCGTCCTCGGAACGTGAGTCCCATGATCAGCGTCTACCAGCAGATGCCCTGGTAATCGGCCCCGGCCGGCTCTTTGCCCTTCAGCAGCCCGACGAGATCGAGGACGGTGCCTTTTTTCAGGAAAGGATGACCCTGGATCTTCAAGAACTCCGGCGAGGTGTTGCCGAGGACGACGATCTCCGACGCTTCCAGCACCGATTCGAGCGAGTCGGCCATGAGCCGCGAGATGTGCGGGATCTCGCGCAGGATGTACGTCTTGTTCGCGCCCACGAGGCGGTCCAGCCGGACGAGGGGATCGAACACGCGCAGGTCGTACCCCTTGCCGATCAGCTTCTCCGCGAGCGTCACGAGTGGGCTTTCGCGGAGGTCGTCGGTGCCTGCCTTGAAGCTCAGACCGAGGAGCCCGACCTTGCGCTTGCCGCTCTCGCGGATGTGCCGCATGGCAAGCTCAACGTGCGTGTCGTTGGAGGGGATGATCGCGTCGAGCATCGGCACGGCGATGTCGAGCTCCTTCGCCCGGTACGTCAGCGCGCGCAAGTCTTTCGGCAGACACGAGCCGCCGAACGCGAACCCGGGACGCAGGTACGCTTTCGAGATATTGAGCTTCGTGTCTTTGCAGACCAAGTCCATCACGGCGTGGCTGTCGGCCCCGAGCCGCTTCGCGACGCGGCCGATCTCGTTGGCGAAAGCAATTTTGAGCGCGTGGAAAGCGTTGCAGGAGTACTTGAGCATCTCCGCCACGCGGATGGGCACGACGTGAAACGGCGCATCGATCCCCTGGTAGAGCTCGCGGATGACCTCGGGAGGCTCGGCGCCTCGCGCGCCGACGAGGGTCAACGGCGGCGCGAAGAAATCGGCGATCGACGTTCCCTCGCGGAGGAACTCCGGGTTGTAGAAGACCTGGTAGGAGCTGCCCGCGGCTTTCTTGCTCGCCACCTCGAGGATCGGGATAACTTGCTCCTCCACCGTGCCGGGGAGGACTGTGGAGCGTACGACGACAGTGTGTGGCGCGCTTTTCCGGGCAAGTGCGCTACCGATGTCCCGGCTTACCGACGCGAGGTAGGAGAGGTCCAGCTTTCCGTTGGGGGCGCTCGGCGTGCCGACGCACACGATCGAGAGCTCCGTCTTTGCGACCGCATCGGCAGCATCGACCGTAGCCTTCAGGCGACCCTGCTTCACCACGGAGCTGATGAGCTCGCTGATGCCTTCCTCGATGATCGGGCTTTCGCCAGCGTTGATGTGATCCACTTTGCCCGCGTGAGTGTCCACGCCGAGCACGCTGTGCCCGTTCTTGGCGAGGCAGCCTGCGCTCACCGCGCCGACGTATCCCAGCCCGAAGATGCTGACTTTCATTGGTGCCGTTCTCCGGCGCTCGTAACGATTGGCCCGGGATGTTTTCCCGCGAGCCGGTCGAAGTTCCTGAAATCACGGCGCCGCGCATGGGCAGCCGCAGGCTCTCTATCGGTCGAAACCCGCGGCGGGGACCAACGGAGAGCCGGAAGCCTTCAGTCAAAGAACCCGAACTTCCGATAGGTTGTGAACGAGGCCGCGAGGGCGGCGAGCAGCCCGTGGATGCACATAGAAAGTCCAGGATTCGTACGGTAACCTACTCGTCAGCACCTCCCATCGCAACCGAGGGTCGGCGGTGAATCACCGCACGATTAGAAACCAGTAGTTATGCAGACCGAGGCGGCTCCCCGAGAACCTTTCACGGTCAGCGTCCTCTTCCGCTACAAGTTCACGATTTTCGCCGTTGCGGTGTTCGTGATCCTGGGCGGATACGTTCGCATCGTCACGCAGCCGAAGCTATTCGAGGCCACGGCGCGGCTGGCGGTCAGGTTCAGCGGCGAGACGCTCGCGCTGAACTCCGTGGATCGTCCTGGCTCCTTCCGCCTGCCTCTCCTCGAGGAAGAGGTGAAGGCCTACATGACGCAGCTCAAGGACCGCCGTTTTATCGAGCAGGTCCTCAACGACCTTCCCTCGGATTCCGGGCCGAACAAGGGCACCGGCGAAGTTGTCGACGAGGAGGAGTCGACGCTGCAGGCGGCGCGCGCGCGCTTTCTCGCCGCGTACTACTCGGTGCGGAAGGCGTTCTTCTCCGCGCTCGACGTGCTCCTTTTCTCTTCCGACATCTTGACCACCGACCGAGAGCAGCGCGTCAACCAGATCATGGCGCGCCTCGAGGCAGTCGCCGGAGAGGAAGCCAGCCACATCATCGTGGTCAACTACCAGAACGCGAACCCCACGGTGGCGGCCAACCTCGTGAATGCGCTGGCTTCGAAGTTCATCGAGTTCCAGAAGCGGAAGGTGAAGCGGAAGGATGAAGCCAAGGCGGAGCAGGCGGTGCAGGACGCGGAGCACTCTCTCCACGAGAACCGGCGCGCCCTCTTCGAGATCTCGAAACGCCTGAAAAACACGACTCCCGAGGATGCGATCCGCTTCCAGAACGCGCGGCTCGAGGCCCTCACTGAGCAGAAGAGCGATTTCCAGGTGGCGAAGTCGCTGCTCGATAAAGGCGTCATCCCCTACGACAAGAAGCTGCCGCTCGAGTCCCCGGAGCTGAACAACGAGCTCGAGCGCGACCAGTACGATCGGCTCATGCAGTGGGAGCAGATCAAGAAGGACCGCATCGAGCACGCTCCCGTCTTCGACGAGTTGAGGAAGACCTCCTTCAAGCACCTCGAGGAGCGCCGCAGGCTCGCCATCGAGCGCGACAAGAACGTGGTCGAGGCGCACATTGCGTCGATCGAGAGCGAGATCCAGCAGATCTTGAACGACGAGAGCGTCACCGAGGTGGCCCCCATGTACACCAAGCTGGTCATCGACCAGGACATTATCAAGGGGCGGCTGGCGCAGACCCAAAGCGAGCTCGTCACCGTCCGTGCGTTCAACAACGAACTCGACGACGAAAACGTCTCCGAGAACGTCGCGCTCTGGCAGCGCGCATCCATTCCGCCGTTCCCTGTACCGCAGTACCGCGAGATCAAACTCCTCGTCGTGATTGTGCTCGGGCTTTTCGCGGGCTGCGCCGCGGCTCTCGTGCGCCACCATATCCGGCCGAAGGCCGTGCGCAGGGCGCTGCCGCGCTCCGAGGAAGAAGCGGACGTCCCGATCGTGATCCTGCCGGACGATGGCAGGGCCGTCGAGAAGGACATCGAGCTCGATATCACCTTCCCCGCAGAGGACGGCGCCGAGGAAGGCTCGCGGCCGCGGAAGTAGCCGCTCGGGCGATATCGTTCGAACAATGTCGTGCGGCAGCGGGCTGGCCAGGCTCGCGCTACGGCCGCAGCGGCGATAGCATCTCGTCATGCAGACCGCAGCGTGCTTGATCGCTGTCGGGTGCGCGCTCGGCGGGCCGGACGCCAGCGAGGCGTGGATCGACCTGCCTGCGCTGCCGACGCCGCGCCAGGAAGTGGCCGTCGCAGCAGTCAGCGGCGTCGTCTACGTGATCGGCGGGATCACGGAAGATCGGCGGCCTTCGGCAATCGTGGAAGCGTACGACCCTGCCTCCCGTTCCTGGCGGCGAGCAGCAGACCTGCCGAGAGCGATCCATCACGTGGGCGCGGCGGCCAGCGGCGGCCGCCTGTACACCTTCGGAGGCCTCGACGCAAACTTCGCGGCGGTGGCAGACTGCTTCGTCTACGCTCCCGAGTCGGACGCATGGACCCCGATCGCGCCGCTGCCGGCG
>Ga0075418_10007618_pt1 | contig 12188 bp, 8 predicted proteins | sample SoiMetdeltSBSDD2_FD_81776 | JGI IMG/M metagenome (GOLD analysis project Ga0075418, IMG submission 81776) | Bulk soil microbial communities from a Populus tree surrounding site in Tennessee, USA - Soil MetaG P. deltoides SBSDD2 | ecosystem: Environmental > Terrestrial > Soil > Tree plantation...
CGAGCGGTGACATGGTCGTCGAATCGGTCCGACGTCGCCACGGTCACGTCCACGGGAATCGTGGCCACGGTGTCCGTGGGGACGGCGACGATCACCGCGTCGAGCGAGGGGCGGAGCGGCACGGCCGCGATCGTGGTCGAGGCACCGTCCGTCAGCCGCGTGGAGGTGACGCCGGCTTCGGCCACGGTTGGCGTGGGTGGGTCGTTCCGTCTGACCGCGACCGTGTTCGACTCGCGTGGCAACGTCGTTCCCGGAGCCCCGGTGGCGTGGGCGAGCAGTGACACGCGGATCGCGGTCGTGGACAACACGGGCCGCGTGTTTGGCGTTGACGACGGCACGGTGGTCATCACGGCGACGAGCGGCGACAAGGCCGGGACGGCCTCTATTCGCGTGAAGAAAAACTAATTCAACTCGTGGTCGCGTGTCCCGTCAGGCAATGTCGCCGCGTGGCTCGCGCATGCGCGTCAGCACGTCGTGTCTGAGCTGGATCAGCAGCTCGAGAAACCCTCCGCGCACGTCGAGCACCTGCTCGCGCCGCGCGAGGCGTCGGAGATCTGCGAGCGCCTCCACCGAGGGCGCGGTCGCGATCGCATCAACGAGTGCGCGGGATTGCTCAGGCGTCAGGGTAATCGGCGCCGTCCTGTGAATGAGCGAGGCCTAACCTAGCACCGTCGGGTGGCTCAGGCCACCATCAAACGAACGCCCGCTCGGCGTTTGTAACGCGCGGTGTCGCAGAGGTGATACGCGGGCACGGTTACGGGCGTGACATGGCGCCCTGCGGCCCGTCGATGATGCGGGGCGTGACCCACCGACGCTCGCCGGCTCACCGACCACACTGGAGCGGAGAACATCTCGTGTCGCAGCACGCTCTGAGCCTTTGCGGCTCACCGTTGGGGATGGAAGTCGCCTGTGGGTATCTCGCTGACGTGTTGGCGCGGCTGGCGATCGAGGAGCCCGTCTTCAGGTCGCGTGACCTCGAGGAGGCGACCCGGCAGCTGGCCCGCTCCGCGCTCCGGGCCGAGTTGCCGGAGAGCGCGGTGGTGACGTGGCTCGGCGTGGCGAGCGCGCTTGCGTTCGGCGGGGGCCGGGCGTCGGTCGGGCTCACGCGGCAGCTTCACGCGTGGGCGGTGGAGGAGTACGCCGCTGCGGCGATCGCGTCAGGCCACGCCTGGGTCGGTCAGGTGGCCTAACGCAGAACGGGCTCCCACAACTCGGGAGCCCGTTTCTACCTCGGACGTTGCCATGGCCAAATCACGCGACGTGACGCTCGTCGCGTAACTCGTTGACCTGGCGAGAGGCGCCGGCCGGAATCGAACCGGCGAATAACGGTTTTGCAGACCGCTGCCTTACCACTTGGCTACGGCGCCTTGGGAGTGCGTAACGTACTGGGCGGCTTGGACTTCTTCAAGCGTCCCTGCCTGAACGCTCCGGCCCGCTGAGCGACACTTGGATAGAACGCTTAGAGCCGTCCCATCGACCGCCGTTAACGCCCACGCGCGATTCGATGGGTGTTCGTTCCTTGTCGCGCAGTCAGGCGAGCGACCGGCGGAAGCAGACGATCCGTACAACCTCTTCATAGCCTAACGCGCGATGGGCCGCAATGCTGGTTTCGTTGGACGTGAGTGCGTCGCTCCCGATCTCTACGAACCCACGCTCCCGCGCCCAGATTTCCGCCGCGCGGAATAGCTCGCGCCCAACGCCTCGTCTGCGATAGTGCGGTTCGACGTACCAGCCCTCAACGTACGCCACCAGGCTGGACTCGCATCCCTCCGCGAAGCTACGTGCGCCAACCTCGATGAACCCGGCAACCGCATCGCGTTCCACACGCGCCACGAGAATCACCACATCCCGACGGCGCTGGTCGAAGTACCGTGCGGCTTCTCGCTCGTGGTCATCTGGCTCCTCAGGCCACAATGCACGGCGCATCCGGACAATCGCGACGGCGTCCGTGGGCACGGCTTCCCGAATCTCGGTGGGCGTCACGACGCATCCCCAATGTGTTTGGAGGAACGGCGACGGATTTGGGCTGAGAGCCGCCAACTCACTCGTGGCTTTGGCCCGCAATGATGGCTTGTACGATGAGCCGCGATGACGGGGCACCACACGCGCGTCCGTTCGCGTCGACGTACACCCGGCAGGCGTTCGCGCCTGCAACCACCGTATCGGTCTCGTCGCAGCCCACTTCACGCCCGTTGACCAGCACGGTTGGTGAGGCAAACCCACGGCGGTCGTGCGGTGTGTCGGTCGCCTCGCGCTCCCATTCGGTCCAGGTCGGGTCTGCGCCGACCTCTTGCAGCGCGGCGCGAATCACAGTCCGTGCGCGCTCGATGTTCGGGCAGTCGTGATCGTACACCAATTCGACGGTCAGCGGCTTACCTCTCATGAAAATCCTCCGGTCCTCCAAGCCCGGCCAGCAGCGGGCTCGCGTGCAGCGACTTCCGGTTCCGACATGCAGCCACATACTGCGTCAACGCATCTCGCATGGCGATGAGGTCGTCGATCTTCGCCTCGATACTGCCCAGCTTCGCACTGGCCGGCAGCTCGACGGCACTGCACGACTTCGATGACTCAGCCCACAACCCCAGCAAGTCACGAATGTCGTCCAGAGTGAAGCCAAGAGCTCGAGCGCAGCGAATGGCTGCAGCTTCAGGTTCTGGACGGAGGCCGACCCACGACGGATCGGCCACGGAGGATTGCAGGTGAAACTCGGGCAGACTGGCGCGGGATTCACGGGCCTGTACCGGAATCCGCGCCTAACGTCAGTCGTTTCTCACGGTAACCTTCGCCGTCCCGCTCACGCCCTCGCTCGTCGCCGTAATCATGGTCTCGCCCTGTTTCTGCGCGGTCACCACGCCGGTCTGAGTCACCGTCGCGACCTGAGTGTTCTCGCTCGACCAGGCCACGGAACGACCGGTGAGCACGTTGCCCAGCGCGTCACGAAGCGTCGCCGACAACGTGCCGGTGCGCTCCCCGTCCCGGTCACGCAGATTGAGGTTCCCCGGACTCACCGCCACCGTCGCGACCGGCGCGAGTTGCACCGTGATGGCAGCCGTGCCAGACTTACCGCCAGCGCTCGCGGTGACCGTCGCCGTACCGGGCGCGAGCCCCGTGACAACGCCGCTCTGCGCCACGGACGCCGTCTGCGGCTTGTCGCTCGACCACGACACGGCCGTTGCCTGAAGCACCGCGCCGTTCACGTCGCGCACCGTGGCCGTGAGCGGCGTCGTCGCCGCGACGTTCACCGTCGCCGAGCCCGGCGTGATCGTGACCGAACCGACTGCCGGCGCCGAAACCGTCACTGTCACCGTGCCAACCTTACCCTCGCTCGTGGCGGTGACCGTCGTGTTGCCGGGTGCGACCGCCGTGATAAGCCCGGACGGCGATACCGTGGCGACGTTCGTGTTGGCGCTCGCCCACGTCACCGGACGGCCGGGGAGCGCGGTGCCCTGCGCGTCGCGCGGCGTCGGCGTGATCTGCTGCGTCGCTCCGGTCGTCAGGTTCACGGTCGGCGGCGAGACGGTCACGCTCGCCACCGGGACCGCCGTCACCGTGACGGTGGCGGTCCCGGTCTTTCCCTCGCTGGTCGCCGTGATCGTCGCGCTGCCCGGGGCCACCGCGGTGACCGTCCCGTTAGGCGCGACGGTCGCGACGGCTTGGTTGCTCGAGGTCCACGTGACGGTTCGCCCGGTCAGTACGTTGTTGGCGGCATCACGCGTCGTCGCCGTGAGCGTCCCGGTCTGACCCACCTGAAGAGGCAACGTGGTCGGCGCAACGGTCACCGACGCGACCGGCGCGGGCGCCGGTGCATTGACCGTCACTATCGACGTTCCACTCTTCCCCTCGCTGGTCGCCGTGATCGTCGCGGTGCCGGCCGACACACCGGTGACCACACCGCCCGGCGAGACCGTCGCGATTGCCGCGCTGCTCGACGTCCACGTGATGGCGCGACCCGTCAGCGGGTTCCCACCCGCGTCCAGGGTCTGCGCCGTCAGAGTGGTCGTCTGACCCACGGTCACTGTTGCCGTCGGCGGCGTGACTGTCACCGCCGCAACGGGGGCAGGCGTCACCGTCACCGTCGCAGTGCCGCTTTTGCCCTCGCTCGAGGCGGTGATCGTCGCCGTTCCGACCTTGATACCACTTACCCGGCCGGTGCTCGACACCACCGCGATCGACTCGTCGCTCGAGGTCCAGCCCACGAGCCGGCCCTGAAGCTCCGCGCCCGCCGCGTCGCGGACGCTGGCCGAGAGCTGCACGGCTCCGCCGACAGGCACGCTGGCCGTCTGCGGGGACACGACCACCGATCCGACCGGCACCTGCCTGACGGTTACCGTGGCCGATCCAATCACGCCTTCCACGTTCGCGAAGATGATCACCGTTCCCGGCGCGAGCGCAGTGACGACACCCGTCGCAGACACCGAGGCGATGCCGGGCGCGCCGCTCGACCACGACACCGATCGGCCGGTCAACTCCTCGTTGTTCGCCGCCCGAACGCTCGCGCTGAGCTGCACGGTCTGCCCGACGGTGACGTTAGGCGTCGCCGGGGTGACGACGACGCTCGCCACCGGAACCGGCGTCACACTCACCGTCGCCGTGCCCGTTTTTCCTTCGCTCGTCGCCGTGATCGTCGCCGCGCCGGGTGTCACACCGGTCACGAGACCGGTCGCCGAGATGGTCGCGACCGCGGGCGCCCCGGATGTGAACGTGATCGGCCGCCCGCTCAGTACGTTGCCCTGATCATCGGTGATCTGAGCGGTGAGCTGCAGCGTCTGCCCAGCCATAACGTTCCCCTGGTTTGGGGATATGATCACCGCGCTCACCGGCTTCGGGCTCACGGAGATCGCCGCCGTCCCCGCCTTGCCTTCGCTCGATGCGGTGATCGTCGCCTGACCGGGGGTTACGGCCGTCACGAGCCCGGTGGACGACACGCTCGCAACGTTAGGCGCGCTCGATGACCACGACACCGCGCGGCCCGGGAGCACCTGCCCCGACGCGTCTCGCGGCTCGGCTCTGAGCTGCGTCGTCTGCCCGACGACGACCTGACCCGAGGAGGGTGTGACCGCCACCGAAGCGACCGGGACCGAGCTCACCGTGATCGACGAGCTCGCCGTCCTTCCTTCGATCGTTCCCGTGATGATCGCGCTGCCCGCCGCGAGCGCCGTCACGAGACCCGCGGCGCTGACGCTGGCGACCACGGGATTGCTTGTGGTGAACGCCACCGGGCGCCCGGTGAGCGCGTTCCCCTGCGCGTCCAGCGCCTCCGCGACAAGCTGCGCGGCCTGCCCCACCAGCAGGTCGCGGTTCGATGGGTTGAGCCTAACGGTTGCGACCGGCGTCGGATTGACCGTGATCTCGGCGATCGCGCTCTTTCCGACCGCGCTCGCCGCCACGTGCACGAGCCCGACAGCGACGCCCGTCACGACACCCGAGCTCGACACCGTGGCGATGGCCGGGTCGGCGCTGGCCCAGACGACCTTGACTCCGGTCAGGGCCTTGCCAGACCCGTCGATCACCTCGGCGGACAGCGTCGTGCTTGCACCAACGGCGACGGTGGCTGTTGGTGGCGTGATGACGACGGAAGCAACGGCTCCGCCGTCAGGTTCGAGGGAGTCATTCTTGCACGACGTGGCCGCGACAATGACCGCCGCCGCAAGCCACCGTACACTCGATTGTGAGCAGCGCATCACCGTACGAAAATGCAGGAATCGAACCAGAGGCGATGCGGCCAGGCAGCCACTTCACAGGCGGCGATCGATCCTGATGGCTCCGGGACTCACCCCACCCGGCGCGGTGGTCGTATCTTGTTTGGGTGTCCGCTGATACCGAACCGCAGCCGCGACGACATCCCATGGCCGGGACGCTCGCGGCGCAGCCGCTCGCTTCGTCCGATCGGGTTTCGCTCGATCACATAGCGGCCGCGCGTGCCGTCATCCGCGGCCGCCTGCACTACACGCCGACCGTGACGTCGACCTACCTGTCCGAGCGTGTCGGCGCGCCGATCCACCTCAAGCTCGAGCTCTTCCAGAAGACGGGGTCGTTCAAGCCGCGAGGGGTGCTCAACCGCCTCGCGAACCTGACCGACGACGAGCGCCAGCGCGGGCTGATCACGCTCTCCGCCGGCAATCACGCGCAGGCGGTAGCGTGGGCAGCGCGCGAGTACGGCGTCAAGGCGACCGTGGTCATGCCCTCCCGGGCGACCAAGGCGAAGGTGGACGCGACGCGCGGGTACGGTGGCGAGGTCCTGCAGACCGACGGTGACCTCCTGGCGACCGCGTTGGAGCTTCAGCGCGAACGCAACCTCACGCTCGTGCACCCGTTCGATTGCCCGTTCGTCATCGCCGGGCAGGGCACGTTAGGCCTGGAAGTGGTCGAGCAGGTGCCGGAGGTCGAGACGGTGCTCGTGGCGGTTGGCGGCGGCGGACTGATCTCCGGCGTCGCGGCTGCCGTGAAGTCGGTGAAGCCTCAGGCGCGGGTGATTGGCATCGAGCCGGTCGGTGCGCCGGGAATGACGGAGAGTCTGCGACGATCGGAGCCGGTACGTCTCGAGCGCCTCGATACGATCGCGGACGGACTGGCCGCGCCGTTCGTCGGACGACTCAACTACCTCCACGCGCGCGATCTGGTGGACGAGATGGTCCTGGTCACCGATGACGAGATCATCGCGGCGATCCCGGTGCTCATGGAGCGATGCAAGATCATGCCGGAGCCCGCCGGCGCGGCGACGACGGCGGCGCTGCTGTCGGGCAAGGTGAGCCTAACGCCCGGATCGCCGACGGTCGCGATCGTGAGCGGAGGCAACATTGATCGAACCAGGCTCAAACAGTTACTGCCGGACTAGAACCGCCCACAGGTTACAGGTTACTGGTATTGGTGACCCCCGGGATGCCTCTCTAGGTGAGATGAGCATCCCGGGGGTTCAATCACTACTAACCTGTACCAGTAACCAATTACCTGTCCCAGTGACCGGTAACCAATAACCTATTACCTGTGGTTACCTGGTGGCGATTTATTCTCTTCTCCACCGTGCGCTCGTCCCTCGGACGTCGATGTGCGCGAACGGTCCGCTGCTCCCCATGGCGTGGTAGAGTCCCAGTCCGCCGACGAGCGCGGGATACGCCTTTTCGACTCGCTCGACCGAACGGAGGATCACCTGCGTATCCCTCAGGTCGAGCCGGCCGTCGCGGTTCAGGTCATCCATGCGGCCATCGCCGTCGGCGTCGATGATGATGTCGGACGCGTCGCCGTATTGATGCCGACTCGCGCGGGCCGCGCCCTCCGCCACGATCCGGTCGTTGTAATAGGGTGCGCGAAACCCACTCAGGACCCTGACGCGGTCCGTCGGCACGCCGTGCGCCGAAAGGTCCGCGAGCACCAGCTCCAGCTTGTCGATCAGCGGTTCCTGGAGCACCACGTATTTCGGCCACACGTCGCGCTGGTCGTGCGTCAGAAACTCGGCCAGCTGGAAGTGCTCGGACAGCCGGAGCCCCGCGTTTTCGGGCGTTACCTCGATGAAGCCGTCCGGGTTCCAGTATTTCCGCCCCATCATCCACCGTTCCGACGGCCAGCGTCCAAGCCGATACCCCTGTAGTGACTCGCCGCGCTTCTCGCCGAACGGCCGGAGCACGATGAACGTGAATGCTGTCTTCGTCCCGTTGGCGGCGACCCGGTACAGGCCCGGCGACCGGATGGCACGCTCGCCGAACGTGTCAATGAAGCCGGCGAGGGTTGCCGCCGTCGCGCGGGTCAACGTGCGAAAACGCACCTTCCCGCTGTGCCCGGCCATCGAATCGGCGACCGCAAACGGCACCAGCGCCGCGGCGTTGGTCGTGTCCGGAGCTGGAGCGACCCCCGCGAGGGTCGCGACGTCCGTGGCGTCCGGTGCGCGAAGCGCATCGCCATCGCCGCGCGCGGACGAGACCGCGCGTGCGACGGCGATCGCGACTCCCAGGACGACCGCGAGGAGGAGCGTGCGACGAGCCAGGGGGGACTCGAGCCATTCCATGACCCAAGTTACCACGCGATCGCGTACGCCTCACGCCGCGGGTCCGCGCCAGCGATGCGGCCGCCGGACGGGGTCACCATGATTACCTGCGCGCCGCCAAACTCCTCGCTCGGCTCCTGCACCTGCACCTGGTGGCCACGCTTGCTCAGCACCTCCCGGACCTCGGCCGGAATACCGGGCTCCACCCCGAGCCGCTCGCGCCCATACCAGCGGAAGCGGGGAGCCTCGACTGCTTGTTGCGGCGTTAGGCCGAACTGTACGATGTTCGTGATCACCTGAACGAGCGTCTGCGGCTGACCATCGCCGCCCGGCGTGCCGACGACCATCAGGAGCGAGCCGTCGGGACGCAGGACCATCGCCGGGCACAGGGTGTGGAACGGCCGCTTCCCGGGCGCAATCACCTGTGCGTGCGCGGTGTCGAGCACGTACAGCGAGCCGCGATTGTGCAGTGTCACGCCCGTGCCGGGTACCATGCGTCCGCTGCCGAACGCGGCGAACAGACTCTGAATCATCGAGACCGCGTTGCCGTCCTTGTCCACGACGCCGAGGAACACCGTATCACCGGTGCCGTCGCGGTCGGCGTTCGACGACCCTTCGTTCGCCTTGAGCTTGTCGCGAAGACGACGCGCGAGGTCCGCCGCGTAGTCCTTGGAGATCAGACGATCGACCGGTACCTGAACGAACGCGGGATCGGCGACGTATTTGTCGCGATCTGCATACGCGAGCTTTGCTCCCTCGACGATCGCGTGGATGTAAGCGGCCGAGTTTCGGCCCATCGGCTTGAGGTCGGACGCCTCGGCGACGTTCAACGCCTCGAGCAGGGTGACGCCCTGCGTGTTGGGCGGGAAGGCGATGACCGGATTGCCGATGTACGTGCTGCGGATCGGCTTTTCCCACGTCGACTGATGCGCCGCGAGATCCGACGCCGTGACCAGCCCGCCCTCCTTCTCCATGAACCGGACGATCTCCTTCGCGAGGTCGCCCTTGTAGACGAAGTCCGGGCCCGATGCCGCGATCGAGCGCAGCGTCCGCGCGAGCTCGGGCTGCTTGAGGAGCGACCCGATCGACGGGGCTTCGCCGTTAGGCAGGAAGATGCGGGCGAGCTCCGGATCGGCCGCCACCTTCTTCTTCGATTCGGTGATGTCGGCGTTCAATCGGGGCGACACGGGGAAGCCGCGCTCGGCGTAGCGGATCGCGGGTTGGAGCGCCTGCGACAGCGTGATCGTCCCGTACTTCTGAAGGGCGTCGGCCCAACCTTGGACCGCGCCGGGCACGGACACGGAGAGGATGCCGGAGGGCGGGACGGCGGTCAGCCCCTTCTCCCGAAAGAACGCCGGCGTCGCCTTGCTGCCCGCTCGTCCGCTCCCGTTCAGTGCCACGATCTCGGCTGACTTCGCGAGACGGATGAGCATGAAGTTGTCGCCGCCCACGCCGTTCATGTGGGGTCGGACGACGGCCAGCACGCCCGCCATCGTGATCGCCGCATCGACCGCGTTTCCGCCTCGCTTCAGTACCTCCATCCCCGCGGCCGATGCGAGCACGTGGTCCGATGTGACGGCGGCTTCAATGCCGCCGACATCCGGTCGCATGGACGGGAGCTGCGCGGCCATGGGGAGCGCGGTGACCGAAAGCAGCGCGGCGGCAGGCGCCGCCGTGGAGAGAGCTGACATGGTCATTCGACGTTAGCTGTTAGGCGTTGGAGGCATGGCCGACTGCTCGATCATCCACAACGTGCGCCCAGCCGCGCGCACCATGGCGGCGGGGAAGCGACGCGCGGCCTCGCCGCCGTGGAGGATCTCGGCGACGACCGGGCGTTTGTCAGCACCCGCGATGAGGAAGAGTACATTCCGCGCGCCGTTCAGGCACGGCAGCGTGAGCGTTACGCGCGGCACGGCCGGCTGGACGGTAGTCGGAGCTTCGACGGCGCGCGCCCAGTGCGTTCGCTCCTTCAAAACCGGCGACCCGGGAAACAACGACGCGGTGTGCCCGTCGGGGCCGACACCCAGGAGCACGAGGTCGATTGGCGCCGGCCGCCCGCCATCTGCCGCGAGCACGCGTCGGAGCGTGCGTTCGTACGCGTCCGCCGCGTCGCCCACCGTCAGCGTGTCCGTTGGCATTGGATGAATGTGGTCTACCGGAATCGGCACGTCGGCGAGGAACGTGTCGGTCGCCATCCTATAGTTGCTGCGTTCGTCGTCGCTCGGCACGAAGCGCTCGTCGCCGAAGAGGACCTGCCAGCGCGGCCACTCGATTTCGCTTCGATGGCGCTCAACGAGCAACTGGTACGTGCGCCGTGGCGTGTTCCCGCCGGCGAGCGCGATGGAGAAGCGCCCTCCCCCCGCGACGCTCTCGCGCGCGATACCGACGATGCTCTCGGCGGCGGCAGTGCTGAGCGCCTCGAGGTCCGGGAACGCTTTGACTTCTCGTCCGCCCGTGCTTGTCATGCGTGCCCGGCAGAGTGCCTCGGTTCCCGGTTCACGGTTCCCGAGCGCGCGCCTCCGGCGCGCCGCCGATTCCCGATTCGCGATTCCCGATTCCCGCTATTCTCGATTCGACCACTTCTGCCCGTTTCGCTGCATGAGCTCATCGGACTCCTTCGGCCCCCACGATCCTGCGCCGTAGAACGACACCGCGAGCGTGTTATCGAGAATGGGCGTGAAGAGCCTCCACGCCGCCTCCACCTCGTCCGCGTGAACGAACAGCGTCTGGTCCCCTTCCATCACGTCGAGCAGGAGCGTCTGGTATGCCTCGGGCAGCTCCTGAAACCGTTCCTTGTAGAAGAAGTCGAGCGGCAGGCGCTCCAGCTTGAGCGGCTTTCCCGGCGCCTTGATGTGGAAGTAGAGCGCGAACCCTTCGTCGGGCTGGATGGTGAGACGCAGCGTGTTGCGATGAAGCTCGGGCGAGCCTAACGGCGTGAACATCCACACCGGCGGCTTCCGGAACTTCACCACAATCTCGGTCACGCGCTTCTTGATCCGCTTGCCGGTCCGGAGAAAGAACGGTACGCCCTGCCACCGCCAGCTGTCGATCTCGAGCTTGATCGCCGCGAAGGTCTCGGTTCGAGAGTTCGGAGCAACCCCGGGCTCCTCGCGATAGCCTGGAATCGTTTGCCCGCTGATCTCGCCGTGCGTGTATTGGCCGAGTACCACGTTCTTCGGCGTGATCGACTTGATCGACCGGAGTGCCTTCACCTTTTCCTGGCGAATGAACTCCGCCGACATCATCGCCGGCACTTCCATGGCGACGAGCGAGACGAGCTGGATCCCGTGGTTCTGGAGGATGTCGCGCACGGCGCCCGACTGCTCGTAGTACGCCGCCCGGCCTTCGACACCCAGCTCCTCCGCAACCGTGACCTGAACACTCTCGACGTGGTCGCGGTTCCAGAGCGACTCGAACACCGAGTTCGCGAAGCGGAAGACGAGCAGGTTCTGCACCGTCTCCTTGCCCAAGTAGTGGTCGATCCGGTAGACCTGCGACTCGTCGAAATACTTGTGAATGAGCTGATTCAGCGCCTCGGCCGACTGCAGGTCGCGACCGAACGGCTTCTCGATCACGAGCCGCGTCCAGTACTTCGTGCCGTTGCCTTCGCCGGTCGTGCTGCGGCTCAACCCCGCTTCGCCCAGCCCCTGAATGGTGGACGGGAAGACGTTAGGCGGAAGCGCGAGGTAGAAGACGCGGTTCGGCGGCTGACCGCGATCCCGTTCCAGCTGTGCGATGCGGGTCGCGACCGCCTTGAAGTCGTCGGGCGTGCCGCCGCCGATGCCCTGGTAGAAGATGGTCTTCTCGACCCAGTCCTCGATCTCTTTCGCGGCCATGCCATCGTCTTCCACGGCCTGCCGTACGACGTCACGAAAGCCGTGGTCATCCATTCCCTTGTCGCGCGCGACGGCGAGAATCGTGGTGTCATCGTCGATCAGGCCGTCGTGTCGAAGGCGCGAGAGCGCAGGGAGGATCTTCCGTCGCGCGAGGTCACCCGTCCCGCCGAAGACGATGAACGTGCACGGCCCGTGGACGGGTCGCTCGCTCACCCGCTCCTGCCCTTCACGGGCTTGTAGCCCCTTCAGTCTGCCCGGTCGCCCCGCCTTCGTCGCCATCGTGTGCCCCTGGCTCGTGTGCCTGCGCCTAACGAATCCGTATCCGTCGTGTCGCTGTTCGCTTTCCGCTTCCCGGCGCCCGTCCCCCGTCGCCC